>Ga0209751_10002251_pt1 | contig 19474 bp, 15 predicted proteins | sample RifCSP13_1_FD_184019 | JGI IMG/M metagenome (GOLD analysis project Ga0209751, IMG submission 184019) | Soil microbial communities from Rifle, Colorado - Rifle CSP2_sed 13_1 (SPAdes) (version 2) | ecosystem: Environmental > Terrestrial > Deep subsurface > Rock core/Sediment | place: Rifle... | reverse complement strand
ACCAGAAGACCCGCCGCTACATAATTCGCCCGAAGAAGCTCATGCACGAGGGGATGTTCGACGCGACAATCGTCCTCTCCGCAATCCTCGGGATCGTCGTCACACTCCTCCTGTACAACGCCGCGGACATCGCTGCGGGGACTGCCGCGATGGTCGAGTGGAAGCCGATCTCGGCCCTGCTCCTAAACATCTCCGTCGTTCGGTTGGATCCGGTCTTCTGGTGGCGGGTCTTCTGGTGGGCCCATGTCGGGCTCCTCTTCTCATTTCTTGCGTACGTCCCACACTCGAAGCACATGCACATCATCTTCGCGATCGTCAACACGTTCTTCATGGACCTTACGCCGCGCGGCGCAATCAAGAAGGTTAACCTCGAGGGCGCCGAGACGTTCGGCGTGAACCGTGTCGAGCAGCTGTCGTGGCGGCAGCTCCTCGACGGCTACGCATGCACGGAGTGCGGCCGGTGCACGGACGCGTGCCCCGCGAACGCCACAGGCAAGCCGCTGGACCCGATGCGGATCATCACCAACATGAGGGACACACTCGATGAACAGGGCAACGCAATCGTCGCCGGGAAGGTGGACGGTCTCCCGGACATGTTCACGACGGTCCACTCCGAGGACGGAATTTGGGCCTGCACGACGTGCTACGCGTGCGTGTACGAGTGCCCCGTGATGAACGAGCACGTCCCGAAGATCATTGAGATGCGGCGGCACATGGTCCTCACCCAGGGCACGATGCCACCCGAGGCGATGGAGACGATGCGGAAGATCGAGCAGAACTACAACCCGTGGGGAATCGGGTGGGACCGCCGCGGGGATTGGGCGGAGGGGATGTACGTCCCGAAGCTCTCCGACGGCGGGCGGTACCTGTACCTGTTCTGGGTCGGCTGCGCGGGCTCGTTCGACGACCGCAATCGGAAGGTCACGCAGGCCCTCGCCCGACTGATGCGCCACGCCGGCGTGCCGTTCGCGATCCTCGGCCCCGAGGAAAGGTGCACGGGCGATCCCGCGAGACGGATCGGGAACGAGTACCTGTTCCAGGCGATGGCGACGGCGAACGTCGAGACCTTCAACCGGTACGGCGTGAAGAAAATCGTCACGGCGTGCCCGCATTGCTTCAACACCCTGAAGAACGAGTACCCGCAGTTCGGCGGGAACTACGAGGTGATACACCACACCCAGCTCCTAAAGGAGCTCCTCGATCAGGGCCGGATCAAGCTCACGAAGGAGATTTCCGACCTCATCACGCACCACGACTCCTGCTACCTCGGGCGATACAACGACATCTTCGACGAGCCGCGGGACGTCCTGATGAGGATCCCTGGCGTCCGAACGGTGGAGATGTCGAAGTGCCGGGACAAGGGATTCTGCTGCGGGGCCGGCGGCGCGCGGATGTGGATGGAGGAGCGAATCGGGGAGAGGGTGAACCACCGCAGACTGAGCCACGTCGAGGAGACGGGCGCGAACGTCGTCGCGACCGCGTGCCCGTACTGCCTAATCATGTTCGACGACGCGGCGAAGACGAAGAACCGCGAGGACATCCGCCGGTACGACATCGCGGAACTCGTCGAGAAGGCCCTGTGAATCCGGTTCCCCCGCGCAGCGTGTCACTCCTGAGATGAGGAGCGACTTCAATGCTACGGATTGAAAACGACTTATACTCCTCATTGGGGTAGCAGCCTGGATGAGTCTCCTACCAATCCCCGTGAGCCCAGATGCGGCCGCAACGTTCGCGCGGGTTCTATTAGCCATCCTGTTCCTCGCCCACGGCGTGCCGAAGATGAAGAACATGAAGGGGACCGTGGCCTTCGTCAGGGGCACAGGGTTTCCCGGCGGAGCCGTCTTCGCGGTCCTGTTCACGCTCCTCGAATTCTTCGGCGCGATCGCCATGCTCCTCGGGTTCCTCGTCCAGATCCTGGCCATCCTGTTCACCCTCCAGATGGTCGCGACGTCCATCTTCTCGAAAACGAAGCTCGGGAAGAAGTTCACCGGAGGGTACGAGCTCGATGTCCTGTTCCTCGTCCTCGCGATCACGGTCGCCCTCCTCGGGCCCGGACCCTGGTCCCTCGACCGCGTCCTCGGAATCGCCTAGAGGGCGTCGATCTTCGTCGCGAGCTTGAAGTCCCGCTCGGTGAGCCCACCTGCGTCGTGGGTCGTGAGGGACAGCTTCACCCTCGTCCAAGCGTTCGTGATATCAGGGTGGTGATTCATCCCCTCCGCGAGAAAAGCGACCCGTACAAGGAACGCGATCGCCTCCGGGTACGTGTCGAACGTCCACGTCCGTTCAATCGCATCGCCGATGCGGGTCCACATCGGGATGTCCGCGAGCATCGTCCTGATGTCCCCTTCCGGGAGCTTCGCGCGGGCCATCTCACCGCGATACGCAATGGAAAGACAAAAGACCATCGAGACAAGGTATAAGCCATGAGAGGTCTTGCCCCGCCCGGGGGAGCCCATGCCACGATACATCCGACTCGTGCGATTTACAGAGCAAGCCGTGAAAAACGTCGCGCGCCTCACTGACCTCCTCGCGGACGCCCGCAAGGTGTTCGAGGCGAACGGCGGGAAGGTCGTTGATGCGTACGCGACGCTCGGCCGTTACGATCTGATCGCGATCGTCGAGGCACCCGATGACGCGACGATGATGAAGATCAGCGCTCTCGTTGCTCGCCAAGTGAGCGTCCACGCGGAGACGCTCCCCGCCGTCCCCGCTGGGGACTTCGCGAAGTCCGTCGCCGCGGCGAAGTAATCCGCGTCATCGCACGATCACGATTGGAGTCTGCGCCACGACGTCGGAGGCAAGCGCGATGTCGAGGCCGACTTGGACCGCGTACGAATAATATGAATGGGTGCCGTGGTAGCTCGACTGGACATCCGCGGGAATCGGCATCTCGAACTCGAACGGGACCCCCTCCTGGACCCGCCCGATCGGAATCGACCACTCCTGCCGAAACGTTTCCGTCGTCTCCTCGACGCGATCCGCCTTCGCCCACTCCTCGCCAATCAAGCGAGCGTACACGCGACGCACGCGCGCACCACTCAGACGGAAGACCGTGATCCGGCAACCGACGAGTTCGCGCGCGAAGAACCGGTCGCCGTCCAGGTCAACGAACACCTCGGGACCTTGGCCGCCCGAGCGAAACCGAATCGGCCGCGGGAACCGACGGACGCTGTTCCGGTCGTAGAACAAGAACAGCTCACCGGACCAGACGGCATCCAGCCATAAGGGCACGTCGAGCCTCGCGGTGAGGGTGTACTTCATCCATGCATGGCGGCCTTGATACGAGGGCAGCCCTTCGATCGGAACCTGGAAACGAAAGGGAAACCGTTGTCCGCCCGGCGGGATCGTCCCTTCGCCGAGAAGGGGGAGGCGCCACGCGACGTGATCCTTCGATGACTTGTACACGTGGCGGCTCTTCCCAGATCCCCGCTCGATCTTCGTCTCCTCGCGCCCGATGAGTTCGACGAACAGGCCGCGACAACGGACGCCATCGTCCGTATGCAGTGCAACCGCGCCGTCAACGACCTCGCCCGTGTAGTACGCGTTCCTCGGAAGCTCGACGCCAATCGACCGGGCCATCGCCTCACCCGCCATCCGCCATCCGGATCACCGGACGAGGAACCGCGTTTGGCAATAGTCGCACGTCGCGATCCCGAATCGATCGATGTTCCGAGGCGCGGCGCCGCAGTTCGGGCACGCGAGTTCCATGGGCCTGCCTTCCCCTCCCGGGGCGGTCGGAGGCCGCTGGATCGGTGGCGGCGGGGGAAGCGGATTCCGGTGCGTCATCCCCGCCACGCCGAGGAGGATTCCCCCGACGATGATGATCCCGAACCCGACCAACGCGACGATGACCGGTTCCGCGAACCCTCCGGCGACCGCGGCGATCGGACTCCCGACGATGAACACGATGAACCCGATCGCAATGAGCGCGAATCCGATGATATTCGCGGGATTTTGGCGAGGCGCCGGCGAGGGGGCATACCATTGGGGCGGCGGCCCGGTGGGAGAGTGCGGCGGAGGGGTGGCCACGGCGGGACGAGTGGCCCATGGTCTAGATGAAATCTCCGAATGCGTTGCCGCGTGCGATTCTGACGGCCCTATCCGCTTCTCAGCTCCTTCATCGCCGCCGGGAGGAGTTCGAGGACGTTCACCGTAAACCCGTAGTGCGCGACCTCGAAAATCGGTGCGCTCGGGTCCGTGTTGATCGCAATGATCGTTCCCGCGTCCTTCATCCCCGATACATGTTGCATCGCGCCGCTGATCCCGCACGCGATGTACAGCTTCGGCCGCACGGTCTTCCCGCTCTGACCGACCTGGCGGGTCTTCGGGAGCCACTCCATGTCCGTGAGCGGGCGGGACGCACCGACGACGCCACCGAGGAGCTTCGCGAACTCCTCGACGAGCGCGAGGTTCTTCTTCTCCTTGATCCCGCGCCCCGCGCTGACGACGATGTCCGCGGTGGCGATGTCGATGTCCTGGACCTCTGGCTTCTCCGCGCGCAGAAACGTCGCCCCGAGCTTCGCGGGGTCGATCGAGACGTGCATGTGCGTGACCGTCGCGGATGAGGGCAGTGGCTCCGCGGCTTTTACGGCGGCGGGTCGCACGGTCGCGAGGTACGGCCGCTCGCTCGACACCTCGATCTCCACGACGACCTTGTCATTCAGAATCTTTCGCGTCGCGACGAGCACGGGTCCATCGAACACGAGGGCGACGCAGTTCGTGACGAGCGGGGCGTCGAAGGCCACCGCGAGCGCGGGGGCCAGGTCGAAGCCCTGGGACGAATGCAGGAGGAGGATCGCGCGGGGCGAGACGGACTCGACGATCGCGTGGAGGGCCTGCTCGTACCCGCCGGGGGAGTAGTGCTCGAGGTGTGGGTCGTCGACGGCGAGGACATCCGCGTACTCCGCGAGCCTCGGCGCAATAGCGGCGCCATGGCCGAGAAGCGCGACCTTCACGGTCCCTCCGCTCTGCCGCGCGAGGGAGCGGCCGAGGGCGACGAGCTCGAACGTCGCGCCGGCGAGCTTGCCGTCCCGGTGCTCTGCGACCACAAGGATATCGCCCGCCATCGCATCACCCCCGATAGAAGCCCTTCTCCCGGAGGAGCTGGGCGAGCTTCTTCGCCTGGTCCGCCACGCCGCCTGCGAATATCTCCGCGCGGCCCTTCGACTCCGGCGGCGTGAGGCGCCGCACGCGGAACGTATAGCCGGCGGCGAACGCGTCCCACGACGAAGCGCCGACCGCGGCGGGCGTGAGCTCCTTGATCGGCTGGCGGGCCGCCTTCATGATCGCGGGGAGGGGCGCGTATCGCGGCGTGTTGATACCAAACTGGATCGTGAGGACCGCGGGCATCGGGACGGTCACGACCTCCTGGTCACCGCCCTCGAGCTCGCGGTTCGCGGTGAGGGTCGTGCCGTCGAGGGCGACCTTCGTGACGACGCTCGCGTGCGGGTGGCCGAGGGTCCGCGCAATCACGATCCCCGTGAGGGAGTGGATGTAGTCGTCGCTCTGGACACCCGTGAGGACGAGATCGTGGGGGATCGACTTGACCGCGGCCGCGAGGACCCGTGCGACCCTCATCGCGTCGTACGCGGCGGGGTCGTCGTACGCGATGCGGATCGCCTCGTCCGCGCCCTTCGCGATCGCCTCCCGCAACATCTGCTCCGTCCGCTTCGGGCCCGCGGTGACGACCGTGACGCGGCCACCGTGCTTCTCCTTCAGACGGACGGCCTCCTCGAGCGCGTACTCGTCCGCGCCGTTCGTCCGGTAGTTCAGCGCGTCCCGCCTGATGTCCGTACCCTCCGCATTGATCTGGAACTGGAGGTCCGGGTTCGGGATCTGCTTCACACAGACAATGATGTTCAAGGCCACGATGGGCGTTGGGAAAATCGGACGCTATTTCAACGTTGCCCAAGGAAACAGGGGGAGCGAGTCACGAACGGGGCTCTCTTGCCCAACTCTCAAGCGGGCTCCCGGTTTATGGGAGTGGCCGGCGTGGTGTGACGGAGATGCGCGGAGCAGAAAGCGCAAGAGATCGACTTCGACCGTATGTCGACCGAGCCCGCCGGTTTTCCGGTTGGCGCTTCAACGAAGTCGTCTCAACGGTCCTCGGCTCGCCCGTGCCATGGAGCTACCCGAGTCTGGCGGCCGAGCTCCTCACGACCGCTGCACGCGTGCTCGACATGGGAACCGGCGGGGGCGAGATTTTCGAGGCGCTGCTCCCCTCCTATCGAGGGCGCGCCATCGCAACGGAGGAGTGGCACGTCAACGCGCCCGTCGCGGCCAGGCGCCTACGCCGTCACGGGGTCGATGTGGTTCGGTGTCGCAGCCTTGTGCTGCCCTTCCGCGACGACGTCTTCAGTGTCGTGCTGAATCGGCACGAGGAGATGGATTCCGCCGAGATTGCGCGGGTTCTCTCCCCGGGAGGCCGCCTCCTCACCCAGCAGGTCGGGCGGGATTATTGGAAGGAGCTCAGGCGATTCTTCCCGACGATGCAGGACTTCGGCGACCTGTTCCACCGGTACCAAGATGAACTGAGATCGGCAGGCTTGACGATCGGGGACGCGAGGACCCATGATACGAAGGTCGCGTACCGCGGCCTGGGGGACATCGTTTTCATGCTGTGCGTGACGCCGTGGACGATCCCCGGATTCGACCCACTCGGTCGTGATCTCCAGGCCCTCCTGGACCTTGAGCGGGGCCTGTCCACCGAGGATGGGCTCGTCCTGACCGAGACTTACTTCCATATCGGGGCGCGCAAGCCGGCCTAGTGGCGACCTCTCCCTATGGGTAAATCCCGCGGACCTTGTACGCCCCGACGACGCGCTGGATCGCGACCATGTACGCGGCCTGACGCAGGTCGATCTTCTCCTTCTGTGCGGTTTCCCACACCTTCTCGAACGCGCGGACCATCTGGCCCTCGAGCTTCGCGTCGACCTCGGCCTTCGTCCAGAAGAACTCCTGCAGGTTCTGGACCCACTCGAAGTACGACACCGTCACGCCGCCCCCATTCGCGAGGATGTCCGGCAGCACGGTCACGCCGCGCTTGAACAGAACGTCGTCCGCCTCCGGCGTCGTGGGGCCGTTCGCGCCCTCCGCGATGAGTTTCGCTCGTATCCGGCCTGCATTCTCCGTCGTGATCACGTTCTCGAGCGCGCACGGGGCGAGGATGTCCACGTCGAGCTCGAGGATCGCCTCGTTCGTGATCTTCTTCGTTCCTGGGAATCCGACGACGCTCCCGGTCTTCTCCTTGTGGGAGAGTACCTCAATCGGGTTGAACCCCGCCTCGGAGTAGATGCCGCCCGTCGAGTCGCTCACTGCGACGATCTTCGAGCCCATCTCATCCTGCATCAGACGGGCGTAATGGTATCCAACGTTCCCGAAGCCTTGGACGGCGACGGCCGCGCCTTTCACCTTGATTCCATGACGCTTCGCGGCCTCGCGGGTCGCGTACATGAGCCCGCGGGACGTCGCCTCGTCGCGGCCCTGGGACCCGCCAATCGCGAGGGGCTTCCCCGTCACGACGCCCGGGACCGCGTAGCCTACGTTCATCGAGATCGTGTCCATGATCCACGCCATCGTCTGGCTGTCCGTGTACACGTCCGGCGCAGGGATGTCCTTGTCCGGTCCGATGATGATCGAGATTGCGGTCGCAAAGCGCCGCGTGAGCCGCTCGATCTCGCCGCGGGACATCTTCTTCGGATTGCAGATCACGCCCCCCTTCGCGCCACCGAACGGAAGGCCCATCACGGAGCACTTCCACGTCATCCACGCCGCGAGGGCGCGGACCTCGTCGATGGACACGTTCCAGTGATATCGGATCCCGCCCTTGAACGGGCCGAGCGCATCGTTGTACTGGACCCGGTATCCCGTATACACCTTGATCGAGCCGTCGTCCATCTTCACGGGGAAGTTCACCGTGAGCTCGCGCTTCGGGTGCTTCAGGATCTCGAGGAGTCCAGGGTCGAGGCTCAGGCGCTTTCCGACCCGGTCAATCTGGCGCTGGGCAACCTCAAACGGGTTCAACGTTTCCTTCGGTTCTTTCACCATCGGGGCCATCTCCTACGGAACGTCCCCCTTTCGCGGACCGTAGTCCGCAAGTAGAAACCGGGGGGTCTTAACGATTTCGGGATGCTTCGCGATATACTAAATACACAGGATTCGAGAGGTAAGACCCGCGCCATCCTTCCCGTCGGGGCGCGGCCCTCAGGCCGGGAACGCTAGACGGGTCGATCCTCGGCGGGCTCGCTCTCGAACACATATTCCGCGCGGTCGACGACATTACGGAGCGACTCGCCGGAGAGGAATCGCACGACGTTGTCGAGCGCACCCTCGAGGGACCACCGCGCCTGTTCTGGGATCGCCCACGCGACGTGGGGCGTCATCACGACGTTCGGCAGTTCGTGAAACCGCTCGGTGAAGGGAAATCCCTCCCCCCGCGGGTAGCGCCACCACACATCGAGTGCCGCTTGGAAGCCCGGGTTCGCCTTTAGATGCTGGAACAGGTCCCGTTCCCGGATCAGCTTTCCTCGCGCTATGTTCACCAGGATCGCATTCGGCTTCATGAGCCGAAGCTCCCGCGCGCCCATGAGGCCCATGGTTTCCTTCGTGAGCGGGATGGAGAGGAGGACGAAATCGCTCTCTTGGAGAAGGCGATCGAGATTCGTGAGCGTGCCGCACCACGCGACGGGCGCATCCGTCGTCCCGCGACGGTTGACCCCAATCACGCGCATCCCGAGGCCCGACGCGAGGCGGGCGGCCTCGCCGCCGATCCCGCCGAGCCCGATGATCCCGAGGGTCTTCCCCCGAACGGAGATGCCCATCACGTCCTGCGGGAAACGGCCATGGTGGATTGCGTCGGTGTGGATGATGAGGTTCTTCGCTGCGGCGAGGAGAAGCGCCATCGAATGCTCCGAAATCGAGACGCGGTATGCGCCGGCATTGCTGCAAATCGTTACGGCCGGCGGGATCCGGTCGTACGGCAGGTGGTCGACGCCCGCCGCGACGGTCTGGAGGAGCCGAAGGCGCGCCATCGTCGGCCACACCTCTGCGGGGATGTCCCGCGGGAAGCCGCCCGTCACGAGGACATCGACGTCCGGCGCCCGGCGCGAAAGGTCCTCGTCCGAGAGGTCCCGGCGAATCAGGATTTCCGCGCGCCCTGTCAGGCGTTCCTCGGCAATCCTTCGACGCTCAGGGTCCATGTCGATCGCGAACAGGACAACGGGTCGTGTCATGGCGGGCCTCCCCAATCCTCACGACGGTGGAACTCTCCGGCTGCGGAGGACGGTCCACGCGGCGAACACAGAGACGGCGACGAGAAGTGCGACCACGATGTAAACGACGGTTGGGACCGGGGTTTGCGATGGCGTGGTCCCGCCGGTGCCTCCGTCCGGTGGACCGATGAATCGGTAGATCGTGTCTGGCGAGGACACGTACAGGGTCCCGTCCGGGCCCGCTTCGACATCGAGGATCCCACTGCTCCCAATGTCGTCGACCTGCTCCGTGCCGATAACCTGGCGAAACTCAGTCCCGCCAAGGTCGATCTTCTGGAGGATTCCCCGATTCCAGTCGCCGAGGAACATGGAGTTCCGCCACGATGAATTCGTACCGGTGTAGAACGCCATACCCGTCGGCGCGATGATCGCCTCGTAGGTGAGGATGGGATCCACGAACCGCGGGTCGTTCGCAACCCCGAGAGCAAGGGGCCACCCGTAGTTTCTCCCCGGCTCCACGATGTTCACCTCGTCGGTCTGACTCGGACCGTTCTCACTGATGTACGGCCGCCCCGTGACGGGATGGAACGCGAGGCCGAAGACGTTCCGGTGGCCCAGCGAGTAGATGGGAGATCCGGGAATCGGGTTGCTCGCGGGAATCGTGCCGTCTGCGTTGACACGGAGCACCTTCCCCGCGAGAGTGGCGTTGTCCTGGCTGTTCGCCGCGTTCGCCGCATCCCCGGTCGTGATGAACAACGTACCGTCCGGTGCGAACCCGATGATCCCGCCATTGTGCACGCTCGCCGCCGGGATCCCATCGAGGACGACTTCCATTCGGGGCGGACCCGGCGGTACCTGTGGGCCGAGCCAGAACCGCACAACTCGGTTCACATCCCGACCGAGGGTCCCGTTGAAGTACGTGTGGTACGCGTAAATCCAGGGCGCTGACAGAAAATCGGGGTCCAGCGCGAGGCCCAAGAGCCCCTGCTCGCCGTTCGTTTCGACGGGCACGTTCCCGACGTGGAGCGGACGGGGCTGGCCACCGATGAGCACGCGGATGTCGCCCGTGAATCGCTCCGTGTAGAAGATTGCACCGACCGGATACCCATGCGCCGCCTGGGACAGGAACGCGAGGCTCACGGGCCAGTCGAGCCCGGAGGCGACGACCTCCCGCGCGAACCCGCCCTGCGCCGCACCGTGCGTGGCCAACACGAGAATCGCGAGGGCGCACGCGAGGGCGCATGCAGCGAGTCGCCGGGCTCGGACCATGGTGGGTCCCAACGAAGACGCCGCGAAAAGGGTTCCGCGTTCCGTCTCAGCACTCCGAGTACCCGCAATACCGGCACTTCGCGCAGCCCTCTTCGAGGATGAGGGTGCGCCCGCACTCCGGGCACTCCGGGTTGAGCCCGCGTTTCACGAGGTCCGGCGCCTGCTGCGCCTCCTTCTCGATTTCGTCGTCGACGGGAACGCTGCCGACCTCCGCGTCGAACGAGTCGATCGGCGGGACCGTTCCCGTCCGCTGCATTCCGATGTGCCGCTTGATCGCCTTCGCAATCGCGTCCGGGATCGAGAAGATCCGCTCCCCGTGGTCGAGTGCGAGTCGCGGGCTCCGGATCCCCTCGAGCTGGTCGATGATCTCGTCGACGGGCACGCCGGACCGCAGGCACAGTGAGACGAGTCGGGCGAGGCCCTCCGTGAAGCTCGCAGTGTACCCGCCGCCGCGGCCGATCTGTGCGAACAGCTCGAAAAGGCCCTTGTCGTCCTCGTTGACGGTCACGTAGAGCGGGCCGTAGCCCGTGAGGATCTTCTGCGTTCGTCCCGTGATCACGGCGGGCCGCCGGCGGGGCCGCGTGATCGTTGGGACCTCGACCGGCTTCGCCTCGGCGGGCTTTACCGTCTCCGCCCCCGAGACGCCGACGTTCAAGACCTGGTCCTCCCGGCTCCCGTCGCGGTACACCGTGATCCCCTTGCACTTCAACTCATGCGCGAGGAGGTAGGCCTTCTTCACATCCTCGACCGTCGCCTCGCGGGGCAGGTTAATCGTCTTGCTTACCGCGCTGTCAGAACTATCCTGGAACGCGGCCTGCATCCGGACGTGCCACTCGGCCGCGACGTCGAACGAGACCGCGAAGACGCGCTGCCACTTCTGCGGGACCCCGCTAATCCCGCGGGCGCGGCCGCCGTTCTCGAGGACCCGGTGCACGAGGTCCGGCGTCCAGAAGCCTTCTCGCTTCGCGACATCCTCGAAGTACGCGAGGGAATATGGAAGCTGCTCCCCCTCCATCACGCGCTTGAACCAGATCAGGGAGAACTCGGGCTCGCAACCGCCGGACGTGTCCGCGATCATCGACAGCGTACCCGTCGGCGCGACCGTCGTCACGTACGAGTTCCGGACCTTGACGCCCTGCTCCCAGTGGCGGGAACCGGTCCACGCGGGATACGGGCCCCGGACCGCCGCGAGCTTCGCGCTCTCGTCGTAGCCGACGTCCTTGATGAACTTCATCACCCGCCGGCCCCACTCGACGCCCTCTTCGGCGTCGTACGCCACCTCGAGCATGAACAGCATCCGGGCGAAGCCCATCACGCCGAGTCCGATCTTGCGGGTCGCCATCGTCATCTCCTCGATCTGCTTCACGGGGTACGCGTTCATGTCGATCACGTTGTCGAGGAGGCGCGCCGCGGTCCGCACGGTCCGCTCGAGCTTCTTCCAGTCGACGTCCCAGCGACCGCCCGAGCCGCGGGCCATGTGCCGTTCTAAGTCAATCGACCCAAGGTTGCAAGATTCGTATTGTAACAAAGGTTGTTCGCCGCAGGGATTTGTCGCCTCCATCATGCCGATGTGGGGCGTCGGTTGCCGCCGGTTCGTCTCATCGATGAAGAAGAGCCCGGGCTCCCCGTTCTTCCAGGCCTGGTGCGCAATCTTGTCGAACACCTCGCGGGCGTCGAGCTGGCTCACGACCTTGCCCGTACGCGGGCTTACGAGGTCGTACTTCTCCGACGTCCGCACAGCCTCCATGAAGGCGTCCGTGACCGCGACCGAGATGTTGAAGTTCGTGATCTCGCGGATGTCGTCCTTGCACGTGATGAACTCAAGGATGTCCGGGTGGTCCACCCGCAGAATTCCCATGTTAGCACCCCTTCTCCGAGATCCCTGTTTGACCTGCTGTGTCGCCGCGTCGAAGACCTTCATGAACGATACGGGTCCACTCGCGACGCCCATCGTGGATCGGACGAAATCGTTCTTCGGACGCAGGCGGGAGAACGAGAAACCGGTGTTGTGAACGACCGCCATCTTGCCGAGTCCGCCGCCCGCGAGGTAGTTGTTGAAGTCGGCGACGGTCAGATCGTAAAACGCCTTCGGCTCCGCCGGTCTTTCCACGGCCTCCACGGCTGTCCATCCGCCGGCGAGGTGTTCCAACAATTCCAGGAGCGGGCTGGACTGTTCGGAAGTTACGGATCGGAGGGCCTGCACGAGTTGGCGGAGCTTGTCCTCCCCGATTCCATCGCCCCACTTCGCGCGGTGGAGCCACAGTTGCACATCCCCCACGGCCACGGCCGACTTGTGGATTGCGGTGCCCCGGGTTTCGACGCCCGCCGCTCTGAGGAGTTTCTCCAATAAGGTAAATGGCAGCGGGATCCGCGTGTGAGTGTTGTGGGCGACCCGCTCGGTGAGGAGATCGAGGCGGTGTCCGCGGAAGGGATCGTGGACCCAGGCCCGAACCATAGAGACGAGCTCCGGCGTCCTCTTCGCGTCCGCCATGTGGAGTCGGTACTCGACGAGCTTCGCCCTCGGTCCCGGTGCCTTCGCGCGAATCGAGGGGTTGAATCCGAGCGCGCTGAGCAGGGAGACAAGGCGATTGGCGAGTTCTGGACACACCGTACTGAACTCCAACCGTCGCCGATCGAGAGAGACGTATCCGTCGGAGTCAATTAGGCCGCCGAGGAACGCGGCGACTACGGAGAGGGGGGATTTCGCGACCCACTCCGGCATCGTGAGGGCCACCTTCGGTCCCGGTCCCGACTGCGCGAGACGGGCGAGCCGGGGGACGAAGCCCGCGTCCGTCGTGGTTAGCGACCAGAGACCTCGCCGATCCTGCTGGGGTGTAACCAAGATGCCATGGGCCGCGAGAACCTCCCGCGCGAACCGGATGTTCTCCGGGCGGCCGTCGAAGAGCCTGAGGCGGAGCGCGCGGTAGCCAACCTTCCGATTCTGAAACCAGTCGAGGCTACCGTCTCCGAGGAAGAACCCAATCAACCATGCCAGTGGTTCGTCGAGGACGAAGCCCTCCTGTTCGAGGTAACTTGTGAAGGGCCATGCGTCTCTGACGGAACGGTTCGGTCCGAGCAGGACGTCGCCGGGTTGCAACGCGTCGGCTCGGCGCTCGACGATCCCGTCTTCCGTCATGACGAGAAACGGGTGCCACTCGCTCGTCGTCACCTCAGTACCGTCGGAGCAGCGAATCCTGTACTGATTTTCCGCAGGAACGTCCCAGCTCCAGAGATGTGTGACTTGCTTCGTGTCGAACCTGCCGGTTGCGGGATTCACGGCAAAGGTCCGAACGCCCAAGGACGAGATGTCCATGACCCGGTGCCCTTGGCGGACCTCCTCGGGGGCCCCAAGCGTGCGTATTCGCTCGTACAACGTCTCGAGCCGCTCGACGCCGCAAAACGTTGTGAAGACATGGGAATCGCCGGCGACGCATCCCCCGCCCGATTGATGGATCAGTGCGCTTTCTTTCAGCGTCTGGAAGATCCCTGCGAGGCTGTCTTCGACTGGAAGGACGAAGCAGTTGTGGACGACGACTCCATTCGCGACGTACGTGTTGTCCTCCTCGACCTCCAAGTTGTACACGGTGGTGACGCCCTCGACAGACTCGACAGACTCCACGAGGTAGGCGCCGTCCCGAACGTACATGGGCTTCCCGCCGAGGGTGATGGACCACGGGCGCGCGGTCGCGTTCGCAGGCATGTATTCCGGCTTCATCGCCGGCGCATGGCCCAGCCCGACCCCGAGCTCGAAGAGCTGCCGCACGAGCCCCTCGTTCGAAAGGGTGATCCTCGTCTGATTCACATTCACGTGCGTGCCGTCCCCGTCCGCCACGCCCTGGAGCAAGCCGGTTCGGAACTCGGCGGGGGTCTCGTGGATCCAGTCGGGCAGTCTCTTCGAAGCGAAACCCCGATCGAATTCCCCAGCGAGCCATTCGCAGAAAATCTTGCTTTGGACGCGTACTGAAATCCAAGAGGTCGGCGCATCGACGACATGGGTAATCTCCGAGTCGAGCGCGAACCGATTCCTCAGAATCGACGCCAAACGGTCCGCGGTCGCTTGCTCGTGCAGGCCTAGGGTGAACCTTGCGGCCCGGAGTGTCGGGTTAATCTCGCCTTCCGCGAGGTACATCCCGAAGAACCAGCCAATCTCCTCGTCGAGGTGGACGTGGGCCTTCACGGGCTTGACCTGGAGGCTCCGGGCGCCGAGAACTCGGTGCCGCGCAACGGACGCTTCGGAACGCCCCGTCTTCCGGCGATAGACCAGGTCCCCGTCGACCTCTGCCTCGAATTCAATCTCCGTTCGCGTGACCACCTCGGCGGCGCTCCCGACGCGAACATGCCGGCCCACGAGGTCGCCGGCCCGGACCCAACCCTCCGGGGTGAGGAAGGGGTGCTCCTCCGTCGCAAACATCGCGGGCAGTCGGTGGATCTTGACTCTGCGCACGGGGGCTTCCCGGCGCATCGTGGCGACGACCCGACGGTAGCGCCCTCGGTGAGTGAGGACTAGGTCCCCGACCACTATCTCCTCGACAGGCTTCGGCCCTGCGATGGTACTGACAGCGGTGCCAGCCGCAAAGCACGCGCTGAGCTGCTGCAGCTCCAGTCCCGCGTTCATCAGCGTCGGGGAGTTCGGCAGGAACTCCAGGTTCGCCATCAGACGGTAGAACGACTTCGCGGCCTCGAGGACCTGCTCTTCCGTCGCACCGTATGTGCGGTCCGCCTGAGCAAGGTTCCACGCGACCCGCCAGAACAGCTCCCTCGGCGTCTCGGTGACCTTCCCGGTCTCATCCTTTCGAAGATAGCGCCTCTCCAGGACGCGGAGGGCGTTCTCGGACAACCGGGGGTCGGGCTCACCGGCGATGAGGTCGAGGGTCGGCTCGAGTTTCAACATGGGATCATCTCTATTGATTGATGCGCAGGCCTACGAGAGGCGTCTCCAACGACCCGCGCGGGGGGGGTAAGGCGCGGGCAGACCCCTTGGTTGTTAAGTGCCTTTTTGCAGCAAGTATGTTACCATCGGGGACGAGGTTTGTTACCATACCTGTTACCTCACATGACAGAGCATGGGGTGCTATCAGGCTTCCGCCAGAGGTCCCCGAAAGTGCACCGGGTCAATTTTTATCTAGGTGCGCTATATAAATGGGGGCTTTGCGACGACCGCGCGCTTCACCTCGTCCCGGATCTCGACACCGACCTCGGTTCCCGGGCTCGCCACGGGAGGATCGAGGTACGCAAGCGCGATTCCGACGCGCAGGGACGGGGACATCGTGCCGCTCGTCACGACACCGACGTCTCGCTCACCCGCCAGGACCCGGCACCCACGGCGGGGGACGCCGCGATCCGAGAGTCGGAGCCCGAGCAGGCGACGGTGGTCGCCTCGCTCCTTCTGCACCTGAAGCGCCTCGCGCCCGATGAACTCGTGGTCCCACTTCACGAGCCACTCGCTGTTCGTCTCGAGGCTCGTCTCCCGACCCGTGAAATCCTGGCCCGAGAGGAGGTAGCCCTTCTCGAGCCGGAGCGTGTCCCGCGCGCCGAGCCCGACGGGCCGTACGCCGACGTCCGCGCCCGCGTTCAAGAGGGCGGACCAGACGGGGACCGCGAGAGCCGCCGGCGGGAAGAGCTCGAATCCCTGTTCGCCGGTGTATCCCGTCCGGGTCACGAGGATCGACGGGGTCAGGCTCTCAGCCGAACCTGCCGCGGCGCTGGCCGGGCCCTCCGCAAGCCCACCGAGGCCCCCCCACCCCTCCATTTCCGCTGGACGAAAGACAGCCATGGCCTCTCGCCCGAGTTTCAGACGGACGTGGAGGGCCCGAAAGGTCTTCAGCGACTCGACGTCCGTGGAGGTGAGCCGGGACAGGATCCCCGGCGCCTCCGGACCCTGGAGCGCGAGGCAGAGGAAGTCGGGGGTGAGATCACGGAGCTCTTGGCCGCGGAGGTGATCCTGGATCCACGACACGACGCGACGCCGCGGGCCCGCGTTGCACACACAGAGCAACCGGTCGGGCCCGAGGCACGTGAAGATCACGTCGTCGATGATCCGGCCCTCGTCGTCGAGGAGGTGCGTGTAAAGGGCCCGCCCGGGGGTCGCCGGGATGTCGTTCGTCGAGAGGCGAGCAATCGCCTCGTGGGCGCCGGACCCCGTGAGGAGGAGCTTGCCCATGTGGCTCACGTCAAACAGGCCCGCCGCCGATCGAACGGCGAGATGCTCCTCGACGATCCCCGTGAACTGGAGCGGCATCTCCCACCCCCCGAACTCGATCATCCGGGCGCCGTGAGAGACGTGCCAGTCGTACAGCGGGGTTCGGAACGCGGCCATTAACAATTGTGGGAGGAGCGGCGACCCCGATAAAGCTTTTAACCGCCCGCTCTTCGGCGGGACTCGTGGCATCGTTCCGGTCGTTTTGGTTCGAGCACCGGTTCGAGCTCAGCGGCTCCCTCTTTGCGTTCGGCGTGTTTCTCGTGTTCATCGCGGTTCTCGGCTCCGTCCCGCAGGCTCGGGCCTGGGCCGCGACGGTCTCGATCTTTGAGAACATCATCGTCGCCCTCGGCGGATGGATTTTCTGGGAGGCGATCGTCGGCGCCCTTACGCTCCTTGCAGGGATCGTGTACTTCGGAGACACAATCAAGAAGGGCCGCGAGTTCGAGCGGCTCGTCAACACGACGTCGAAGGAGCTGTTCCTGAGGAACCGGAAGCGGATCGAATACCTCGTCACGGTGATGCCGTTCCAATACGGGCGGCGGGTCGAGAAGAAACGCCTCGAGCTGAAGATTCGGGACTGAAGGTTATTTCGGCGTCGGGGCCCGGGCGACGATTCGTCCGATCCGGTCAATGCGCTCCGCGTCCTCCGCTCGGCACCGGACCTGGACCTCCGTGTAATGCGGACCGTAATCGACCCGGAAGACCTCCGTGTTCCCGTAGAGCCAGCTCAGATTCGACGCGGACTCCGCATTCACCGGGAGGCGAACCGTAATTTCGAGGGGGGAGGTGAACCGGCTTGCGATCGCGTTTCGGAGTTCGTCGAAGCCGTGACCCGTTGCGGTGGACGCTGCGATCGGTGGGACGTGGAACTCGGACCGCTGTAGGAGGTGAGACCTCGCGTCGAGCTCTTGGGGGAGGACGAGGTCCGCCTTCGTGAGGACCGGGAGGACGATTTCAGGTCGGACCCGCGGGACGAGCGTGCGGGCCGCGAGCCGAAGCTTCCGCAGGAACTCGACCTCCGGGTCCGACGCATCCAAAAGGAGAAGGACGAGGTCCGATTCATAGATCTCCTCGAACGTGGAGTGGAACGCCTCGACCATCCACAGCGGAACCTGGTCCACGAACCCGACGGTATCCGTGAGGAGGACTCGCTTCCGGATTCCCTGGAGCGTTCGCGTCGTCGTGGACAGCGTCGAGAACATCCGCTCCTCGACGAGGACTCGTTCTCCCGTAAGAGCGTTCAACATCGAACTCTTTCCCGCGTTCGCGTAGCCCGCGAGGGCGACGAGGTAGAAGCCCCGGTCCTTCCGCGCGGCTCGTCGCTGCCCCCGCTCCCGCCGCACGAGGTCGAGGTCCTCCCGGATTCGACGCATCTTCCGTTTCACGGTCTCATAGTACACGTCGACACGGTACTCACCACCCGCCATGAATCCGGGTCGCTCGCCGATTGTGGCGCTGTGGATCCATTCCCGGAGCAACGGGATCTCGTACTGAAGGAGGGCGAGCTCGACCTGGAGCTTCGCCTCCCGGCTGTGTGCGCGCTGCGCGAAGATCTCCAGGATCAGCCGGAGCCGGTCGTAGCATTCCTTGCCGAGACGCTTTTCGAGCTTGTAGTGCGACGAGGGATGGAGTTCGCCGTTGAAGAGGACGATGTCGATGTCGATCGACTTCACCCGATCTTCGAGTTCCTCGAGCTTGCCCTTGCCGATGAAGTACCGCCGATCCGGCCGCTCCCGAGCCTGAACGGCGGTGTCGACGAGGTCGTGCCCCGCGCTCTCGATGAGGGCCTCGATTTCCCGGGTGTCCCGGGTGAGGGTGACGAGAAGGACCTTCACGCGTCCATGCGAACCGGGGGCGCATCGATAAGGGTTTCCACCGGAAGGAGAGGGGTGGGGGTGGGGGTCTCGCGCGGGCCGTGATGCACTTTCAGCCACCTCCTGCGGTTGACCTTAAATAAGGCCAACTCCATGCCGGTCGCATGCAACTCGGCTGCGGGATCCGCTTGAAGACGGTGAAACGTCGAGAGTACCTCTACGTGTGGCACTACGAGCCCATCGAGGGCCGGCGTCGACAGGTGTACGACTACATCGGTCCCGCCGCGAACCCGGAGGCTCGCCGGAAGGCGAACGACGCCCTGGAGGCCCATGCACGAAGGGCCATCGACGATGCGCGTCACCGGATCCATGCGGGTCGGGCCGTCGCCGCCGCGGTCCGATCGGGATTCGGTTACCCTTAAGTAAGGCCAACTCGGAGGACGTCGGAACGGACCTGGCCCCCTGTCGCGAAACCCTTATGGCCCAAGGGCGGCCTTCTCCGTCACTCGCCTCTTCGAGGCGGGTTCCTGGAGCGGTCCTGGCGGTCCGCCGCCATGGCCTCGCACTCCGAGGCGCGGCGATGCACGTGATCGTGAAGTTCTTCGCGTCGTATCGGGAAATCGTCGGCTCCCGCGAAATGAGGCTCGAGTTCAAAGACGGAGCGACGGTCCGCACCCTGCTCGATTCGATTTACGCGAAGCATCCCCGTTTGAGGACGTTCGAGGAGACGACGCTCCTCGCTGTGAACCGGGAGTTCGCAGATCCGACGGCGACGATCCACGACGGCGACGAAGTCGCCCTGATGCCCCCCGTGAGCGGCGGCGCCTCGATGATCGCGATCCAGCGAAAGGCGATTGGCGTCGAGGCCGTCGTCGATTCCGTGCGTCGCCACGATGCGGGCGCGATCGTCCTGTTCCTAGGCACCGTTCGCAAGGATCCCGGCGTGAAGGCCCTTGACTACGAGGTGTACGCGCCGATGGCGC
>Ga0209751_10002250_pt1 | contig 19480 bp, 16 predicted proteins | sample RifCSP13_1_FD_184019 | JGI IMG/M metagenome (GOLD analysis project Ga0209751, IMG submission 184019) | Soil microbial communities from Rifle, Colorado - Rifle CSP2_sed 13_1 (SPAdes) (version 2) | ecosystem: Environmental > Terrestrial > Deep subsurface > Rock core/Sediment | place: Rifle... | reverse complement strand
CCATGTTCTACGACTTGGATGATCCTAACTCCTTCGTCGAGGGCGTGTTGAAGATCCTCTGCTCTGACGGCGTCTTCGTTATCCAATTGAGCTACCTCCCGCTGATGCTCCTGCAGGGTGACTTCCTGAACATCTGCCACGAGCATCTGGAGTACTATTCGCTACAGAGTCTGGAGTATCTTTTGGCCAGACACGGTCTCCGTGCCTTCGATGCCGAGATCAACAATGTCAATGGCGGTAGCCTCCGGCTCTACGTCGATCGTGGCCTGCGTTCGCCCTCGTTCATGCTGCACGCGCTCAGGGAGTGGGAGGGCTATCTGGAGCTTGGCTTTGAATCCCCCTACCAGCAGTTCGTGTCCAACGTAGCGCGTACTCGGCGCCAGCTGCAGAGGATTGTGGAGGAGGCTAACGAGGACGGAAAGACAGTGTACGCCTATGCCGCTTCGACCAAGGGGAGCGTCCTCCTGCAGTACTGTGCCTTCGGTCCCCAGCACATCAAAGCCGTAGCTGAACGCAACGAGAAGAAGGTGGGCAAGTTCTGCGCCGGCAGCGATATCCCAGTGATCAGCGAGGGGGAGATGCGGGAAGCTAGTCCTGACTACCTTCTGGTCTTGGCTTGGGCGTTCATTGACGAGTTCCGTCAGCGGGAGAAGGCGTGGCATGATGCCGGCGGCCGCTGGATCGTGCCGCTTCCTGAGGTGAGGGTGGAGTGAGAGAGCATTTTCACTGGCAGCCGAAGACGTTGGAGGAGGCCAAGGAGCAGGTGTGCTCTCCTTCTCAAGATGACGATTTCTGGGAGCTCGGTGGCCTCAAGGATGCTGAGACCATCTCTTCTCTTTGTCGGTCTGGACGCATTCTGGACTTCGGCTGTGGTGTGGGTAGAGTGCTCAAGCATCTTTCTCACCAGCAGGCTGATGGCTACGAGCCTCACGAAGACATGCGGCGGTTCGCTCGGGAGTGGATGGGCGATACGGAGCATGTCATCTTCGCTAGTTCCGAGGATCTCGCGGAGAAGCGTTACGCGCTGATTTTCGAGAACTTGGTGTGGCAACACAACGAAGCCTTGCGGATAGAGGCGGATCTAGCTGTGATCTACCGCAGCTTGGAGGATGGTGGCCTCTTGGCTTCTCAGGGCCTGCGGATCCATCGTGGCAGGGTTATCCTACGGGCAGCCGGTTCGGACGAAATTCTGCTACAGGACGTGATGCCGAGTCTCAAGAATCTATTTCGCAGCGACGGGTCCGTGTGTCAGTTCAGTCTTTGGAGGAAGATATGAAAGCGCTGGTGACGGGGATCGCTGGTCAAGATGCGTTCTACCTGCAGAAGGAGCTGCTTGAGCGTGGCTACGAGGTTCTAGGTCTCTACCGGGGTCAAGACGAGGATCGCCTTGATAAGTTCCTTCTGTCGGAGATGCCGGAGGTCGAGTTTGTCCGCGGCGACGTTAGTGACTCACACGCCGTGAATGCCATAATCAAGAACCAGCGTCCGGACTGGGTGTTCAATATGGCTGGGGTAACCAATGTCCCGGTCTCCTTGCAGTCTCCGTATGTGACTTTCAGGGTCAACACCGAGGGAGTGCTCAATCTGCTGGAGGCGATTAAGACGTTCTCGCCTTCGACGCGGATGGTCCAAGCATCTACGTCTGAGATGTATGGGAATGCTAACAGCTCCGGCGGCTTCGTGGAGACTGACCTGATGATCCCTACCTCGCCTTATGGCATCTCAAAGCTGGCGGCTCACCTTCTCTGTCGAAACTACCGGGTGTCCTATGGTCTACATGTCTCCTGTGCCATCTCGTTCAACCACGAGAGTCCTCGTCGTCCGCCTATCTTTGTGACTAGGAAAGTTACGCAGGCCGTTGCCCGCATCATTGCTGAGAAACAGGACTACTTGGTGCTGGGGAACATGGCCGCCCAGCGGGACTGGGGGTTTGCTGGTGACTACGTGAAGGCCTTTATAGGCATGGCCGAGGCGGATTCTCCTGACGACTATGTGATTGGGACCGGAGTAGTTCACAGCGTTGAGGATCTGGTTGCTGCCGCCTTTGCGGTGGTGGGGGTCAGCAACTGGCGTGACTTCATCAGGATGTCTCCCGATAACCTACGACCGGAAGACAATGATTACCTCTGTGCCGATCCCACGAAGGCAAAGGTGGTGCTGGGCTGGAAGTCGGTGACTACGTTCGAAGAGTTGGTGACCATGATGGTCACAGCTGATCTCCGTCGGGAAGGAGCTTGGACGGTAGGTAGGGACTCTATTTGAAAGGGGATGCCTGATGGGACTGCGCATATTCTGGCTGTCTGCTCCGATGTGGGCAGCGACGGGCTACGGCCAGCAGACAGCGCTCACTGTTCCTGCTCTGGCCGGCCTACCGGAGGTGGACCTCATCGCCGTCGGTGCCGCCTCCGAGCTCAGGGCCGGCGCCGTCAACTACGGCAATATTTACCATGTTGCCTCACCGGTCGACCTCGAGCCGCTGCAGCGCCATATCGTTGGTGAGCACATGGCGAAGATGCGAATGGATGTCTGCATCAGCCTTATCGACGTCTGGACGTTGATGTTCATGCCGGGCGACTTCCGCTGGATCCCGTGGGTCCCTGTCGACGGTGAGCCGTTGGCGGTTACTAACCGGACGATGCTGGATAAGTCATGGAAGCGGATAGCGATGTCGGAGTTCGGCAAGCGTGTGATGGCGGATTCCAGCTATCTGTCAACCTACATCCCGCACAGCATAGATACCTCTGTCTACAACGAGGCGCCAGGGGGCAAGCGCGAGCTGAAGAAGGCCATGGGCCTCCCCCCCGACTGTTTCCTTATCGGCATGGTGTCCGCCAACCGTAACCGACTACCGATCCACCGCAAGGGGTTCGGTGAGGCGTTCAAGGCGGTGGCAGCCTTCGTGAAGAAGCACCCGGAGGCGATCCTCTACATCCACGCCCTGCCGTTCGAGGATCCACAGCAGGCGAACCTTCTCAACATGGCCGAGTGTCACGGTCTCGATTGGAAATACGTGAAGACGGTGGATCCGTACTTCTACCGTGTCGGCCTTCCAGGCGAGGCAATGGCCCAGCTCTACAGCGCCTTCGACGTCTATTTCGCTCCTTCGGCCGGCGAGGGGTTCAACATCCCTCTGATCGAGGCCCAAGCCTGCGGTATCCCGGTCGTGGCCAATGCGTCTACATCGCAGCCAGAGAACGTCGGCGCCGGCTGGCTAGTTGAGCCTGCGGCTGCTGTGACGGCCACTCTCAGCACACAGTGGTTCGTTGCCGATGCTCTCGGCCGTGACTGTAGCAACTGCGGTCACCACAAGCCGGGCCTTGTCGATGCGCTGGAGGAGGCCTACCAGACTCTGCAGGACAAGGAGAAGGCGAAGGAGCTGGCTCACAAGGCGAGGAAGTTTGCTATGAAGTACGATACCGCCAAGGTCGCCCACCAGTTCTGGCAGCCGTTCCTGCAGGAGGTCCTGCGTGATCTCGGTGCCACAGGCGGCCAGCCTGTCAAGCTGTGGAGACCAGAGGTGAAGGGAAAATCGGCTGGCGTCAAACTGGTCTAGGCAAATTTGCTGCCATCTGGGGTTGCCACTTAGGGTGATCCCAGAGGGAAGATGCCTTATCCTAACGAGCATGCCTGCCGCCTAGAAGACCCGGGGGACTTCGTCCGTTTCCGGCGCGACAACAACTCCAGCCCCCATCGCATCTTCGGCTTCAAGAAGGGCGGCGGTAGTGCCGTACAGGCCTATCGCTACCCGAAGGCAACTTGGCCGGTCGACAAGGCCCGGGCCCATTGCCAAGACCACGATGGCTCCTTCGAGGCTGCCACTGACGTCTCCAAAGAGACCCGCGGTGGATTAGTCCGCCTCCACCGTCTCCTCCACAACGATTGGCTGCGTGACGGTGATGACACGCTTGCCACGAGTCATTTGGCGCTCGTCGTGGAGATGCAGGCACGCGGTGTTCCCCACTTCGACGAGGATCTGCTTGACAGCGTCAGCGTGGCTGAATCGGGGATCTAAAATTTGCAGCCACGGCGGGTTGGTGGCTTAACCTATGTCTAGGAAGCAAGTGAGGTGCTGAGGTGAGAGAAGTCATCGAAGCTGTGGTTACCGTCCTGAAGGAGGGCGACACGGATTATGCCGTGGCGCTGCTCGAGGATGTTCTTGAGAAGGAGTCCAAGGAGACGGTGGCAGGCTTGGTCAGCGAGGCCGTGCTGGCTGTTCGCAGTGGTGACACGGATGCCGTCCGTACCAGTCTGCGTGCTGCGCTTGAGGCTGTCGGGGACGACGGTGAAAGTGGGGTGGATGACGAGCAGGACGAGGTTGATGAGGCTGAGTGGTCAGCTGCTCAGGTAAATGATCTCCCCGACAGCTCCTTCGCTTTCATCGAGCCCGGTGGCAAGAAGGACAAGGACGGGAAGACCTTCCCCCGGAAGCTCCGCCACCTTCCCATCAAGGACGCCAGCGGCAAGGTGGATATGCCCCACCTGCTCGTAGCTATGGGCCGGGCCAACCAGATCAAGATGCGAGATGGCAGCATGATCTCGCCGGAGAAGGCCAAGGCCCTTCGGTCGCACATGAGGAGCATGATGAAGAGAGGCTCCCATGAGTCAGTGCAGCCCATACGGGTACCGGTCGTTGTCGAAATCAGTGTGGGTGGTTCCGACGCAGTCCCTGTGGCTGAGGTAGTCGAGTCGGAGACCTCCGAACACGACGACTGTGATGGCAACTGCCCGTACGAGCATGCTGCTGTCATCACGGAGTCCTCAGGCGAGTTGATCAGTGAGACTTTCTCTGGCCAGATCGAGGAAGCTCTGGCGGGTGCGGATAACGTCTACCGTGTCACTCTCATCGAGGCTGGCATGAGCAAGAACCGCAACTACTGGAGCCCGCAGCTCCTGCAGTCTCACACGAAGCTGTTCCACGGCGTGAAGGCCTTTGCCGACCACCCGACGCTGTCGGAGATGAAGGAGAGGCCGGAGCGTTCCGTCAAAGACATCATCGGCTGGTATGACAACCCGCAGTTCTTCCAGAGCATGAACGGTGGCAAGGTCAAGGCCACACTACACCTGATGGACGGCCCCGTGGCCGACATCATCCGTCAGGCTCATGCTCAGGGTAAGCCTGATCTCATCCAGCTGTCAGTCAACATCAGTGGCCGGCGCCAGCCGAAGATGATGAACGGCACTATGGCCCGCGAGGTCACTGAGATACACAGGGTCCACTCCGTCGACGCTGTCACCGAGGCAAGCGCCGGCGGATCAATTGACCAACTGGTTGCCTCGGAGAAAACGTCCAAGGAGGTTGAAGAGCTAATGTCTCTCGACAACATCTCCGCAGAGGACCTCCTGGCCGCTATCGAGGGTAGGGACGACCTGAAGCAGGCCGTCGCCACGAAGTACGCCCCCACCGAAGGCAGCCAAGAGACCACTGTGGACACAGACCCAGATCCGGCACCCGAGGCCGAAGCCGTCGAAGAGGCGGCGGAGATCCCAGCTGACCCGGATCAGATCACCCAGCTGACCGAGGCGGTGGGCCAGCTCCAGCAGGAGCGGGCTCTGCAGGCCTCGCAGGCGATGATCGAGAAGAAGCTGGCGGAGACTCACCTTCCGGAGCCTGTCAAGGCCAAGGTCCGCAAGCGGCACTCCGGCGAGGTCGTCAGCGAGCAGGTTCTGGAGGCCGAGCTGGAGGAGGAGAAGGACACCCTCGACGCGATGGCTGTGGGTCAGCCACCGGCCAGCGTCCCGTGGTCCGATGCGGGCTCCGGCGAGTCCCAGTACGACCAGTGGGGCAAGGCGATGGACGGCCTGCTCAGTGGCAAGCCGGTGGACGGCGTCCGCCCCTTCCAGCACATCCGTCACGCCTTCCATAGCATCACCGGTACCGATCCCTTCGGCACCAACCCCTATTCGATCCTCGCCGAGGCGGCTCGGTACGACTCCGGCGACTGGAACGCCAATGTCGGCAAGAGGATGCTCGAGGCCGGTCCCATGGTCACAGGCGACTTTGCGGCCATCCTCGGTGACAGCATCACCCGGCGAGCCCTTGCCGAGTACGCCATGCCTCAGCTGCAGGAGTGGCGGCGCATCGCCTCCCCCGGCAACGTGAGCGACCTCCGTCAGCAGAAGAGGGAGCGCCTCGGTGAGTTCCCGCTCCTGCAGCGCGGTACTGGTGCCGGTGGCTCGGCCGAGGATATCGCGGCCTACGCCGACCTGACTGAGAACCCCCTGCCGGAGGAAGAGGCCATCTACACGCCCCTGAAGGCGCAGGGCAAGGCGTCTCTGACCATCGAGATGATCATCAACGATGACATCGGAAAGTTCAGGACGCTTCCCCAGAAGCTGGGGCGTGCGGCCGCGGGCACGATCTACGTGACCGTGTTCGACTTCCTGATCCTCAACCCGGCCGAGTCCACCTACCTGACCGGTGGTCTCACCGACAGGCTGTTCGACACGGCAGCCGCCCGCGCTCCAGGCAACCTTGTCGGGGACGTGGCCACGGCCGCCCAGGCTCTCAACGATGCCAACCTGACCGACGCCAAGAAGAGGTTCCGGTCAGCACAGGCGGCACAGTCGACAGCCACCTACACCGGCGCCCGCAACCACAGCTACATCCTTGCGGATCCCAGGCTCCTGATCGTCTCTCCCGAGAACGAGGCGGCTGCTCGCAGGCTGCTGACCTCCGATATGATCATCGCCACGGACTTCGCTCAAAGCGCGTCGACCGTCGGTCCCTCTGGGAACATCCACAAGGGCACAGTGGACATGATGATCGTTAACTACTGGCAGCAGTACGGCAACGTTGTCACCGACGGCAACACCGTCGACGCCAAGGACATGTGGTTCCTCGTCGCCGACCCGGGTGACATCCCGATGATCGAGGTCGGCTTCCTCGGTGGCCGAGAGGAGCCGGAGATCTTCACGCAGGACATGGGCACCCCGCTGGTGGGCGAGCAGTTCACCCGCGACCGCATCACCTACAAGGTGAGGCACTTCTGGGGCGCCAACCCTGTCGATCACCGCGGCATGGTGGGAACGACCGGCGCCTAGCGAACGGAGTTAGAAGTCAGTTGGGGGAGGTGGCTATTCGGCCGCCTCCCCCTCTGTATCTGGTCTGGTGATGACGGTTTTTGCCGCCCTGCAGGAGGGGCCTCTAGACTACAGGTAGGAGGCAGGAAGTGGCTCTACATGTGACACAGAGCGAGTACCTCTGGAACGACGTCACCTTGATCGTCGACGATGCCGCCTCCGGTATCTTGGCGGTGGATGGCTTCATTGAGGGCAGATTCTACATCAAGGCCGATGTCGAGGCCGGCACGTGGACACCGAAGGTGCAGGTGCAGGACCCGAGGACCGGCACCTGGATCGATCGTAGCGACAGCTTCACGGCGATGACACCCACAGGAGGTCCGGAGAGCGACGGCCTCAATCAGACTCAGACTGTCAGCATGATCTACCTCGGTGGTCGGTTGAGGATGGTGCTCAATGTGACCGGTGCTGCCAGTCCGAGCATCACGATCACGGCAGTCTTCGAGGGGAAGACGTAGATGTCGTTCGACAAAGCAGCGATCCGCAGCCTCGTTCAAGCTAACATCGGCAGCCACGGCACGCCTGACCGGGCTGGTGGCATCGATAACATCGAGATGGACAAGCTGATCGATGATGCAGCTGTCTACTACAGCCGGTTCTCTCCCGATGTTGCTTTGTACGATATCACCGGCGACGGTTCTGCCTTCGACTTCGCGGTGCCAACCGATTGGTCTGACACGTTCAGCAGCATGCTCTCCGTGGAATATCCGCAGGGTAGCCGCGTCCCTGAGATGCTTGGTGACACCGATGTCACCATCTATCTTGATGATACTGGCCAAGTCATCCGCTTTCTGTACACCACGCCGGCTCTTGGCGATGTGGCGAGGGTGGCCTACACCCGCCCGCGGGTGATCGGTACGGCCGCTGCTGATACGACTGTTCCAGACTCCGACAAAGAGGCTATAGGCCACCTAGCAACGCACTTCGCCGCGGTGCGCTTGGCTGCCGAGATGGCCAAGATTGTTCCTTCGGCTCTACGTGACGATCCGCTGTCTCTCCGAGCCTCCGTGGCTGAGTACGAAAGAATGGCCCGTCGGCACTGGGAGCTGTTTGCCGACCACATGGGCATCCCGGCGGAAGGCTCCAAGGTAACTGCTGTCAGTGGGCACTCGGCGCCTGATGATCGGATGAGCTGGGGGATGCCTCCGTTTACCCACGGCCCACAAACCCAGAGGATCTTCCGGAGGTAGCTGTTGGGTCACTGGAAGGCCGGTGCAAACGCCGTTGCCAGCGTTCTCAACAGGGCTAGCGGTGTCGGCAAAGTCTATGTTGGGGAGGAAGACCTGCGAACCTTGGCCCAGATCATCGAGTTGGCAGAGGAACCGCAGACTGACGAGGTACGTGTCAGTGAGCAGGCTAGGATCAACATCTGGCAGATTGGACGTGTATCGGTGTCGGTTGTCAGAGGCCAGCTTCCCCCGCAGCAGAGTTACCGTATCCACGGCCTGATCATCCGAGGCTATTACGGAGAGGGCGAAGGCACGTGGGACCGCTTCCAAGACATCGTCGACTCTGTCTTCGACTCCTTGGAGGGCGTCTACGAGATACCTAACCCGGACAACCAGAGCGACCTGTTCGAGATCGGCAGCCCAGAGGCTAGGACGATCGGTCACTCCGCCTTTGGGCCCTACTCCTGTCACTCTGTCGAGCTCCGTATCGACATTCGGGAACTACGCAAGAGCAGCGGCAGGAGAGCGGTCTGAAATTTGCAGCCGTGGTTGGAGCGCCCCTAACCTGAGCCTAGGAGGCATCGGTGACGAAGCTGTTCAGCCCGGATGTCCAGTCGATAAGTATTGGCTCCTGTAACCACCCGATGGAGGGTGGTGTCATCGATGCCTGTCCGAGATGTGAGCTACCACTCCGCCGCAGGGGGTTCATTGCTTACCGTGGTCAACGGCTGCCTGAACCAGAAGTTGTAGTGGAGGAAGTGTCTACAACCGAGAGTGAGGAGGATCTGAACGATGGCTAGCTCTGCAAGTTTTGGGGTGCATATCGCTCCAGAAACGGTGGCGTGGGCCACTACCCCAGCCAGCCCTACATGGGAGTTCTTCCCGGTCGAGCCGACGTCCGGGGTCCCTGTTTTCGACAACATCTTCGATGACGCCCGCCGTGGTTTGCCCGCCATCGGCTTCAACCAGCTGGCCGGTGTCCAGAGGACGGAGCTCAGCCTCTCCGGTCCTGTCTACCCGTCGGAGATGGGCTGGTTCCTGAAGTGCATTTTCGGTGGGGTGACCAACAGCGGCACTGCCGATCCGTATACCCATCTGTATGATGTGCTGGCGGCTCCCGATGCAGACGGCTTGTCGATGCTGGTGCAGCTACAGGACGACTCAGTTGCCAATGGCTACACCCACCGTGGCTGCTTCCCGACCGGCATCACCTTCCGGTTCAATGCTGGTGAGGGGCTGATCACGCATGAGACGACCCTTCTTGGCTATGGCATGTCGACTGCGATCGCCGCCTCCGCGGCGGTGGACGCCACCGATGATCCCTTCCGGGGCTGGCAGATGGATGTCACGACCTCCGCTGGCCTTGGGGCAAGCCCGGGCCGACTGATCGAGGGAGAGATCTCCATCGCTCGGGATGCTGACCTCCTGTACGTAGCCAGTAACAGCCAGAACCCGGTGCAGTGCTACCCAGGCTTGGTCGCTGTGACCGGTCGGCTCATGTGCTCCTTCGATGTCGAGGGTGACCTTGAGGTGTATACCACCGACCCACCAGAGGCGCTGATCCTGCAGTGCAGCTATCTAGATGGTGCCGCCTCCCGGTCGCTGGACTTCGAGTTCCCCAAGCTGTCCTACCGGGAGAGCCCGGCGGAGATCGACCGATCCGGCAACAACATGACGATCAGCTACAACATCCGAGGCCTGCTGGCGACCACGGGTACCGTCCTGGGCGCCGCGTCCACTGACATGACCAACGTCCGTGTGCGGCTGCGGAATGCCATGGCCGCTTACACCCACCCGGCGAGCTAAAGACAACCGACCGCTTTCTCCTTCTGGCGATCAGCCCCCCGTACGGCCGGGGGGTTGATCGTATCTAAGGCCTTGGCAGCAATAATTGACGTGCTTCGTCATTTACTCAGACACTATCTGTTGAGATGACTCTCCTGACGCTGCAGGAGGTAAGCGACCGTACCGGTGTCTCTGTGCGGAGCCTCCGGTACTACATCGACCGCGGCTGGCTGCCCAAGCCTGAGCCGCGCCGCCGAGAGGGCCGTGGCAGGCCGGCGGGGAGGATACCCAGTACCTGCCTAGGGCAGGTGCAGCTGATACGCCGTGTGATCGATCCTGCAGCGTCTGAGAGCCTTTCAGCCGTGCCTCTAGGAGTCTATATCTACGAAGACGGAGGCGAGCGTGTGGAGCTGGAGATAGTAGCCAGAGAGGAGGTAGGGCCTTACGTCCTGCTGAAGCTGAAGAACGGTGACTTCATCCTACGGAAGAAGGGAGCGGTCAAATGACAACGGAGACAGAAGCGAGGGGCAAGCCGACACCGGCACGTGGTGGCTGGTATCTGCCCAAGATGAAGCGGCTGACGCTGGAGAAGTGGGGTCAGCCGGACATGTTCTACGAGGCTGTCGATGCTAACTCCATGCTCTACGGCGAGATGGAGGAGCTGCTGGAGATGCGGGCCAAGGCAGCTGCCGATGACACACAGGCGCCGCTGTTCGTCGGCATCCTGATCAATCGCCTGTTGGTCGGTGACTGGAATATCACCGATCCCAAGACCGGTGACGTCCTGCCGCCGCCCCGGGAGGATCCGGAGAGCTACAAGCGGCTACCGACCGAGGTGCTGATGGACATGGTCAGCCAAGCGATGGGGGTGGAGGAGGAAGAGGTCCCCCCAGAGAACGGGAGCGAGCCCTAGCGGCCTTCTCGGCCGGAGGGAAAGGCGCTCCCAACTGGGTGGTTGAGATCTCACTCTGCGAGCAGTTTCACTGGACGGAAAGGCAGCTGAGGGAAGAGAACACGGTGGGCTTCATAAGGCGGATCGGTCTCTACAACGAGCTGTCGCAGAAGGCGCAGAAGTCGAAGGCTAACTACGAGCCTGCCAAGCCCAAGGTGACCGTGAGGGGTAGATAACGATGGCTGGTGGCACCCGTGAGATAGGCTCTCCAAGCCAAACTCCTGATATTCGAGGGCCGGTACTACCTTCTGGTGCACATGCTGTAGGTCAGGCCGGGGTTGCTACCGGCTTCGGCGCTAACCGCCCGGTTCCGTCCCTGTTGCCAGCATGGCAGCGAGCTGCTCTCGGAGCCGCCGGGGAAGAGTGGTCCTTCAACCCAGTCAAGTACCTCCAGCGGGCGAGGCAGTCCCTTACGCAGTTCCAGATCGAGATAGGAGTCGATGCTGCGGTTATCGCCGGCTTGGAAGGCTATGCCGTCTCCCAGAGGTACGTAGAAGAGGAGATGGAGAAGTTCATCTCATACGCCTCCGAGGCGATCGGCACGGCCCTGTCCGGTGTCATTGTCGAAGCCATCGATGAATTGGATCTGATGTTCACCGGTCAGATGGCCGGGGCGGCCGGCTGGAAGAAGAGCGGTGTGACCAGCGCTGCCGGCCTGAAGATCCCGACGGTCGTGGTCGGAATGTACCCGGAGATCTCCGATGCTGTTGAGAACGATAGCATCAGGGCCCCGATCTCCTACATCGCTCCGATCATCCGAGGCGCCCAGCCTTTCGCTGGTACCGACCGCAAGCCTCCTCCCAGCAGGATCAGGTTCTGGGCTGAGAGGAAGCTAGGTATCGACACCAGTGCTCCTGGCCTTGGCGGCCGCCATTACGAAGGACGGTTGCGTGTAACACAGGAGGGGTTAGTTGGTCCTCGTCGGGGGCGACGCTCTCGTCCCGGTCCTGAGGGGAGGAGACGCAGGCCTAGGCTGCGCCGTGGTGGGGTCGAGTCCTTCTACGCCCTGTACGCCAGCATTCTACGCAAAGGAGCTCCTCCGGACGACGGAGGCTATGACTTCTTCAATCTGGCGGTCAACAGCCCTCGCTGGAGAAGTGTCCTAAAGGAGGCTGAGCGGATCTTGGCAGAAGCTATGGAGGCCTTCCTGAAGCCTCCAGCCACTACAGCCGAGCTAAAGGCTACGACGAAGAGCACTGGGCAGCGGAAGGCGGCCGAGACCCGTGCCCGTAAGGAAGCCGAGATGGAGTCTCTGTGGGGTGACCTTCTGTTGATCCCGGTGGAGGAGCGGCGGGGCAGGGCGATAGCTGTGGTCGGTCGTAGGCGGGCCTTGGCACGGCGTAGGCTGAGCAGGGGCGGATAAATGGCTGAGTTCCCGCTTGACGTACGCGTAACCGGCAGCGAGCAGCTCCGGACCTTGGCCAATGAGCTGATCGGGGTCACTACTGCCGCTCAGCGCATGGCCCGGCAGAAGATCAGTGTGGCCGGCGGTGCTCTCGACAGCGTTGTCGCCCCTCTGATGGCTGCCAGTGCCGCTCTCAAGGACGTCAATGCCGTAGCCCGGCGTAGCTTCGCTAAAGGCATCGTTCCACCAAGCGTTGTGAAGGCGACTCTTGATAACGCAGCCAAGATTGCGGAATCGCTGCAATCCATCGGTGCGTCTCCAGAGATTGTGGCCAAGGTCAAAGAGTTAGAGACGGTGTTTGATCGCTCCTTGACCTCCATGGTCGATTCGGCAGCGAAGTCTGGTGAGGAGATCCAGCAGAGCCTTAATAATGCGCTGACTGTTCTCGACAAGGTGATGAACCGCCGAGGCACTGCTGGGGCTCTGAAGCCTATGCAGAGTCGGGTTCGTCCAATTGCCGAAGAGCTGCAGGGTATGGCCATATCCGGCGACCCCGGGCTGCTACAGCTAGAAAGGCTGAACAAGATCAAGGAAGGCCTGCTGAATGTTGTGCAGGGGGTCAGCGCGAGGGCCGGTGAGGCCTTGCAGCCGGCCATCGCCGCCTTCCAGCAGTACATGACGACAGTCGAACGAGCTGGTACGACCTCCCAGATGGCTCAAGATCAGTTCAAACCACTTGTTACACAGCTACGGGATATCACCAGCGCGGCCTTGAAGGCCAACCAGCCGTTGCTCAATATCGCGCAGGCACTGGAGAACCTTCTCCGTCCCGGAGCTCAAATACGGCCACAGGCGCTACAGGGGATCATCCTTGCCATCGAGGAGGCCACCAGCAAAGGGTCGACTGTGTCTGCGGCCGGCCAAGCCGCCCTTAGAACTACTCAGCCGCTACTGGAGCGGACGAACCAGCTCCTCCAGCAAGAGAGTCTGCGTCTGAAGGAGGTCCAGAAGCACCAAGTAGGCTTCGCTACTCATACCGGAGCTACTGCTCAGTCGCTGCTGTTCCTGCAGTCTGCCACACAGGGCGTCATGACAGCCATGGCCCTTCTCCGAGGCAATATCCTATTCGCTGGCTTCGGTCTTATCTTCATGCGGTTCGGTGTCGTCCGGGTGCAGCTGGCAGTCATGGCACTCACCATTGTACTTGGCGGCCTTATCAAGATGTACACCAGCCTCATCTCTGCTGCCAAGACCTTCGGCGCGGAGATGCAGAAGACACGGTTCGAACTGACCAGCCAGCTGGGATCCTTCAAGGAAGTGGGAGCTGCTCTTCGTGTCACTGACGATCTCGCCCGGAGGCTTGGCTTCGGCTGGGCGGACTCGTTGAAGGCGATGCAGGCGTTCCAGCGCGAGGGTCTGCAGCCCCTTCTGAACCAGCATGACCTCGTGGCAGACTTCGCTCGTACTTTCGGCCTGGAGATCTCCGAGGCTGCGAGCCTGCTGACACAAGCTGTTGGCCGTGAGAAAGGCTCGTTGGAGTCGTTGGGTTCGGTGATGGGTGTCATTCCGGAGATCTTCAACGAGGGCCTTGATGACCTCAACGAGATGTCCCGCGGCGCCCGTGCCGAGTTCGTCATCAAGTTGCTGCAGCGGTACCAAGGAGCTGCGGAGAAGTTTGCACGGACGCTGCCGGGTGCCATGAGTCGGGTCAGGGAGGCATTCAACGGCTTCCTCCGCGACGTCACCGAGCCATTTGCAAGAGACGTCTTGGCTCCGGCTATAAACAGCCTAGCTAACCTGATCAATGTGGTGGCCAAGATGGTTCGTAGCTTCATGGCCTCCAAGCCGGCAATGGATCTCTGGCGGCAGTTCCTAGCCAACCTGCGTACCGCTTTCCGGATTCTCTTCCCCGATGCCGACAAGTTCAATAACGTGGTCGGTAAGGGCATGGTCGGGGCGATGATGCTAGCCCTCAAGCTGATGGTGCTGATATCCAGGGCCCTCATCGTCCTAGCAAAGTTCGTGCGGATCGCGGCTAACGCGTTCCGGTACTTCCTCCAGTTGATCAAGCCGGTAGTGGACTGGCTGCGGATCCTTGCCCGTTTCTTGAAGGACCTGAATCTGGGGCCGCTGTTCGGGCAACTGAAGGACTTCTTCGTCCAGCTGGCTGGCGGCCTGATGTCGCTGGCGCAGCCATCTCATATCGCTGTCCTTGCTCTGCACGGGGTTCTTCTTGGTCTGGACTCCTTCATTCGAGGCCTTCAGGGGCGTGGTGGAAGCGGTCTCGGCAGGGCCGTGCGGAGGCTGTTCCAGCCGGCCATCGACAATCTCAAGTCCTCTGCCGACGACATGGTCGAGGCTATCGACAACGGCTTGGGCCGGGACGTGGTGGAGTCTCTAGATAGCGCCGTCGATGACATGCTCAAGGGCACAGATGGCCTGAATCGAGAATACAAGGCAAGCGCTGAGACCATTCTGAACACTATCGATACCAACGCCCGTAAGCTTGGAGAGGCTGTGGCAGACTCGGTAGACGAGATGGTCCCAAAGAGGGTTGCCTTCTTCCGGGCAGCGAAGGCGTTCGCCAAGTTCTTTGTCGAGGACTTCGGCAACCCGATCGGCGACATGCTGAAGATGACCCAGCTTCGGAAGATAGCCGCGACGACACCCAGCGAGCTGGTTGAGGTTCTGATCAAGGGCTTCACGGCGCCTCCCCGTCTAGCGATTGCACCATTCACAACAGTGTTCCGGATGATTCGGCAATCGCTGTCTCACAGTCTGATGGCGTTGGCCAAGGGCCTCCCAGCGATGGTCAAGAGCATCTTCACCGGTTGGAACCTGTTCCTTCTCATCTCGGAAGTCTTCTCCAGAGGAGCTATAGAGGCGTTTGTCCCGGCCAAGTTCCAGGGGGCAGCTCTCCTACTCGTCGATGCTATCTTCGGAGCCATCAGCGGTGCCCTTGTCGGTGCTGCTGCTGGGGCCCCCTTCGCTGGCGTAGGTGCCATACCCGGTGCGATCATCGGGGCAATAGTTGGTGCTCTCGCCTCGATGGGTCTGGACATCTGGCTCGACAAGCGTGTGAGGGCAGCTTTCCTCGAAGGTCTGTCCGTACTCGGTGGTTATATCCAAGAGGTTGCCAGTAGCACGTTGGGCAAGATAGCAATTGTGCTCGGTGCGGCAGTTCTAAATCCGATCGTCGCGGTCTTGGTAGCTGCAGGTATTGGACTCGGTAGTAACCAGCAGATCTTGACTGGCTTCCGAAAGGGGATCACGGATATTGTCGGCTGGGTGCAGGATCAGTTCAATGCGATGTTCGGGGGGTTAAAGCTGCCCGATCTGAAGTTCCAGATTCCCATAGCAGAGATCCTTGGATCGCTGTCCTCTCTCGGGACCCCATTGCAGAAGCTGGGAGAGAACGTGGCAGGGCTGGCCAGCTCGTTCAAGATCCTTTTCGAAGGTGTTACTGGCGGCCCTGTGACAAAGGCTTTGATCGACCTCGATCTTGCTTTAATCAGGATATTCGGGGACATCGTCGGGTTCGCCACTGGGCCTGTCATGGGCACTATGCTGACAATGTTTGAGAAGACCGCTGATGTGTTGAAGGCCTACTACACCCCCGTGCTGGAAACGGTGGCCGATATCCTCAGGGTCACTCTCCGCATAGCGATCATGCTGGTTGTGAACTGGCTGGAGCGGTTGGCGTCGGTGCTGCAGCAGTCACTTGGCCCGGCCACGAAGATAGCCATAGCCGCGCTGAAGTCCTTGATTGTCATGCTGGACTTCTTCGTCACAGTGTTCCGGAACGTCATCGAACTGATCGGTAACCTGCTGTCTGGAAACTGGGCTGCGGCATGGCAGAATGCCAAGAATCTCGCTATGGCTCCTCTGAACCTGATGGTTGAAGAGCTCAAGCTGCTGGTGGACGTGATCTCGGGGATAGTCGAGCTGCTGGCGGTCATCGTGACAGAAAGCTTCGGCCTTCTCAAGGACAACGTAGTCGACACCGTGAGGGTTCTTGTCGACGAGGTGGTTGGCTACTTCGCGGGCCTGCCCGGCCGTGTCATCCGCTGGGTCACAGAACTAGTCAACAGCGTGATCAACTTCTTCAGGACGCTGGCCCGGGAACTGGTCGGTGCCAGCATTATTCCCGAGATGATGAACGATATCGTCGCCTACTTCGCCGGCCTGCCGGCAAGGATTCTCGCAGCCTTGGGCAACCTTGTGTTGACGCTGGTACAGAGGGGGAAGGACCTGCTGACCGGTTTCTACAACGGGATCACCTCCTTCTGGGACAGTAGTCTGAAGCCATGGTTTGGTGGCCTGCTAGAACGTATCAGGTCAGCGATCGGTACGGCCTTCACCATCTCCCAGACTCTGTTCGGTATCGGCGAGTCGATTTTGGGTGGCCTCATCGATGGCATGGAGGACATGCTGCCAGACGTAAAGAGCTGGCTGGGAAGTCTGAAGGACAAGATCGTCGGCTGGAAGGGACCAGAGACTGCAGATGCCGTTCTTCTGAGGAACAACGGCCGGGTGGTAATGCAGAGCCTCATCGATGGGATGGACTCGAAGCAGTCCGACATTGCGTCTTCTCTCCGCAAAACGGCGACAGGGATCGAGGCTCAGAAGAGCATCTTTACGACCGCAGGGAGCAACCTTGCCTCCGTGTTTGCTACTGCCATGGCCACAGGTCTGGATATGGCCAAGAGCAGGATCGCTACTGCTGCTGCGGCTATAGCCGACGAGATAGCCAGGGTGACGATTGGGCCTGAAGCCATCACGAAGCTCTCTGTGGGAGAGCTGCTTCAGTGGATCACTCTAAAGGCTGAGATAGCCGTTCTGATATCCAGGGCCTCCGATTTTGCTAGGAGGCTGGCGCAGGCCAGCCAAGACGCGCAAGCCGGGCTGGCCTTCTGGCTGGTCAACCAGATAGAGGCCATCAAGGCTGCTGTTGGACCCAAGCTGGCAGCTTTGAATGCTCTGGACGCCAAGATCCAGACCATGGCCCTTGGTGGCCGGATAGGCCTTGCGGTTGTCGGCGAGCAGGGCAAGGAGCTGATCGCTGCTCCGTCAGGAAGCCGTGTCTACAGCAACCAGCAGACACAGTCGATCCTTGGCAATATGGCGATGCGCCCGGCCATGGCCGCGGCCGGCGGCGACACCTTCGAGATCAACGTCCACGGCAACGTCGTTGGCAGTAACGGCATGAGGGAGCTGGCCGAGATCATCACCAACCACCAGATGAAGCGGGTGCGTCACGGGACCCGCAGGGCGCTGTCGAGGGGCTAACGTGTCACCAGACGAGCTCAGCGACGCGACGGCGGCAGGCTTCTTTCTGTGGAGTGGTAGGACACCCTCTCGTCTTTACTCCCCCGCTGACGGTCTTCTCAGTGCGTCTGAGGGGATTCTGTCATGGCGCTGACAATCACCATCGGAGGTGTCGACCGAACAGACCTCATCCAGCTCCTGTCGATCGAGGTTTCTGACAGCGTGCCGGCGAGGTCGGATACCATGACCTTCGAGATGATCATCACCGCTGCTGATCTTGTGGCCGATCCAGACGTCCGGCCGGTGGGTGGCAATGAGATCATCCTGACCGTTGATGCGGTGAAGGAGTTCGGTGGTGAGATCACGACGGTGGACGAGACGCACCTGATCAACCCGGATGCCTATGCCTACTCCGTCAGCTGCAGCGACTATGCGCGGCGGCTGGACAGGCTGCTGGCCATCTACCAAGAGATCGGACCCGATCTGGCTGGCAACATCGTTAAGACGGTGCTGACCGACTTCGCCGGCGAGTTCGCTGTCGATCTCACCGACATCCAAGACGGGGTGGTCATCCCCGAGCAGCAATACGACTACATGGCGGTGACGGCGATCCTCGACCAGCTGGCCAATCTCAGCAACTACGTCTGGTACGTCGACTTCGACAAGGTTGTTCACTTCATCCCGCCTCCGAGCTTCGTGTCGCCGCTGACTGGCAATATCTACGACGTCGACACCGACGAGGATCTGGGGGATTTGTCGTGGTCGGAAGACATCAGCCAGATCAAGAACCGGGTGTACCTGAAGGATGCTTCCGTACCAGATTCCAACAGCCGTACGGATACTTTCATCAGCGACGGTGTGGCCAGTTTCTACAAGCTGTTCTCCGAGCCTGAGGGGGTCGAGAGCACGGAGGTAACCTCGATCAAGCCTGATGGGTCGGTGACGGAGTGGAACGTGTCCCTTGACCCACTCAGCAGCGATGAGGGCACTCTGCGTGGTGAGGCGGGCACGGTTTACGTCTGCTTGATCAACTGGGGCCTTCGTTTCCCTCTTCTGGAGGATGGTAAGGTTGACCTCGAGCCCAACGAGATCCTGAACGCTACGACCACGCCGATGCGACAGGATCTCATCTTCATGGTGGAGGACGACGACAGCCAGAAGATGATGGCCGACCGAGAGGGTGTCACTTGGGGGGTCAACGGCGGTGGTGTTTATGAACACGTCATCTCCTTGGGCGATGTCCGCTTGGGCAGCCAAGAGGCCGCCGAGGCCTACGGGACGATGATCCTCAACCAGACGGCATGGCCGGAGGTCAACGGCACCTTCCGTACGCAGGTGGTAGGCGGCTGGCGAGCCGGCCAGACGTTCGACCTCTCCTCCAGCAAGCGGGATCTCTACGATGCCGAGACGTACTGGAAGACGGCCGTGAAGATAGATATCCCGGTCTGGGCCCAGCAGGTGACTAAGAGGGTGAAGGGAGAGCCCGGCGGCGTAATCCTCTTCGAAACGACGGTAGAGTTCGCCAACCGGGCGATTCAGGGGTAGCTGATGCCAAGAGGAACAACGGAGCTGACAAGGATCATCCGGGAGCTGTTCGATCAGCACAACCGGCTGCAGCGCAGCACTGTCCACAGTACGACGGTGAGGATAACCAGCAAGGAGGATACGGTGACGTTCACCGAGGACGTCGTTCTTGATGACACTCAGCCGTCGCTGACTCCGAAGTGGGGAGCTGTAGGGACTTGGAGCAGGGGGCTCGACAACATCCTCTGGTCAGAGGGAGCGGAGTGGCTATGAACAATCTCTTAGGCTTCCGCGGTGTCGTGCTGCTCGAGGAGGTGCTGGACGGCCGGGTCATCCAGCGGCGCCTGCTGGACAACA
>Ga0209751_10002246_pt1 | contig 19496 bp, 25 predicted proteins | sample RifCSP13_1_FD_184019 | JGI IMG/M metagenome (GOLD analysis project Ga0209751, IMG submission 184019) | Soil microbial communities from Rifle, Colorado - Rifle CSP2_sed 13_1 (SPAdes) (version 2) | ecosystem: Environmental > Terrestrial > Deep subsurface > Rock core/Sediment | place: Rifle... | reverse complement strand
GATGGAGCCCCGCCACAACGGGCCAAGCGGACGCGTGCCGCGTGGTCCGGTCGACCCCTACCGCCCGCGCCTGGCGGCCGGTCGCGCGGCGACCGTGAACAGGAGTTCGAGAACGGAACGCTAGCGCGCGTGGAAGGCGGGGATCACCTCGGCGGCGAGCCGCGCGAGCTGGTCGAGCATCATCTCGGGCGGGCACATCGCGCGCGCGATGAACTTCGAGCCGCCGGCGCGCACGTACTCCTCGAGCCGCTCGGCGAGCACCGCGGGCGGGCCGAAGGCGGTGCACCGGGCGAGCGTGGCGTCGTCCACGCGCCCCTTCGGGACGTACGGCGCGGCGAGCGCCCGCGCCCGCGCGGGGTCGGGGTCGAAGCAGAAGTAGACCAGGGTGCCGAAGTGGTCGCCGGGAATCGTGCGCCCGGCCTCGGCGGCGAAGCCGAGCGTCTGCTCGACGCCCGTGCGGAAGCGGTCGGGCGCGATGAACGAGGGGATCCAGCCGTCGCCGAGCCGCCCGGCGCGCCGCATCGCGGCCTCGCTCGCGCCGCCGATCCAGAGCGGCAGCGGCTGCTGGACCGGGCGCGGGAGCACGCTGATCCGGTCGAGCGTCCAGAACTCGCCCGCGTGGGTGACCTCGCCCTCGGCCCAGCAGCGGCGCATGATGCGGATCGCCTCGTCGGTGCGCCGGCCGCGCTCGCGGAACGGCACGCCCGCGGCGCGGAACTCGCGTTCCTGCTCGACGCCGATGCCGACGGCGGGCAGGCAGCGGCCGCCGGAGAGGTAGTCGAGCATCGCCAGCTCGCGCGCGGCGAGCACGGGCGAGCGGAACGGCGCGACCAGCACGCTCGGCCCGAACTTGAGCCGGCGCGTGCGCGCGGCGACGACCGCCATCGTCGTCATGGGCTCGAGGACGGGGAGCGGCGAGGAGAGGCGCTCGGAGAACCAGAGCGAGTCGACGCCCTCGCGCTCGCAGAGGTCGATGAGCTGGAAGAGGAGGTCGCGCCCCCCGGGCCCCGCCGGCCACGGGCCCGGCATCGCGCCGATCCGGTACTTGATGGTCATGCGCGGATGGTACCTTGGGGCGGTCCGGAGGTGACCATGAATCGCGTGCGCATGCGCTCGCTGGTCCGCGTCTTCGCCTGGACGGGGCTCACGAGCCTCGGCGGCGGGCGGAGCGCCTACTTCTTCGACGCGGTGGTGACGCGGCGGCCCTGGGTGCGGACCGAGGAGTTCGTCCAGGACCTGACGCTCGCCCAGCTCCTGCCGGGGCCGAACTTCTCCAACCTCGCCGTCCTGCTCGGCTGCCGGCTCGGCGGCTGGCGCGGCGGCGCCTGGGCCCTCGCCGCGGTCGTGGGCCCGGGCGCCGTGATCCTGGCGGCGCTCGCGGCCGTCTACTTCCGCGTCGGGTTCACGCCGCGCACGGCGCACCTGATGCACGGCATGGCCGCGGCGGTCATCGGGCTCATCGTGGTGATGACGGCCCGCATGGTGCGCGCCTCGATCCGGACGGTCCCCGCGGCGGCGATCGCGGCGCTCGTCTTCGTGCTGGTCGGCGTGCTGCGCGTGAACACCGTGGTGGCGATCGCGCTCGTCGTCCCCGTGAGCCTCTGGCTGCACCGCCCGCGATGACGCTCGACCTGCTCGACCTGCTGCGCCTGGGCTGGACGTTCCTCTGGCTCAGCTTCCTGGCCATCGGGGGCGGGCTCGCGGTGATCCCGGAGATGCAGCGCCAGGTGGTCGGCCGCTTCGCCTGGGTGACCGCGCAGGAGTTCGTCGACGGCTACACGCTCTCGCAGCTCACGCCCGGCCCCAACATGCTGATCGCGGTGTTCGTCGGCTACCGCGCCCACGGCGTGCCCGGCGCCCTCGTGGCCGGCGCCGCCATGTTCCTGCCGGCGTCGGTCCTGGCGGCGCTCGTCCAGCGCCGCTGGAGCACGCTGCGCGGCCACCCCTGGGCGGGCGCCGTCGAGCGGGCGCTCGTGCCCGTGGGGCTCGGCCTCATGGCCGCGGGCGTCTTCACGCTCGCGCGCGCGGCGGTCCACGGCTGGGCGACGGCGGCGCTCGCCACCGCGGCCACGGTCCTGCTCGCGGCCTTCGCGCTCCCGCCGATCGTCGTCGTCCTCGCGGGCGGCCTCGTCGGCTGGCTCGCGGGCCTCTAGCGAATTTCGTTGCTCATCACTTGCCTTGCCTTGCGTTTACTTTGCGCCTACGATTACGTCAATGGCAGCCACAAGGACTTGGATCCTCGAGGGGAAACGGCCTGCCGCGGTGGTCGTCCGCATGGAGCGGTTGTATCGGCGGCAGCTCCGCCAGCTGGCCAGCGCCGTGGAACGTGCCGCCAGGGGCGACGGAGGCGCGGCGGACGAGTACGTTTCCCTCTGGTCCGAACTTGGGTCCAGTGTACTCGAGCGTCTCCGCGCTTCTCGCCCTGACGCCGTTCTGAAGTCTGCGACCGGGGAGCTCCTCGTCGTCGAGGCCAAGCGGGAGCCGATCGAGGTGACCTCCGAGCGCCTTCTCCTTGCTGCCTCGCTGGCCCCGGTGTCAGCGTGGGTAGCGATGGAAGGGCTGCGGCGAGGTCTGGGGCTCTCGTTGCTCGTAGAGATTCGTCAGTTGGTCCCAGATGCCACCCCGCTCCTGCCGAGGTCCGGGCTCGGCGTCCACTGGGAGACCCCGGAGCGCTTGCGGACTGCCTTGTTCCTGATCGGCCGCGCTGTCGTCGGACGGATCGAGGGGCGATCGGGCAGCGACGGCGGAGGCGCTGTGCTGCGACGAATCATGGAGGTCTTCACGCTGGATAAGACCGAAACCGCTCGGCTCTTCGGCGTGACGCGCCAGGCCCTCGAGCACTGGCGGCGGTACGGCGTTCCCGCCGACCGGCAGGCGAAGCTGACCACGATCTTCTCGATCGCCGAGCTTCTGGAGAGGAATCTAAAACCCGGGGTCGTGCCGGGCGTAGTCCGAACGCGGGCGCCAGCGTACGGGGGTCGGACCATGCTCGGGCTCATCGAGGCTGACGAGCAGGGCCGCCTGCTGGAGAGCGTGCGGTCGTCGTTCGACTGGGCCGTTTCGGCGTAGTGCTGCACATCGTCCGGGAGGGTCGGTACTACCGGGTTGCCGACCCGGCCTGGCGTGACCCGCTCGACGCATCGTACTCGCGGCAGCGAGGAGGTCGCTGGAATCCTCCCGGGAGCTTCGCGGTTCTCTACCTCAACCGCGATGTCGGTACGGCGCGAGCCTTGGTCCGATACAGGTTTCGAGCGCTGCCGTACGGACCTGAGTTGCTGCGCCCCGAACAGGCTCCAGTCCTGGTGGCGACCGAGGTGGCGAGCGACGAGTACGTGGACGTCGTCACCGAGGCCGGCTGCACCGCGGTTGGCCTGCCCGCGACCTATCCACTCGATGACGCTGGCCGAACGGTCTCCTGGACGGAGTGCCAGCCGATTGGCCGGCGCGCCTGGGACGCCGGGGAGCGCGGCATCGCGTGTCGAAGCGCGGCTCCCGAAGGGGCCGAGGACCTCGCACGTTTCGCGCGACCCGAAGCCGCCCGACTCGAGCGGCGCGGTCGGTGGCAATTTGACGAGTGGTTTTGGCCGGCCACGTCGAGCGTCGAGGCGGATTGAGCCAGGGCAGGGCAGCGCGTCTTGCTCGCGTCGAGCCGAGAGGGCACTGAGGCTGTTGCAGTGACGCGGGGCGGGCTTGATCTCGCGCCCGCCCGGGACGTAGAATGAACGGCGGTTCAGTCAACGATCATGCGCGACCCCGACAAGCCGCAGCAGATCATCGACGCCGCGATCCGCGTGTTCGCGCGCAACGGCTACTACAACTCGCGCGTGTCGGACGTCGCGCGCGAGGCCGGGATCGCCGCCGGCACGATCTACCTCTACTTCAAGACGAAGGACGAGATCCTCGTCACGCTCTTCCGCGAGAAGATGACCGAGTGGGTGGCGCTGGTGCGCGACGCGATCGCCGGCGAGGCGGACCCGCTCGAGAAGATCCGGAGGATCGTGGCGCTCCACTTCAAGATGATCGAGGAGCACCCCGCCCTCGCCGAGGTCCTCCAGGTCGAGCTGCGCCAGGGCCACAAGTTCTTCCGCGGCGCCTCCGCGCAGGAGGTCTCCGCGTACTTCGACGTGATCGCCGACGTGCTCCGGGAGGGCGTGCTCGCCGGGCGGCTCAGGAAGGAGCTGCCCGTGAAGGTCGCGACGAAGATGCTCTTCGGCGCGATGGACCAGCTCGCGACCTCCTGGGTCCTGGGCAGCCGCGGCTACCGCCTGAGCGAGGCGGCGGAGCCCGTCGCCACCATCTTCCTCAAAGGAGTCTGTGCCGATGGCGTTTGAAACGCTGCTGTTCGCGCGCGAGGAGACCTTCGCGGTCATCACCCTGAACCGCCCGCCGGCCAACGCGATCAACGAGAAGCTCGTCGAGGAGCTCCACGCCGCCCTCGCCTCGGTCGAGGACGACGCCACGGTGCGCTCGGTCATCATCACCGGCGCGGGCGACCGGATCTTCTGCGGGGGCGCCGACCTCGGCTCGGCGTTCTCGGGCGGTCACGTGGACACCTTCATCCGCTTCGGCAACACGGTGATGCGCAAGATCGAGCGCTTCCCCAAGCCCGTCATCGCGGCGATCAACGGCCACGCGACCGGCGGCGGCTGCGAGATCTCGATGGCGTGCCACTTCCGCCTCATGAAGGAGACCGCGCGGATCGGCCAGACCGAGTCGAACCTGGGCATCATCCCGGGCTACGGCGGCACCCAGCGCCTGCCCCGCCTCGTCGGCCGGACGAAGGCGCTCGAGATGCTGATCCTCGGCAGCCTGATCACCGCGCCGGAGGCGCTGGCGCTCGGGCTCGTCACCCGGCTCTCGAAGGAGGGCCAGACGCTCGAGGACGCCCGGGCGCTCGCCCGCCAGCTCGGCACGCGCCCGCCGATCGCGACGCGGCTCATCATCGAGGCCGTGGACGACGGGCTCGAGGCGCCGATCGACAAGGCGATCGACGTCGAGGTGCGGGCCTTCCTCGAGACGCTCCGCACGGAGGATGCCGCCGAGGGCATCCAGGCGTTCTTCGCGAAGCGCCCCGCCGAGTTCAAGGGGCGGTAGCGATGGACCTCGGGATCCGCGACCGCGTGGCGCTGGTCACGGGCGGCGCCCGGAGCCTCGGGAAGGCCGACGCCCTGGCGCTCGCCGCCGAGGGCTGCCGGGTGGCCATCGTGGACCTCAACGCCGAGGGCGCCGCCGGGACGGCGGCGGAGATCGAGCAGGGGGGCGGCCGGGCGCGCGGCTACGCCTGCGACATCCGCGACTCGGCGCAGGTCGCGGACACGGTGGGGCGGGTCGAGCGCGACCTGGGCCCGGTCGACATCCTCGTGAACAACGCGGGCATGATCTACACGGTCGGCCAGCTCAAGGACATGCGCGACGAGGACTGGGAGCTGAACCTCGGCGTGAACCTGACCGGCACCTACAAGGTGACGAAGGCCGTCTTCCCCGGGATGCGCGAGCGGCGCTGGGGGCGCATCGTCTGCATGGCCTCGATCGCCGGGCTCATGGGCGGCTTCGGCCAGACCGCGTACGCGACGACGAAGATCGGCGTGATCGGCTTCGCCAAGTCGGTCGCGCTCGAGGGCGCGCGCTACCACGTGACGTGCAACGCGGTGGCGCCGGGGATCATCGCGCCGAACGCGCAGCTCTCGCCGCTCTACGAGCGCATGGTCAAGCGCGTGGCGATGCAGAAGGAAGGCGAGCCGGAGGACGTGGCGAGCGCGATCGCGTTCCTGTGCTCGGAGCGCGCCCGCTACATCACGGGCGCCGTGCTGCCGGTCACCGGGGGGATGGACCTCTTCACGTTCTGACGGACCTCTTCCACGTTTCGACGAACAGGGAGGCGCAGATGCCGACAGTGAAGGAGACGTTCGAGGCGATGGCCGGCCGCTTCCGCGCCGACAAGGCCGCCGGCACCAACGCGACGATCCAGTACGACGTGAGCGGCGACGGGGGCGGCACCTGGCACGCCGTCATCAAGGACGGGACCTGCACCGTGAACCCGGGCGCCGCGACGAGCCCGACCCTGACGCTGCAGGTCGCGGGCCAGGACTGGCTCGACATGCTGTCGGGCAAGCAGTCCGGCCAGATGCTGTTCATGTCGGGCAAGCTCAAGATCAAGGGCGACATGGGCCTGGCGATGAAGCTCGGCTCGATGTTCCAGATGTAACGCGGCGCGCAAATTTCTGCCCCCGGCCCCCACGGCCGATGCGATACTTGGCCGCGGGGAGCCGGGCCGCCGGGGTCCGGCCGCGCAACCAGCAAGGGAGCCAGACCGCATGGGGCAGGAGCGTTTCTCCGACGTCGTCGAGCGGTTCACCAACGGGTACGCGAGCGCGGCGGCGGCCGCGCAGGCCTCCCCGGAGACGATCGGGCAGTGGCAGGTGGAGCTGGACCGCAACCTCAAGCGCCTGCAGAACCTGCACGCGATGCTCACGAGCCCGGTCGAGCCCAGGACGGGGCAGACGCCGCGCGAGGAGATCTACAAGAAGAACAAGTCGCGCCTGTACCGCTACGCGTCGCCGCGGACGCACCGGACGCCGCTTCTGTTCGTGCCGAACCTGGGCATCAGCCGCCCGTACATCTTCGACCTGCTCCCGCACGGCAGCTTCATCGAGTACATGACCGGGCAGGGCTTCGACTTCTACCTGCTCGACTGGGGCGTGTTCGGCCCCGAGGACAACGACCTCACGGTCGAGCACTGCGTGACGCGGATCCTGCCGCGGATGGTGCGCGAGGTGCTCGAGAGCTCGGGCGCCCCCGAGCTGACCGTCCTCGGCTACTGCATGGGCGCGCCCGTGGCCGCCTCCTTCCTCGGCTCGCACCCCGAGGTGCCGGTGCGCAACTTCATCAACATGGCGGGGCCGATCGACTTCACGAAGGTCGGCCTCTTCGGCCTGTGGCTCGCGAAGGACCGCTTCAACGTGGACCGCTTCGTGGACACGCTGGGCGCGATCCCGGCCGACCTCGTCAAGGCGGGCTTCAAGCTCATCAAGCCGACGATGGACCTCTCCACGAGCCTGAACCTCTGGTGGAACCTCTGGAACGACAAGTACCTGGAGGGCTTCCAGGCGCTCAACAAGTGGGCGAACGACTACGTGGCGTTCCCGGGCGAGTTCTTCCGCCAGTGGGTGCGCGACTACTACCAGGAGAACCGGCTCTACCGCGGCGAACTGGTGATGGGCGGCCGCCGGGTCGACTTGAAGACCATCACGTGCCCCGTCTTCGTGGTCGGCGCCAAGGAGGACTACATCGCGCCCCCCGAGTGCGTGCGCGCGCTCGTGGACGCCGTCGGCAGCCGCGACCGCGAGTACGTCGAGCTGCCGGGCGGGCACATCTCGCTCATCGCCGGGCGCGGGGCGGCCGTGCACTGCTGGCCGAAGGTCGCCGGCTGGCTCGCCAGCCGTTCCTGAAATCGGGCCGAAATTCGTTGACGCAGAGCGTTAGCGGGGCATAGGATACGGCTGATGGCTGAGACGCCGGCGACCAACCAGCTCTTCGAGTTGTGGAAGCGCCAGTTCGAGGAGGGCACCCAGGCCTGGACGCGCCTGCTCGGCCAGCAGGCGCCGCAGGCGCCGGCGATCGACCCGGCGGCGTTCTGGCGCCCGGTGCTCAACCAGGGGCTCGAGACGTGGGCCCGGCTGTTCGCCCAGACGCCGGCGAGCCCCGAGATGCTCACGCAGTGGAAGCAGTTCCTCGACCAGTGGATCGACGCGTGGTCCCGCGCGCTCGGGCAGACGATGGGCACCGAGCAGTTCGCCAGGCTCATCAACCAGCAGCTCGACGCGATGCTCACCGCGCAGGCGCCCCTCAAGAAGGCGTTCGACCAGCAGGTCGAGCAGGCGCTCCAGACGTTCAACCTGCCCTCGCGCGCGCAGCTCACGGGGGTCGCCCGGCAGATCGTCGAGCTGGAGGACCGGATCGAGCGGATGGAGGACACGCTCGGCGCGGTGCTGCGCCGACTGGAGGCCCGGGAGCCCAGATGATCGGCAAGACGATCGCGGAGCTTCACGCCGGCGACCACGCCGAGATCGTGCGGCGGGTGCAGGTCGGCGACGTCGCCAGCTTCGTGGACGCGGTCGGCGACCACAACCCCGTGCACAGCGATCCGCGCTACGCGGCCACCACGCCCTTCAGGGAGCCGATCGCCCCGGGCATCTTCACCGCGGGGCTGATCTCGGCGGTCATCGGCACGCGGCTGCCGGGGCCGGGCGCGATCTACCTCTCGCAGAGTCTCAAGTTCACCAAGCCCGTGCGGGCGGGCGACACGCTCACCGCGCGCGTCGAGGTGCTCGAGGTCATCCGCGAGCGCAACCGCATGCGCCTCGCGACCGTCTGCACGAACCAGCGGGGCGAGGAGGTGCTCTCGGGCGAGGCGTGGGTGATGCCCTCGCTCGAGCACATCGTGTACGAGGAGCGGGCGCGGGAGCGGGCCGCGGCGGAGCCGGCGCTCGCGACGCTCGCGCTCCAGCCCTGGCGGTGGGCGGCCCAGGCGATGTCGCTCTGGGCCGACCTGCTCACATCAGCAGTCCGCCGTTGATCGAGAACTCCGCGCCGGTGAAGTAGTCGCCGTCGGCCGAGCAGAGGTAGACCACCGCGCGCGCGACCTCCTCCGCCGTCCCGAAGCGCCGGAGCGGGATCTGGTCGAGCAGCTTGTTGCGGACCTTCTCCGGGATGCCCAGCACCATCTCGGTCTCGATGAACCCCGGCGCGATCGCGTTCACGGTGATGCCCTTGCCGGCCAGCTCCTTGGCGAGCGACTTCGAGAACGCCGCCACGCCCGCCTTGGACGCCGCGTAGTTGGCCTGGCCGAAGTTGCCGATCTGGCCGATCACCGAGGTCATGTTCACGATGCGGCCGTAGTTGCGCTTGAGCATCTGGTCGATGAAGACCTTGCTGCAGTTGAACACGCCGTCGAGGTTGATCGCGAGCACCCGGCGCCAGGAGGCGTGGTCCATCTTGGTGAAGGTCTTGTCCGAGTTGATGCCCGCGTTGTTCACGAGGATGTCGAGGTGGCCGAACTCGCGGAGGACCTCCTGGGCCATGCGGAAGGTGTCGGGGTAGTCGGCGACGTCGGCCTGGGCCAGCATCGCCCGGCGGCCGCCCTTCTTGATCTGCTCGACGACCTCCTTGGCGGCGCCCTCGCTGGAGACGTAGTTGACGGCGACGTCGGCGCCCTCCGCGGCGAGGGCCAGGGCGACGGCGCGGCCGATGCCGCGGGAGCCGCCGGTGACGAGCGCGGTGCGACCCTGGAGCTTCATGGCGCGAGCCTCCCCTCGGTGACGAAGCGTCAGTCTAGCACGGCGCTTCCCGGGCCCTTGACGCGCGGTGTTAAGGCCGTCATCATTGATGCACCGGGACGTTCCCGCGCGGGGGTCTTATGGCGTACGTGGTCAAGCGGTACTCGAACCGAAAGCTCTACGACACGCAGGAGAGCCGCTACGTCACCCTCGAGGAGATCGAGGAGATGATCCGCAGCGGCAAGGAGATCGCCGTGGTGGACGCGGCGTCCGGCGAGGACCTCACCGCGGTGACGCTCACGCAGATCATCCTCGAGAACGAGCGGAGCCACCGCGCGACGCTGCCGACCGCGTTCCTGCACCAGCTCATCAAGCACGGCGAGGCCTGGCAGGACTTCATCGCGAAGTCCATGCGCTCGAGCCTCGAGGGCGTCGTGTCGAGCCAGCGCGAGATGGAGCGCGTGTTCCAGGACTGGGCGGCGCGCGCGGGGTGGGGGGCCGTCGTGCCCGGCGCCCCGGCCGCGCGCCCCGAGGCCAAGCGCGACGGCGCCGAGCACGAGGCCGAGCGGCTGCGCGAGGAGGTCGCGACGCTCCGCGAGCGGCTGCGCGCGCTCGAGGAGCGGCTCGAGAAGCGCCGCGCCCAGGCGAAATGACGACGGCCCGGCGGGTGCCGGGCCGTCGCGCCGACCGCAGTCGCCGCTGACTCAGTTCTTCGCGTACACGTCCTTCAGCTTCGCCACCACGCCCGTGCAGCTCTCCTGGATGCTCTTGCCCGCCTGCTCGGCCGAGCTCTGCAGCCGCTCCGCCGACCGCGTCCAGGCCTGGAGCTGGGCCTCGAACGCCTTGAACGCGTTCTGCGGCTCGCGGAACGCCTCGATCGCGCTCTGCTGGAGCTCGCCGTAGAGCCGCACGCTCTCCTTCGCGGTGACCGCGCCGAGCTCGACCACCTCGCGCAGCACGCGCTGGTTGGCGTCGGCCCACACGGTGAGCGTCTCCGCGGTCTTGCCGGTGACCTGGCCGAGGACTTCCTGCGCCTTCTTCTCGTCGATCATGGGTCTCTCCTCCTGCTTCCTTCGGGTCGCTCTGGCTCGCGCCATGCGGGATCTCCTTGTGCCCTCGACGATAACGCAGCGCGTTACCGGAAGTCAACCGATTTTTCGCATCGCGTCATGGCCACTGTGGTACGGTCACGACCCCTTTAGGATCAGAGGGTTAGAGCCCAGACGCGAGTAGAAGGAGGCGGGCCATGGCCGTGGACACGCTGGCGCGGCTGTTCTGGGACCGGGTCGAGCAGAGCGGCGCGCGCCCCGCGCAGCAGTTCAAGCAGGGCGGCGTCTGGAAGACGATCACCTGGCGGGAGACGGGGGAGATCGTCCGCGAGCTGGCGCTCGGGCTGATCGCGCTCGGGCGCGGCAAGGGCGACACGGTCGCGCTCCTCTCGGCGAGCCGCGCCGAGTGGGTGCAGGCGGACTTCGCCATCTTCAGCGCCGGGTGCGTGAGCGTGCCCGTGTACCCGACGTACCCGCCCGACCTCATCGCCTACGTGGTCAATGACTCGGGCGCGCGGACGATCATCGTCGAGGATCCCTCGCAGCTCGCGAAGGTGCTGGAGGCGCAAGCGCAGATCCCGCAGCTCGAGCACATCGTGGTCATGAGCGGCTACGACGCCCCGCAGCCCCCGAAGAAGGTCATGACCTGGGCGACGCTCAGGCGCCTCGGGCGCGAGAGCGAGGCCGCCCACAAGTCCACGCTCGCCGACCGCGTGGCCTCCACGCGCCCCGAGGACGTCGCCACGATCGTCTACACCTCGGGCACGACGGGGCCGCCCAAGGGCGTCGTGCAGACCCACGCCAACCACATCGCCGCCGTCAACGCCTCCAAGCAGTCCACGCCGCTCGAGGAGGGCTGGGTGCACCTGCTCTTCCTGCCGCTCGCGCACTCGTTCGCGCGGCTCGAGGCGTTCCTGGGCGTGGCGCACGGGCTCACGACCGCGTTCGCCGAGAACCTCGACAAGGTCGCCGAGAACCTGCGCGAGACCCGCCCGCACTTCATCTGCAGCGTGCCGCGCGTGTTCGAGAAGGTCTACGCGAAGATCCTGGCCGGGGTCGAGGCCGGCTCGCCCGCCAAGCAGAAGATCTTCCGCTGGGCGGTCGGCGTCGGCCGCGACGTGAGCCGCCACCAGCAGCGCGGCCAGCCCGTGCCCGCGGGGCTCGAGTGGAAGCGCAAGCTCGCCCACAAGCTCGTCTTCGGCAAGCTGCACGCCGCGCTCGGCGGGCGGCTCCAGTTCGCCGTCTCGGGCGGCGCGCCGCTCTCGCGCGACATCGCCGAGTTCTTCCACGCCGCCGGCATCCTGCTGCTCGAGGGCTACGGGCTCACGGAGACGTGCCCGGCGCTCACGTTCAACCGGCGCGACCGCTACAAGTTCGGCTCGGTCGGCCAGGCGCTGCCGGGCGTGGAGCTCAGGATCGCGCCGGACGGCGAGATCGTCGCGCGCGGGCCCAACATCGCCACGCGCGGCTACTACAAGCAGCCGCAGGCGACGGGCGAGGCCTTCGAGCCCGACGGCTGGTTCCACACGGGCGACATCGGCACGGTGGACCCGGACGGCTTCGTCACCATCACCGACCGCAAGAAGGACCTGATCGTGACGGCCGGCGGCATGAACATCGCGCCCCAGAACATCGAGAACATGCTCAAGGCCGACCCGTTCATCAGCCAGGTCATGGTCTACGGCGACAAGCGGCCGTACCCCGTGGCGCTCGTCACCGTGAACCCGGAGGAGCTGGAGAAGTTCGCGCGCGCGCAGGGGCTCCTGACGACCGAGCCGGCGGTGCTCGTCAAGCACCCGAAGATCGTCGAGCGCGTCGGGCGCATCGTGGAGGAGAAGAACACGCAGCTCCAGTCCTACGCCCGGATCAAGAAGTTCGCCGTGCTGCCGGCGGACTTCACGCTCGACGGCGGCGAGCTGACGCCGACGCTGAAGGTCAAGCGCAAGGTCGTGTCGCAGAAGTACGTGGACGTGATCGAGGAGCTGTACCGCTGAGGCTCGCGGGCAAGGTCGCGATCGTCACGGGCGCGAGCCGCGGGCTCGGGCGGGCGATCGCGCTGGCGCTGGCCGGGGCGGGCGCCGACGTGGCGCTGGCCGCCCGCAGCAAGCCGGACCTCGAGGAGACCGCGCGGCTGGCCCGCGCAACCGGCCGGCGCGCGCTCGTCGTCCCCACCGACGTCACAAGCTACGACGCCGTCGAGGCGCTCGTCGCGCGCACGGTCGAGGAGCTGGGCCGGCTGGACGTCCTGGTCAACAACTCGGGCGTCGCCCGGCCGGCGCCGCTCGCCGAGACCAGCCCCGCGGACTGGCGCCTCGTGCTCGACGTCAACCTGACGGGCGTCTTCCACGGCTGCCGCGCCGCCGGCCCGCACCTGATCGCCCAGAAGTCCGGCAAGGTCATCAACCTGGCCTCGGTGCTGGGGCAGGTGGGGCTGGCGGGCTACACGGTCTACGCCGCCAGCAAGGGCGGCGTGATCGCGCTCACGCGCGCGCTCGGCGTCGAGTGGGCGCGCCACGGGATCCAGGTGAACGCGATCGCCCCGGGCTGGTTCGTCACCGAGATGAACGAGACGGCCTTCGCGGAGCCGAAGCTCGCCGAGCGCCTGCTGCGCGACGTGCCGATGCGGCGGACGGGGCGCCTGGAAGAGATCGGGCCGCTGGCGGTCTACCTGGCGTCGCCGGCGTCGGACTTCATGACGGGCCAGACCATCTTCCTGGACGGCGGCCACTCGGCCGCCTGAGTTGCGGCCCGAGACGACAACGGCCGCCCGGCCCGTCGGGGCCGCGCGGCCGTGGAGTCGTCAGGCCGGCTGTTCTACGTCTACGGGCAGGGCGGCGACGCGCAGGAGGGCGGCGCCGGCGGCGCGTTCTGGACGTCCTGGCCGAGGCTCCCCGTCGAGGCCGGCGTGAAGATCGGCGAGGGCGCCCCCGCCGTCACGCCGGGCACGCCCGTGATCTGCTGCAGGATGCTCTGGATCTGCGCGTCCGACACGATGAACACCGTGGGCGCCGTGAGCTGGCCCGAGCCCGCCGTCGCCTGGTTGACCGCCGTCTGGATCTGCGCCTGGGCGGCGGGCGAGAGGCTCGAGACCGGCGTGGGCGCCGAGGTGGGCTGGTTGCCCGCGATCGTCACGAACGAGTTGCCCGTGAAGGTCGTCATCACGCCCGTCGCGAAGTTGAAGAACGTCACGCGCGCCGAGGCCGGGTCCTCGCCGGGCGAGGGGAGCGAGAACACGATCGCCTGCTGGGTGGCGGGGTTGTAGAACACGACGGGGATCGTGCCCCTGACCGCCGCCACGCCCACGGGCGTGGAGATCGTGAAGTTCGACTCGCGTGCGCGCACGAGCTGCACCGCCGCGCGCGTGACCTGCGCCCGCACCTTGCCGGCCACCAGGTGGAACGCCGCGTTCCGCTCGCGCGTCTGCGCATCGTACTGGAGCCGGGTGACGACGAACCGCGTGTTCTCGGCGACCAGGATCGTGCTGCCGTCGGGCAGGGAGAGGTCGGCCGAGGCGCCGGCCATGGCGCGGATGTGGTCGCCGTCCACCAGCCGCGTGCCCGGCGCGGCCGCCACCCACTGCGTCTGACCCGTGCGCAGGGCCTCGACGCGGCCCGTGGCGCGCACCACCTCGGCGCTCGCCTGGCGCATCTGCGCCTCGGCGGCGGCCGCCGCGAGCAGCAGGACGGCCGCGAGCACGGCACCCGAGATCGAGATCGGCTTCAGCATGCGCATGGGGTCCCTCGTCAGGCTAGAAGCTCAGGGTGACCTTGCCGGCGACGACGTTGTTCGTGTAGTCGAAGGTGTTGAAGTTCGAGTCGCGCGTGGTCCACTGCCAGTCCAGCCCCACCCCGAGCCAGCGCTGGATCTGGTAGTCCACGCCGAGACCGAAGCCCGCCAGGTCGTCGGTCCGCCAGTCGAACGTGCCGTTGACCTTGCCGCCCTTGTCCGGGTAGTCGTTCGCGCCCCCGAACACGCGGCCGGACAGCGTGATCTTCGAGTTGAGCTTGTGCTCCGCCGCGAGCGTCACGATCGTCGAGAGGTACCAGAAGTTCGTCGCGAACGTGGACTCCTGCGGGCTCCGGTCCACGATCAGGCTCACCCGGGTGCGCTCGAGCGGCTGCCAGACCACGTCGCCGTTGGCGACGAAGCCCTCGTAGTCGCTGCGGCGGCTGGCGTCCGCCTGGCGGTTCTCGTAGCCGACGCGGAGCGTCGAGGTGAGCTTGGCCGTCAGGAACCCGCGCACGCCGCCCAGGACGAGCCAGCGGGTGACGTCGCGCTGCGAGACGCTGTCGAAGTCCTTCTCGCCGTACGAGACGTTCAGCAGCACGTCGGTCTTGGGCTGCACCCGGTAGAAGCCCGTGAGGCCGATCAGGTGCTCGTCGCGGTCGAGCTGGTCGACGCGCGACTCGAGGTTCACGTGGGTCCACGCGTAGTCGAGGCCGATCGCGTAGCGGTCGGCGAAGCCGTACTCGACCCCCGGCGCCAGGATGTTCGTGGTCGAGTCGATGCGCCCGGTCAGCTCGGTGCCCGGCGGGTAGCTGGTGTGGGCGAAGTCTTCCTTCAGGCCCGCCTTGAGGCCACCCGGGAAGTCGAGCCGGAGGTTGCCGAGGACGAAGTAGTGCTCGGTGTCCTGCTCCGAGCGGTCGGCGTAGCGCAGGATCTCGGCGCGCGCCCCGAAGTCGAGGCGGTGCGAGCCCCCGAAAGGCAGGGCGATCACGAAGCCCGGGATCTGCTTGAAGATGACGTCGTCCTGGATGCGGCTCGGCGCCTGGAAGATGTTCGACTCGTACTCGACGCGCTCGGTGAAGAACGGCGTGAAGGTGAAGCCCGGCATGTCGAGGTCCGGCCAGACGGCGTTCAGATCGACGGCAGCGGCCGGGTGGGCGACGGCGAAGAGCAGCCCGAGCGCGGCGACTGCGGCGAGAGTGCGCTTCACCATGTACCTGCCCCTTTAGTTCCCGGGATCCCAGGTTCGTTCACGTCGTCGAGGCCGCCCGCCAGGAGCGCGGCCACTGGCGAGGATTATATTTGCCCAAGGATTTCAAGCACAAGCGATATCTTCCGGCCGGCCGCCCACCCCCGGGGAAGGGGCCTAAGCTATTGGAATACAACGCTTGCTCCCCCGGGGACGGTCGAGTAGAGTGGGCGGCACATGAAGGCTGCGGTCCTCCATGGCCCCCGAGACCTGCGGGTCGAGAGCGCGACGCAACCCACGATCGGCGCGGACGAAGTCCTCGTCCGCGTGACGGCGGCCGGCCTCTGCGGCACGGATTACCGGATCTGGAGCGGCGCCCGGCCCGTCGCCTACCCCCGCGTCATGGGCCACGAGCTGGTCGGCCGCGTCGAGGCGGCGGGTCGCGACGTCACGCGGGTGAGCGCGGGCGACCGCGTGGTCGTCGAGCCCAACTACTCCTGCGGCCAGTGCGCGCTCTGTCGCGAGGGCAACAGGAACCTCTGCCTGGCGCGCACCGCCGTCGGCATCGACGTGGACGGCGGCTTCGCCGAGCTGGTACGCCTGCCCTCGCGCTGCTGCTGGCCGGCGCCCGCGGACGTGGCCGACGAGGACCTCCTGGTGAGCGAGCCGCTCGCCGTCGTCGTCCGCGCCGTGAACCGCGCGGCGCCGGAGCCGGGGGAGTGCGCCGCCGTCGTCGGCGCCGGGACGCTCGGGCTCCTCGCCCTCCAGGTGCTCCGCGCCCGCGGCGTGCGCGTGCTGGTCGTGAGCCGCACGCACCGGCGCTTCGCCCTGGCGCGCGAGCTGGGGGCCGAGCAGACGTGGGCCGTCGCCGACGGCGCCCTCGACGCCGCGGCCTGCCGGTTCTCGGCGCGCGAGGGGGTGGACCTGGTCGTCGAGACCGCGGGCACCGCCGAGGCCGTCACCCACGCGCTCGAGCTGGTGCGCCCGGGCGGCCGCGTCGTGCTGACGGGCCTGCCCCACGCACCGACGCCGGTCGCGTTCTTCTCCGTCGTCCGGCGCGAGGTCACCATCGCCGGCTCGATGATCTACCAGGACGAGTTCCCCGAGGCGCTCCGGCTCGTCGCCGAGGGCCGGGTGCGCACGCGCCCGCTCGTGACCCACCGCTTCGCCCTCGCGGCCATCGCCGAGGCCTTCGCGGCGCACGCCGACGCGTCGTCGATCAAGGTGGCGCTGGAGATCTGATGCCCTACGCCATCCTCAACAAGATCCGGATGCACTACGAGGTGAGCGGCGCGGGCGCGCCGCTGCTGCTGATCAACGGCCTCTCGGCGCCGGCCGTGGGCTTCGCGCTCCAGGCCAAGGCCTTCGCCCCGCACTTCCAGGTGGTCACCTTCGACAACCGCGGGGTCGGGGAGACCGACCTGCCCGCCGAGCCCGTCTACACGACGGCGCAGATGGCGGACGACGCCGCCGCCGTGCTCCGGCACCTGCGGATCGGCCGCGCCCACGTGCTCGGCACCTCGATGGGCGGCACGATCGCCCAGGAGCTGGCCCTGCGCCACCCGAGGCTCGTCCGCTCGCTCGTGCTCGCGTGCACGTGGGTCGAGGGCGACCCGCGGTTCCTGCACACGCTCGAGTCGTGGGTGTCGCTGGCCTACCGCGTGCCCGTCGAGGAGCGCTACCGCCACGTCGTCTACCCCTGGCTCTTCGCGCCCGGGTTCTTCGCGAAGAAGGAGAACGTGGAGCTGGCCTTCCAGCGCGCGATGGCCTACCCGCACCAGACCAAGGCCGAGGCCATCGAGCGCCAGGCGCGCGGGATCCTGGCCTGGAACGGCACCCGGGCCAAGCGCCTGCGGGGCCTGCGCGTGCCCACGCTCGTGCTGGTCGGCCGCGACGACATCCTGACGCCGCCGGCGTTCTCCCGCGCGCTGGCGAAGGCGATCGGCCGCCGGGCGCGCCTGAGCGTCCTGCCGGGCGGCCACGGCTTCTTCCTCGAGCACGCGGGCGTCTTCAACCGCGCCGTGCTGCGATTCCTCAAGTCCGTCCGGTCCAAGTAGGCGGGGCCGATGGGCACCGCGGTCATCCAGGACCTCGACGCGCTGCGCGCCCGGCTTGCGCCGCACCTGCGCGGGGCGCGCCGCGCCATCGTCTTCGGCTCCGTGGCGCGCGGCGAGGCCGACGAGTGGAGCGACCTCGACCTGCTGATCGTGGCCGACACCGCCCGCCCCTTCCTCGAGCGCTGGCGGGACTTCGCCGGGCTCTTCGATGTCTGGCCGCGGCTCGACCTCCTCGTCTACACCCCCGCGGAGCTCGACGGCCTGCGCGCCGAGGGCCGGGCCTTCATCGAGCACGTCCTGGCCGAGGGCGTGGTGGTCCATGAAGCCGCATCCACGAGCTGAGGCCGAGCGCTGGCTGGCCCAGGCTCGGAGCGATCTGGGCTTTGCCGAGGTCGGCCGGGACGCCGGCTACCATGCCCAGGCGTGCTTCATGTGCCAGCAGGCGGCCGAGAAAGCGTGCAAGGCCGTGCACTATCTCGGCGGCGCCCGGTTCGTCCTGGGCCACTCGGTGGTGGAGCTGTTGGCGCCGCTCTTTGCCCGTCACGCCCAGCTCGCCGGGTTGGTGGACGCCGCGCGCCAGCTCGACCAGTACTACGTGCCGACCCGTTATCCGAACGGCCTCCCGGGCGGCGTGCCGGCGGACGTGTTCACGCGCGGCCAGGCCGAGGAGGCCGTGGCTCTCGCGCGGCGCTTCGTCGAGGCGGCAGGCGCGCTCGTCGCCGCCGCTTGACGGCGCGCGGCGGCAGGCGCGCGGCGGCGCTACCGCGGGAGGAAGTCGATCGGGCGATGTCCTCGGGGATTCTCAGGCTCTTCTGAACCGACGCCATGTCACTCGGTAGAATGCACTGCACTCCACTGCTGTCAACGTCCTCAGCCGAGGGCGGCGACGTCGAAGGCGTCCGCGAACGGATTGACGAAACGGACGCCCTCCAGCACGCCGCCGTCCGCGAAGTCCTCCGTGAGGATCGCCGGGATCTGGTTGAGCCGCGCCGTGGCCCAGAGCTGGGCGTCCCAGTAGGGGAGCCGATGCTGCGCCGCCCCGCGGGCCGCCTCGAACACGATGAACGGCGTGACGAGCAGGATGGGCCACGTCGCGGCCAGCGCCACCGCCTGGTCCACCGCCTCGGTGCGGGTGAGCGGCGGGTCCAGCTTCGCCGTGGTGACGGCGCAGAATTCCCCGAGCACCTGGGTGGAGATCTTGCCCCGTCCGACCGCGACCAGGCGCCGCAGCACGGCCAGCGCCCGGCGCTGCTTCACGCGGTCCCTCGGGTCGTAGGCGTACACGAGGACGTTCGTGTCGATGAGGATCTCAGCGGTCGTAGAGCTCATCCCGCGTCCACGTGCGCTTGCGCTGGCGGAGCCTGCCGGTCCGCCGGCGCTCGATGAATCGCTCGACCTGCTTCCAGGCCTCGGGGTCGGGCACCTGCGGCGCCGTGCGCTCGAGGCCGCGGTCGATCGCCTGGCGGATCAGGTCCGCCTCCGTGACCCCGTACTTCTTCGCCCGCTCCTTGAGCAGGCGCTCCTGGCGCGGCTCGATGTAGAGCTGCTTGCGGACCATCTCGGCCATGGCGCACCCCCTCGGGCGCATACATCGTAACATACATCAGGCGAAGAGCCGCGCCGCGCCCGGGCAACGGCCGAGCGGGGCGGATTTGCTGCCGCACCGGGACCGGAGTGTACGACAATGGCGGCGTATGCCGAACAGGGCACGCGACTGGCTCGCCCAGGCCGAGCGGGATCTCGAGCAGGCCGAGGATTCGCGGCGTGCCGGCCGCCACGAGTGGGCGTGCTTCGCCGCCCACCAGGCCGCGGAGAAGGCGGTGAAGGCGCTCCACCTGCACTTCGGCCAGGAGGCGTGGGGGCACGTGGTCGCGCGCCTGCTGCGCGAGCTGCCCGCGAAGGCGGGGCCGCCCGAGGCGCTCATCGAGCAGGGGCGGGTGCTCGACACCTTCTACGTCCCGACCCGTTATCCCAACAGCCACCCCGAGGGCGCGCCGTTCGAGCACTACGGCCCGCTCCAGGGCGAGGACGCGATCCGCCATGCCCGTGCGATCGTTGAGTTCGTCCGTTCTCAGATGGCCTGACGCCGCCGCGGTGCACGACGCGCTCCGGCAGTGGGCGGAGCGCGCCGGCGCGACCCGCCCCGAGCTCCGGCGTGTCGGGTACTTCGGCTCCTACGCCCGGGGCGACTGGGGGCCGG
>Ga0209751_10002244_pt1 | contig 19499 bp, 10 predicted proteins | sample RifCSP13_1_FD_184019 | JGI IMG/M metagenome (GOLD analysis project Ga0209751, IMG submission 184019) | Soil microbial communities from Rifle, Colorado - Rifle CSP2_sed 13_1 (SPAdes) (version 2) | ecosystem: Environmental > Terrestrial > Deep subsurface > Rock core/Sediment | place: Rifle... | reverse complement strand
CGGTATAAAAGAGAATACGTTCGGAGACAGTGGTCTTTCCAGCATCAATATGAGCAAAGATACCAATATTACGTAGTTTCGTGAGGTCAGCCATAAATTAAGATGAAGATTAAGATGAAGATTAAGATGAAGATTAAGGATCCAAGATAAAAGGACTCCTTATTCCAAAAGAAGTGCCGGTATATTAAAAGAAAAGGGAAGATAACTCAAGTTCTAAATTCTAAGTTCAAAGTTCTAAGTTAAATATCCTGTCATCTTGGGCGTAGCAAAGCGGAGTCGAAAGATCTTTCTATGAGACAATGCCAAGAAACGGTATTTAGGATGACTTGTAATGAAATATGATACAATTAGGAGAATAAATAATATTCACCATGGGTTTGCTGGAAAGGATGAAGGAGAAATTGTCGAATATGACACGCAGGTCTTCAGAAGAGGAAAGGCAACGAGCAGAGATACGTCGAGAGATGTTGGCTGTTGGGTCGTATCGAGTACCGGCAAATGTGTCACACATAAAATGGTCAAAAGAAGAGCGAGAACAGATTGAAACTTTGGCGGGTCAATATAATATAATGCTAGATACTTTGAAGGCATACAAGATTTCTCTTGAGGGCATGCCTACATGGGAATTGGTGTTGGCCGAATTAGCACCTGAAGTCCTTAAGAGGGTACGTAAGCTTGAAGAACCCGCCTTAGTGATTGTACCTCCTGTCAGTCGTCAGACTATGGTAGAGGCTATTGATGCTCATAAGGTACCAGGCCAAAAACATGAGACTACTAATTACAAATTTGGAAATGATGATTTGTGGAGTGGTGGTAAACCAGAAGCTACCGATGCTTGGGAAGTAGCAATTGTCACTGGTGTTCGCGATGTAAAAGCTGATGAAGCTATTAGAGGCACGAATTACCAACGAGCTAAAGCGCCTGGGTCAAGAAATATGAAGGACAGGGCGTAGATGTGATTAACGATGCGAGAACCTACTTAGCTTTAATGATGTGTAGCTTACAAGCAGGCAAACCTATTGATCAAGAAACTTGGACTGTCTTAAATGCTAAGAATCTCACAGAAAGTTCCCTCGTGGCGGGTGGGTATTGGAACCGTGATCAGGTGTACTTGTTCTTCGATGGTCCTGATCATGTGAACCGTTACCTTCGTTCGCGCGGCTCGGTGAGGGTTATGTAAATTTAAGTTCAAAGTTCTAAATTCTAAGTTCTAAGTTGGGGGTCTTTTTGTTTGAGGTGTCTTTCGTCTTTTCTGATGAGTGTTGTTTTGACGGCGAGGGGACTTTGGTTTTTGTAAGTAATCAGCAATATCGATAAAGTGACCAATGGTGGTTAACTCTTCGGCGACGAAGCCTCTGGTGGAAAGGACGACTACTTTTTTATCATGTTCCTGTAAATATTTAAGCAGAGTGAAGAAGTCGCTATCGCCGGAAAATAAAACAAAAGTATCGTCTTGCGACATCATGCGAATAGCGTCGATGGCGAGTTCAACGTCCATATTGCCTTTGTAGAAGCCGGCTTCTTCGGGTTTCTGGGTTTTGGTCCTTGTCTTGGGCGTAGAGATAAACTTGAGTGGTTTTTTTCTGACAATGAAACCGAGTTGGCTCAATTCATTGAGATAATCAATTTGTTTTTGATAGTCTTCTTGAAATGCAGAAAAGAAATAAAACTTGGAGTCTTTATCAAAGGAACGAAAAAATTGCAGGACTTTGGCATAGTCTATTTCTACTCGGAGGCGTTTTTTGATAAAGAAAACATTACTCGCATCGATGAAGATGTAGATTCGTCCAGTGAGGATGGTGTGTAAGTCAGACATGAGCGAAGACAAGTGAATAGGATGAGGGATAGTGATTAGGGCTTTTGTTTGTTGTTTGTTTTTTCTAAAAACAAAACAGAAACCCTATTCCAATTCACTAATCCTATTTGCTCATTTCTTACATGTACTTCGCAAAATGAGCGAACGCCTTATTGGCCTCTGCCATACGATGAGTATCTTCTTTCTTCTTGATAGCGCCGCCTTGATTTTGACTAGCTTCCATCAGTTCAGCGGCTAATTTGTCTGCCATGGTGTGTCCTTTGCGATCGCGAGCAGCACCGATGAGCCAACGTAATGCTAAAGTTTGGCGACGATTGGGTTTTACTTCGATAGGAATCTGATAGTTGGAACCACCGATACGTTTTGCTTTTACTTCTACGACCGGAGCTACATTCTCGAAAGCCTGAGTAAAAATTTCATCAGGATTTTTTTTACTTTGGCGAATCTTTTCATAAGCACCATTCACAATATCTACCGCGGTCGATTTCTTGCCGCGAGTCATGACCATATTGATCAATTTGTCTTGAAGGGTAATAACTTTTTTCTTCATAAACTATTTTTTAGGCTTCTTATTGCCGTATTTACTTCGCCCTTGGCGGCGAGCTTCTACACCGGCAGTGTCGAGAGAACCTCGGACGATGTGATAGCGCACACCAGGTAGATCTTTTACACGGCCACCACGGATAGTTACCACAGAGTGTTCCTGGAGATTGTGTCCTTCTCCGGGGATATAAGCAGTGACTTCGAGACCGTTGCTCAACTTTACACGAGCAATTTTGCGGATTGCTGAGTTTGGTTTCTTTGGTGTCATGGTTGTTACCTTGGTACATACACCACGTTTCTGAGGTGCACCTCTCTTGAGTTCAATGTCTTTTTTTGTAAGGACATTGCGAGCAAATTGCATGGCAGGGGACTTAGATTTTGCCCAAATTTTCTTCCGTGGTTTTCGAATGAGTTGATTGATCGTTGGCATAAGTTTTGTAAGCTGAGGTACGTTAACGTAGGGTTTTCATCCCGTCAAGCCACAAGGTGTGGTCTCTCCAGGATTAGGTTGCACTAGCAACTGCTATTTCTTCTTCACTTAATACTTCTTGTTCAATAGGTTGTCCGGCCCGCTCTGCTTGATATATCTTTCCTGCTTTGATCAATCGTCCGATAATGACATTCTCTTTTAGTCCACGGAGATAGTCTACTTTCTTGGTGACAGCGGCTTCCACAAGCACACGAATAGTCTCTTGGAATGAAGCGGCAGACAACCAACTCTCTGTCGTGAGAGATGTACGAGTAAGACCGAGTAGCAGGCGTTCGAATTTAGCGGGGCGCTTTCCTTCGTTAGCGAGCTCTGCATTTACATCTCTTACTTTGAGGAAGCTTGCAACTTGTCCCGGCAAATATGCAGAATCACCACTATCAATCATGCGGGCTTTGGAGAACATTTGGCGTACGATAATCTCGATGTGTTTGTCATTGATGGTCTGACCCTGCGCAGAATAAATACTTTGTACTTCATTGATGATATATTTTTGAGCGGTCAGAATATCGGTAAGATTGATAAGATCTACCAGATTGAGATGTCCTTCGGTGAGTGTGCTTCCAACCTTTACTTTGGTGCCATCTACGACCCTGAGAGTATCACGTACAGAAATGGTATATTGACGTCTTATGAGATCGGTGTGTTTGACAAAAATCTGATTGTTTTTAATCTTTACCTTGCCTCGATTTACGGCACGGATAACTTCTTGATTCTTTGCATTTTTAGCGAGAATTTCCTTTGGACCTACTGTCATGCCATCTTTGACAAGGGGAGTATATCCTTCGATATCATATTCATCTGTTCCCAATTCATCAGCGGTAATGGTGACAATATTTTGGTTAGAAGCGCGTTCGATCTCTACTGTTCCGTCAATTTCGACAAGAACTGCTTGGGTTTTTGGTGTGCGAGCCTCAAATAATTCTTCCACGCGGGGTAAACCTTGGGTGATATCTTTGACATCTGCTACACCACCAGAGTGAAATGTACGCATTGTAAGCTGTGTACCTGGTTCACCGATACTTTGTGCGGCAATAATACCAACAGCAGTTCCTAATTCGACGGTTTTATTGTATGCCAAATCACGTCCATAGCAGCTTTGGCATACACCATCAGTGGTTTCACAGGTAATGATTGAACGAACATTAATTGTGTCGATATCGAGCTTCTCAATTTGTTTGACAAGATTAAGATCGATTTCATCGCCTTTCTCTGCGATTACCTCACCGGTATTTGGGTCCACAATGGCAGTTGCCAATGTTCGTCCAAATATGCGATTGGTAAATTTTTCACCGATTCTTTTGGATTCGGCAATGGTAATAGGATTGAAGTCCTTGGTTCCACAATCTACCTCTCGGATGACGACATCTTGAACAGCATCGACAAGGCGACGTGTCAGATAACCCGCATTAGCTGTTTTGAGCGCTGTGTCAGATTTACCTTTGCGTCCACCATGAGTAGCGATGAAGTATTCCAGGACTTGGAAACCTTCGATGAAGTTTGATTTGATAGGCAGCTCGATAGTTTTACCGGCAGGATTGGCAACGAGACCTTTCATACCTGCGACCTGAGCCACTTGAGCCCAAGTACCGCGAGCACCAGATTCAACCATAGTGTAGAGAGTGCTGTCGCGATCAATGTTGCCAGTAATCTCGTTGGAAATTTCGCCTTTAGCAGCATTCCAGATCTTCAAAGTATTACTATAACGTTCTTCATCAGTGAGTAATCCTTTGCGATATTTGCGGGTAATCTCTGTTACTAATTCGCTGGCTTTATTTAAGATTTCATCTTTTTCCTTGGGTACTTTGAAATCACTGATGGCGAGAGATATACCTGACTTGGTAGCGAATTTATAACCGACACGCTTGATCTCATCGACCAAGACAGCGGTACGATCTGTGCCGCATTTTTCATAACATTCTCCCACAAGGCTGGAGATCTCCTTTTTATTCATTGTCTTGTTTTGGAAACCCAATTCTTCTGGCAGGAAACTATTGAAGATGAGTCGTCCAACTGTAGTATCAACGATTTGTCCAGTGATGCGTGTTTTTATCTTGTCTTGTAATCCAACATGATTAAGTCGGTATGCTGTAATGGCTTCATGAATATTCACAAACACCATTTTGCTGTCCTTTTTCCCATCCTTCGTCAGGTAATAACAACCAAGAACCATATCCTGAGATGGTGTGATAACAGGACCACCATCGGATGGCTTTAGGAGATTTTTGGAAGAAAGCATAATATTGTGAGCTTCCTCCTGTGCCTGTTTGGACAATGGCAAGTGTACCGCCATTTGATCTCCATCAAAGTCCGCATTAAAAGCTGCACATACGAGTGGATGGACTTGAATAGCTTTTCCTTCGATTAAAACTGCTTGGAAGGCTTGAATACCAAGGCGGTGTAGTGTCGGTGCACGATTGAGAAGAACATATTGATGTTGAGTAATCTCTTCGAGAGCATCCCAGACTTCAGAGCGTTCCCATTCAATGAGTTTTTCAGCGTTTTTAATATTGTGAGCTTGTCCTTTTTCAATCAATTTACCGATAATGAACGGTTTAAAAAGCTCCAACGCCATTTTCTTGGGCAAGCCACATTGATGGAGTTTTAGCTTCGGACCAACCACAATTACTGAACGGCCGGAATAGTCGACACGTTTACCGAGTAAGTTTTGACGGAAACGACCTTGTTTACCCTTGAGCATATCAGACAAACTCTTGAGTTGTAGACGTGACGAACCTGTCTTGGTCACCGCTCTACCCGCGCGTGCAGAATTGTTGATGAGAGCATCAACAGCTTCTTGAAGCATGCGTTTCTCATTGCGACAGATCACTTCTGGTGCGCCAATTTCTAGTAAACGCTTGAGACGATTGTTGCGATTGATGATACGTCGATAGAGATCATTGAGATCAGAGGCTGCATAGCGGCCACCATCCAACGGAACCATAGGACGCAAATCAGGTGGAATGACTGGCAATACATTCATCACCATCCATTCAGGCTTGATTGCTGCTTTGATCAAATTACCAACAAGCATCAAACGCTTGCTGATTTTTTTGCGTTTTTGACCTTGAGCTGATTTCAGTTCTTCGCGTAATTCACGGAGTAATTTAATCAAGTCGATATTTTGGATCACGTCACGAATCGCTTGAGCCCCAATGCCTGCACGGAAAACATGACCGAATTTCATCGAAAGATCACGGTATTTCAATTCGGAGACCACACTATATTTGATAATGCTCTTCAGATCTTCTTTGGCTTGTTCGTAATTCTCCGCAAGTGATTTTAATTCATCTGCTTGGATTGTCTGCGCATTTTGTAATTCCTTTGGGGAAGATTTTTTAGCTTTGAGCTCGGTGTTTTTTTCTTCGTATGTTTCTTGAATGCGTTTTACGCGATTTTTGTAATCATGATCAAGCTCCTTCATCGCAGAGATCTTTGCTTCTTCATTTACATCTTCAATAATATAGCTCGCAAAATAAACGACTTGTTCAAGAGTTTTGATGGAGAGATTGAGCAATAAACCGATACGAGATGGAGTAGAACGGAGAAACCAAATATGAGTCACTGGCACTGCCAATTTAATATGTCCCAATCTTTCTCGACGCACGGAAGAACGAGTAACTTCTACACCACATTTGTCACATATAATATTTTTGTAGCGAATTTTTTTGTACTTGCCGCAATAACATTCCCAGTTTTTTGTCGGTCCGAATATCCTTTCACAAAAAAGACCGTCTCTTTCTGGTTTTTGGGTACGATAGTTGATGGTTTCTGGCTTGGTTACTTCACCATAGGACCAACCCAAGATCTGCTCTGGCGAGGCTGTAGCTACAGAGATAGCTTCAAAATCATGAGGGATATAACTTTTTTCGTGACGATTGAATATTTGAGCCATTTGGGAAATGTAAAATTAAAAATGTAAAATTTGGAATCAAGACTTGCTGCTTGTTTTGCTCGATTTCTTTTCGTTTTTTGCGGTAACAGCCACTTTGTCTTCAGATTTTTCAACTGACGCTTCTGGTTGCACAGGTCTTCCTTCTTTGGATTGTTTGGTAGCGGACAAAAATGCATCTACATTTCCACTGAAAAGCTCATTTAGATTAAAGTTCTCATCCGGAACATCTTCCTTGCTGTACAAATTTACACTCAGACCCAGACTCTCCAATTCACGTACCAATACGTTGAAAGATTCTGGTGTTCGCGGTTTTTTGATCGGTTCGCACTTAACGATAGCTTCATATGCTTTTGATCTACCCAATACATCATCAGATTTGATGGTTAGCATTTCCTGCAAAGTATATGCGGCTGCATATGCCTCAAGAGCCCATACTTCCATTTCTCCAAATCTTTGGCCGCCATGTTGAGCTTTACCTCCAAGCGGTTGCTGGGTGACAAGTGAATAAGGACCGATAGAGCGCGCATGAATCTTGTCGTCAACCAAGTGAGAAAGCTTCATGATATATGTGATGCCAACCAGTGTCTCAGAATCAAATGCATCTCCCGTATTACCATCAAAGAGTTGGACTTTACCTGATGGCGAGACTCCGGATTTTTTTTGTAAATCACGAATGGTTTCTTGTGTGATTCCATCCAGGGATGGTGTTGCAACTTTGTAACCCAAAATCGAAACAGCTCTACCCAATTCGGCCTCCAAAATTTGACCGATGTTCATACGACTTACCACACCCAGAGGGTTGAGTACGACATCTACAGGTGTACCGTCGGCTAAGTATGGCATATCTTCGACTTTTACAATGCGAGAAATAACACCTTTGTTCCCATGGCGCCCTGCGAGCTTATCTCCAACTTGTAAACGCTTGATTTGTGCGACACTTACAACCACCTGACGAATGACTCCCGTGGGTAATTCATCTCCTTTGTCTCGAGAAAAAATCTTGATTCCAATCACTTTACCTTGGCTTCCTCCCGGCATACGCAAACTGGTGTCTTTTACTTCACGAGCTTTTTCACCGAAAATTGCTCGCAAAAGTCTTTCTTCTGCAGTAAGCTCGGTCTCACCCTTGGGAGTTATTTTACCGACAAGAATATCACCCTCTTTTACTTGGGCACCGATACGAATAATACCATCCTCATCGAGATCTTTGAGTTTATCCTCGCCGATATTGGGAATATCGCGTGTGATGGTTTCTGGTCCCAGTTTGGTGTCACGAACATCGACGGGATAATCTTCGATATGAATAGAGGAATAAAGATCATCACGAATCACACGTTCCGAGATCAAAATGGCATCTTCGAAATTCCCACCTTGCCAAGGCATATAAGCAACAAGAAGATTTCTTCCCAATGCCAATTCTCCTGTCTCAGTAGCCGCTCCATCGGCAATGACTTGACCTTTTTTGATCTTTTCACCTTTCTCAACAATCGGTTTTTGATGAATACATGTGCCTTGATTGGAACGAGAAAAATTGTGCAGTGTGTATGTAACTTTTTTACCGGAATTGGTGATCATGGTAATTTTACCGGCATCCACATAAGAAACCGTCCCGGATTCTTCGGAGATAACTACTTGTCCGGAGTTGACGGCTGCTATGCCCTCCATACCGGTACCAACGATAGGCGATTCGGGATTGATAAGAGAGACTGCTTGGCGTTGCATGTTTGAACCCATCAGTGCTCGCGCACCTTCATCATGTTCCACAAAGGGGATCAGTGATGTGGAGACTGATACAACTTGTTTGGGAGAAACATCTACATGCGTTAAATCTTTGATGTGATAGAGAGCTGCTTCACCATCTCTACGTGCAGATACGCGATTTTCAACGAACTCATTTAAGTCGTTTACTGGCACGGTGGCTTGAGCAATAATTAAATTGGTTTCTTCATCGGCGTCATAATAGTTGATTTCCTCGGTGATGTATGGTCGTACGGTGATTTGTTTGAGATTTTTGAGACGGGATAAAATCTTAAGCTCTTTTTTGCCGATGACTGCGCGATCAGGAATCAATACTTTTCGAGTTTTAGGATCAACCACTGCTTCACCGGTGCTGCGTCCCAGCAAAATATCTCCTTTATTGGGCGCAAATTGAGATATTTTTCTATATGGTGTCAAAATAAATCCATGTTCATTGATTTTGGCATAGGTAGATAATTGTACTACCAAACCAATATTTGGTCCTTCTGGAGTAGCAATCGGACATATGCGTCCGTAGTGAGTACGATGAACATCACGAACATCAAATGAAGCTCTTTCACGGGTTAGGCCTCCCGGACCTGTAGCTGATAAGCGTCGCTTATGCTCCAATTCAGAAAGTGGATTCGTTTGGTCCATGAATTGTGACAGCTGTGAACTTGCAAAAAATTCGCGCATAGCTGCGATGATTGGGCGGGAGTTGATAAGCTGTGTAGGAACTACAGTCTCCAGATCCAATACTGTCATACGATCTTTACAAATACGTTCAGTACGGAGTAATCCCACGCGGAATTTATTTTGAGCCAATTCTCCAACCGGACGAACACGACGATTTCCAAGATGATCGATATCATCAGCCGTGGCATCAAGGGTATTATTCAAGCGGACAATTTCTTTGATGATCAACACAAGATCATCAACCTGAAAAACCCGATGTTCTCTGTCAATCTTTGACTTAAGACTCAAACGTTTGTTGATTTTGTAACGTCCCACTCGACCGATATCATAATGGCGATAATCAAAAAACATTGACTGCAAAAGAGATTTTGCATTTTCTGGTGTAGCCAAGTCACCCGGACGTATTCTCTTGTACACAGCCTGAAGACCCTCTTCTTCACTGCTTGTGGGATCACGTTCTAGGGTGGCAAGGACAAAATCTGTTTCGCCTTCAATCGTTGAATCCTTGAAAAGGTCGATAATGTCTTTGTCTTTTCCATAGCCAAATGCTCGAAGTAAAGCCGTAATCGGAACTTTTCTCTTACGATCAACTTTTACTGTGATCACGCCTTTTTTCCCTGTTTCTATCTCCAACCAAGCTCCGCGATTCGGAATAATTTTGGCACCAAAGAAACCCGTCGCATCATCTTTGGTAAAGATGACACCAGGAGAACGTACAATTTGACTAATAACCACTCTTTCCACACCGTTCACAATGAATGTGCCACGGGGGGTCATCATTGGTAAATTTCCCAAGAAAACTTCCTGTTCTTTTACTTCACCGGTTACTTTATTGATAAGCTGTACCTGACATCGCAGGGGAGCTTCATAGGTAATATTTTTTTCCTTGGCCTCATTTTCACTGTATTTCGGCTTGTCTATTGTATGTTTCAAAAAATGCAGCTCGAGATTTTTGCCTGTAAAATCTTGTATCGGGCTGATCTCATCCAAAAGCTCATTGATCCCGTCTTTGAGGAACCACTTATAAGAATCTAGCTGTATTTCAATCAAATTTGGTAGAGGGAGCAGATCTATGTGTTGAGTGAAATACTGGCGTTTTGAAATTTGTGCCATAGGAGGAATAGGGCTTAGATATAAGTAATTTACGGCTTACTTTTGCCGATTTGGGGCATAAAAGTCCCTCGGTCTTACAACCGTCCGAGCCGAAATATAGTGTTACCCTAGTAATCTGTCAACAAATTATGCTTCTCTATCGACTTTGTTGAGTTTTTATTTGGTATAATGAGTGGAAATAACCTATATAAACACCAAAATTCATGACAAAGTCCAAATCAGTTCTTTTATGGATACGTCTTGTGTTGGGAATCGCAGGGATCAGTTCTGTACTTTATCCTTTTTCGGTAAAAGCGAGTAATCATACTGACGTCATAGAGAGTGGGCTGATTTCCACACTGGATTGTGTTGTGACAGCCTATTATGAGCCATTAGCGACACAGGCTAATTTCTTGCAGGGAAGTTTTGCTGCCGAAGTGGCTATGGATGGAGATGATACCACTGCCAGTGGCACAAAAGTGTCTCTTGGAACGGTTGCTGCTCCGCCGGAATATCCGTTTGGAACTATTGTTGAAATTACGGGTTTTGGTGTAGGTGAAGTGCGAGATCGTGGTGGTGCTATCAAAAATAACCGTTTTGATATTTGGTTAGGAAGAGGTGATGAGGGCCTTGCTCGTGCAGCAAACTGGGGGAAGAGAACCACAAAATGTACGGTATATTTGCCAGGTAGTGAGGTGCCCTCTGCGGTGAAGGAAAAAATGGGAAAATATAATTTACCCAGTGCGGTATTGCCCGCTGATTTCTGGCTTAAAAAACAGTCTTTTGGTCACAAAAACTTGAGTCTTGGTAGTGAGGGAGATGATGTGAGAGAGGCTCAAGAAATTCTCAAGTCCTTGGGATATCAGGTTGTTGTTGATGGTGATTTTAATGAGGATTTTGAGAAGGAAGTCATCGAATTCCAAATTCAGAAAAAGATTATTGCTGATAGTACTAGCGGGGGTGCGGGGACGGTGGGTCCGAGGACATGGCAGGCATTGCTCGCGGCATCTAGTTCCAACACCAAATCAAATCCTGTCTTAATACCGACAAAGAGTACAGTCGATCACAAAATCGCTATCGACTTGGGTTATGGTGCTGAGGGAAGTGAAGTAAGTAAACTCCAAGGGAATCTCCGTCTGCTCGGATATTTTGATAATCCCACGATTACTGATTATTTTGGTCCAGCTACACAAGCAGCAGTTATTCGTTTCCAACTTGCAGAAAAAGTAATCGATAGTGATCAGGATGATCGTGCAGGCATACTGGATAAGAAAACACGTGAACGATTACTTGCAGTGCTCCTTGGCAAAAATGAACCTGCTCCGGTACCGTTTACAAACTTGAAGAAAGGTAGTCGTGGTGTGGAAGTAAAAATGCTTCAAGAAAAATTAGTAAAAGTGGGAACATATAAAGGACCACTCTCAGAATATTTTGGTGAACAAACAGAGAAGGCTGTCAGTGATTTTCAAAAGAAATATACGATGAATATAAGTATCGAAGAAAAAGGTGTATTTGAGCAAAAGACTGCTATTCGTCTTGATCAAGCATTGGGGCTCGATATTAGTTTGAGTCCGGTTTTCACCCGCTATATTGAACAGTTTAGTCTCATAAAGGGAACATTGAAAAAAGGAATATAGGAAATTCTAAGTTCTAAGTTCTAAATTCTAAGTTAAAACTCACAAAAACTCCAAGAACAGACCTTATTCTTCATACCAGAACCGGTATGCACTTGACTTCCTTTGGTTTTCTGTCAGAATCTCTTATCATTAATGATGGTAACTCACATGATTGGAGGAGTGAATGGAAATGTCGGCGTTTTGATAAGAACTCTACCTCACATAGAATTAGCAGACGGAAAGGGAAGGTATAACAATGCTATCGCAAATCTGCATAAAGAAATTCGCAGACAAGTACAAGATCTTGAGCTTGATGGAATTTCGTATACATGGAAAGTGAATGACGATGGCTGTATTGCTATTTATGTGCCAGAGGATCATAAAGAAACGCGAAGAAACTACCGCCAAATGTTACGAGAAAGTTCTTTTTCTGATTGGCAAAATCCAAATGGAAAACGACAATTGATATACAGACATTTTGGTGATGATGTTCCAAGAGAGCAAGCATTCGTTGTGCCTAAAGGTGAGAAAGTCTGGCCGGGAGAATATAAAATTAAGCATGAAATACTTGATCACATACGCAGTAGTTTGTTCCTTAGGAGAATTGCTTCTTGGGAAGTTGAGAGTAATGTAATTTGTCAGGCTAGTGAAGCATTGTCGGGTTGCCCTGAAATAGTTGTGTATAATGCTGATCTCGTAGGTAGGTATATCACTTTACCGTCTGAAGTGAAGGCACATCTTGTTCGCGCCGAAGATCATGCACGTCTTGATTTTGTCGCCTTGGCAAGACATATCGCTACATTTAGAGATCAGTGTTGATGAGTTTTTGTAACAAAGTCTGAGTTTCTCCTTGCTGCTCAAGAAACTCTTTTTTACTGAAGCGTGTAATTTCATCGGTCTTGGAGCTGTAGCTGAGCAACGTACAGGGCACATCAGCTGATACTCCAAAGATGTAACTGTGAAATCGCATGGCAATGAAGTGTGAACATCTGTTGACCAGTGCAAACGCTTCGGCTGGAGAGTCTGGTTCTTGAATACTTATCGGTATTGAAAATTGTTGTTGTAATTTGGGTAAAATTGTATTCATGAGATCACGATCATCAGGATTCCCAAGGGCAAAGGGAATGAGCCAGATTTCTTGAAATGCCTCATTTTGTGAAATCTGCTGAATTGTGTGAGTTAATTTAGGTAATAATTCTGCTGAAGGTAGACGATGGCTCTCTCGTATATTAATCCCCAAAACTTTTTTGGAAGAAATATTTCTTGTTGGTTCAAATAATCCCCAAACAGGATCAGGAATGATGTGAATCTTTTTGTTTATTAGTGGCCTGATCAAATTGAAAGAAGCTTGATCACGGACAGTAATAATATCTGCTCTTTTGAGAATTCCTTTGAGGAAAAATTTACTGAGGGATTTTTCTAATGGACCGATGCCGACAGACCAGATAATGATTTTTTTCCTTAGTTTTTTAAAAAACAATGTCCTTAGCCACCAGATAAAAAGCGGATTTGGTCCCTTTTGATCAATTTCCTTATCATGAAAGATGCCACCACCACCAATAATGAGCCAATCACTATTTTTGATACTATCTTTATTTTTCTCCCAATTACCATCTTTTCGTTGTTTAAAAAAACTTCGCAAGCCCGATGCGATCATTGGACGAATGTCATCAAATTGAGTATGTAATTTATTGCTTTCAATTACTTCGTGAGTGAAAAGGGTGATTTTGGAATCTGGAAAAATTAAGCGCAGCATTTTCACTACGCCGTCAGCTATAGCTTCGTCACCTAGATTTTTCTGACCGTAACTTCCAAAGAGACAAAACCGCATGTCACAAAATTTAATAGCTATAGCATAGTATGTATTCTTGATCTTTTAGGAAAGATCCCTATCTTGTAAATGATTATTCATTTTTCATGGCAGCTAAAAAATCTTCCTCTCTTGGTGCGATACTTTTGTGGTTTCTTGGTGTGGTAATAGTAGTGATCGTTGTCGGAGGAGCATATGTGTATTTCCTGCCGCCACCGGAAGTCTTGGGAGATAATTTAGCTTTGGGACAAGTACAGAAAATTGATGTTTCTGCGCCAATACGAATCAGTTTCTCCCGTTTCATGGATAAGTCCTCAGTAGAAAAATCTTTCCATATTGCTCCCAGCTTGAAGGGTAATTTAACATGGGATGGCAATACTCTGGTATTTACTCCAGAGAAAAAAGAATTTGATGCCAATAAAAACTATGAAGTGTGGATCGATGAGCAAGCGCAAGATATTTTCCGTAAAAAGTTGAAAAGCTCTTTTTATCAGCAATTTGCTACTGCGGGCCCGCCAAAAGTTGTGATGCAATTGCCACAAGGAGTTGTAGAAAACATGGAAACTCCGATAACTGTTGTTTTTGATCGTGCGATGATTCCGGTAACCACGTTACAAGCATCACCAAACTTGCCTATCCCTTTGACTGTAGAACCAGAAGCGAGGGGGAATTATAAGTGGTTGGGTACAAATACCGTACAGTTTATTCCTGAGAAATTATTACCCGCGACTGCGTATACAGTTAAAGTGAAAAAAGGTTTAACAGATTTGTATGGTTCTGCTCTTCCGAATGATGTCATGTGGCAATTTGATACTCCGCATCCGAGTGTGCTGTATACGTATCCACCTGCGGAATATTCAAAAGCTGGTGCAAAAACTGAAGTAGTTATTCGTTTCAATCAGGGAATTGATCAGCGATCTTTGGAACAGAATATTGAGTGGGAAAAAACCAATGAAGGCGATGCTTTCCTCGACCCAAAGCTCGGGACGGGGCCTGCTGAAAAGGTGGCGTTTACTCTCAGAAATGAAGAAGATGGTATGAAGACGATTTTGACACCGCAGATGCCTCTCACAAATCTTACCAGTTATCACGTAGTGGTAAAAAAGGGACTCAAGTCTGCTCAGGGAACATTTGCCTTAGACGAGGATTATCATCTGACATTTAGTACGGTAGGCGATCCCCAAGTGGTGGATAGCAATCCAAAGAATGATGAAAAAAATGCTCAGCGCTATGGGGTGACGATCAACTTTTCCAATCCCATGTCGGATGAAAATGATATCGATCAGTATATCAAAGTAGAGCCGAAAGTTGAGAATCAATTTAATAGCTTGGATGAATATAGCGATGGTCTGTTTCTCAATATCGGTGGTGATTTTCTTCCTTCGACTGCATATACTGTTACCCTGAGCAAAGACTGGGCGGACAAATATGGTCAGAAAATGGCACAAGATTTCGTACTCAAATTTGAGACTGATATGACAGCTCCAGATCTGGCTTTTGTTGGACGGCAAAAGTTTGGTTTGATTGACGGATATAATCAAAATTTCCAACAAGTATTACAACTGATTAATGTTGCCAAGGTTAATGTGACTTTGAGTAAAGCCGATCTCAACCAAGTATTCGCTAATTTTGGTTATGCGGCAGAGAGAGATTTTGTTTCAGTTGTTGGTGAGGAGAGCACTTGGACTTTGGATTCTCCCAATCCACTCAATCAAGTTGTCGAAATTCCCGTAGATATTACCACCAAGGTACAAAATTCCGGCATGTATGTGATGACCGTACATGACATCGACAATACTCTTCGTGAGCAGCAGCAGGTTTTTATCGTCAGCAAAACATCACTCACTGTAAAGGCCACTCCTCAGGGGGTTTTGGTATGGGCTACCGACCTAAAAAGCGGCTTACCGGTCAGTGGTATGAAAATAGATGTACACGCAAATGCCAATGAAATTATTGCCGGTGGTATCACTGATAATGATGGTCTGGTTCAGCTTACATGGCCAAGCGGTTTCTTGAATGAGCAGTATAATTATCTTGATGTGCCTCCATTTCTTGTCGTGGGAACCAAGGGAGATGAAGTTGCGTTCACAGGTAACGATTTTACTTGGAATCAAGGAATTGAACCGTGGCAGTTTAATGTTACTGAAAGTTTTGCAGTTGAAAATATTCGAGGGTTTCTAACTACAGAAAGGCCCCTCTACACTCCAGGACAACAAGTATTCTATAAGGGAATGTTCAGGGAAGAAAAGAATCATCAATACCAACTCTTGCCCACCAATACCCAGGTAAAAGTTCGTGTTATGAATACCAATGGCGAAGAAATTCTGGCGAAGGATCTCATCACTGATGCGCATGGTACGATAAGTGACTCATTGACTTTGGCGGATTCTGCGCCGGTTGGTATGTATACTCTTGAGGCTTTGATTGGTACTCAAAGCATGGTCACTTCATTTTCTGTGCAGGAATACAAAAAACCAACTTTTAAAGTTACTGTAAAATCTGACAAAGAAGATTATATTCAAGGTGACAATGCAACAGTTAAGGTTGATGCCGCATATTTTTTCGGAGCGCCACTAGCCAATGCACAAGTCACATATCGAGTGATGGGAGATGATTATTTCTTCGCGCGTTATGATGACTACCGGTATAACTTTGGTGATTATAGTCTCAGTTGTTTTTATTGTGATCCTTCAGGCGTAAGCGGTAAGACATGGATTGATCAAAAAACAATTACCGATGGACAGGGTCATCTGACGTTTAACGTTCCGACCAAATTTACTGATCAAAAAGAATCACAACTTGTGACCGTAGAGGTGGGCATCGAAGATAACGCTACCAAGCAAATCATTTACCAAAGAACTTCCTTTCTTGTTCATAAAGCAGGTTTTTATCTGGGAATTGCTAACCGAGACTATACAATCAAGCAAAAAGACAATGCTGTTTTTGATATTGTCGCTACGGATATTATGGCAAATGAACTTCCGTACATTTCTGGTGAGGCGTCTTTGTATAAGCGTGAGTATCTGACCGTGAAGAAAAAGAATCTTGATGGATTTTTTTACTACGATACTTCTTTCAATGACACACTCATAAGGAAGGCTTCTTTCTCGACCACCAATGACGGTAAAGCTCAGGTGAGTTTCGCGATTCCCGAAGGTGGTCAGTATCATGTGGTGGTCACATCGACTGATTCGAAGAGGAATCAGGTTGTAGCTGCTACCGATATTTGGGTGAGCAGCGAGACATATATCAACTGGGGTCGTGACAATAATGATCGTATGGAAATAGTTCCTGATAAGAAAGAATATAAACTTGGAGATACCGCAAAACTTCTCGTGAAGTCTCCATATGAAGGTGTGAAAGCTTTGGTAACAGTAGAGCGAAACGGTATCATAGAGAAAAGACTGACTGATTTGGCTACCACGGCTTCAATAATAGAAATTCCCCTGAAGGAGGAATATTTACCCAATGTATTTGTCTCTGTTGTTGTCGTGAAAGGACACGGTAAAGACGGTATCCCGGGATTTAAACTCGGCTATATCAATGTACGTATTGATAATGTTGCTCGCAAACTGGAGATTACCGCTACTCCCGATAAAGATCATTATGCCCCCAAAGAAAATGTGCACCTGAAGTTGGCGGTGAAGAATGCGGAAGGGAAACCTGTTAGTGGTGATTTTGCTGTTGCTGTCGTCGATGAGAGTTTGCTTGCTCTGACGGGGGAAAATTCGCAGGATATTTTGGAAAGGTTTTTTGGTCAGCGATCTTTGGCGGTTCGGACATATACAAATATGACCACTCTTATCAAAAAGATTGATGTGAAGAAAGGTGGCGGAGCGAAAGGAGGAGGCGGTGAAGATAGACTTCAAAAAAGAGCGAACTTCAAGGATACTGCACATTTTGAACCACATGTGCTCACTGATGCAGAGGGGAAAGCGGAACTACAGTTTGCATTGCCTGATAATATTACAACGTGGCAAATCTGGGTTTTTGGTGCTACTGACGATACGTATGTTGGTAGTGAAAAGATTCATGTTGTTTCCCGAAAGGATGTCTTCTTAGAGCCGATATTGCCCAGGTTTGTAGTCACGGGGGATGCTCTACAAATGGGTGCTCAGTTACATAATCTGACTGACAGTGCAGTGAGTGGAACTATCAAATTGAAAGTAGAAGGTGCTGTGTCCACTGGTGCAGAACAGTCTGTTTCAATTCCTGCAAAAGGAAATATAATAGCCAAATGGGATGCCACCATTGTTGATAATGCACAGCTGAAAGTGACGTATACATTCAGTGCTGACAAATATCGGGATGTCGTCGAAAAAACTGTTCCAATTTACCCTTGGGTTACCAAGCAAACTGTGGCTTTTGGAAATATAGTCGACAAACAGGCATTGGAAGAAATTGTGGTGCCTGTAGGCACATTAACCGATTCAGGAGAATTGCGATTGCGTTTCAGTCGTACCTTACTTGATCTCGGCAAAAATACATTCACTGATTTGGATAATCTTTATTATCCCAGTGGTGAGGAGCTGACGACAAAGTTGATTGCCAAACTCTTACGTATGGATATATCCTATTCATTCGCAGATTTTAATGACCTTGTTAGTGATCAAGATATACTGAGCAAGGAGATAAATAAGCTGTTCCAGGATTTGGCGAATTTACAACGAGGTGATGGAGGAATAGCTTATTGGTCGGGTTCGAGAGAGAGTGATCCATATTTGTCTGCTTATGTATTGCATGCTTTTCAAATGGCACGCAAACAAGGATTTACTGTCCCTGAATATGCTCTCGATCAGTTGGTGACTTATGTTACTGATTACTATAGCAATTATCCGATTACATTGACTGATGAAGAGAAGAATCTTGCAGAAAAAGGACGAGAAACAGCACAGGCAAGAATACACATGATACTCAATACCAAAGCTTACATCGCTCATGTCCTTACCGGAATGGGCCAAAAGAATTTACCTTTGCAGGTGCTCTTTGATCGACGATCTGAACTGGCTCTCTATGGTAAAGCATATCTGGCGATGTCTGCTCAGTCAGGAGGACATGGTGGTATGGTCGATACTTTGTACCAGGAAATCATGAACAAGTTGCTCAAGACTGCAACATCTGCTCATTTCGAAGAAGAGCAGCGTAATGACTACCTCTTTACCAACAATGTGACCAGTAACGCAATTATCCTGCAAATGATGGCTCGTTCGGATTCAAATAATCCTGCAATTACCGACATTGTCAGATATCTTCTCCGTGGTAGCTTTTCCCAAAATTATCGATCCGCCCAAGAGAATATTCAGTGGCTCATTGCACTCACGGAATTGATGAAGGTAAAAGAAGATGCAAAGGCGAGTTTTGATTGGTTACTAACGCTCAATGAACAGAAAGTTATGAGTGGTACTTTGGCTGTCGGCGCTGAGAGGGATGCGTCTTATACTCTTCCATTGTCACAACTCAAAACTGCAGGGGACATCAATGGTATGGTTATACAGAAAACCGGTCTGGGAAGTTTGTACTATGAAGGCACTATGAGTTATTCAGTTCGTGGTACTGAAGCAGAACCTGTCACTCAGGGACTTGGTATTTATAAAGAATATTTTGATTTTGGAGATAAGGAAAGTAGAAATCCATTACAGTCAGCGAAAGTCGGTCAGGATTTGCGAGTTAAACTAACCATTATTGTTCCTGAGGACCGTTACTTTGTGCATGTTGAAGACTTTTTACCGGCTGGCCTAGAAGCGCAAAATTTTGACTTTGCCACGACGTCACAAATACAAAGAGACCTCTTGGCAGAAATGGATAGA
>Ga0209751_10002241_pt1 | contig 19517 bp, 20 predicted proteins | sample RifCSP13_1_FD_184019 | JGI IMG/M metagenome (GOLD analysis project Ga0209751, IMG submission 184019) | Soil microbial communities from Rifle, Colorado - Rifle CSP2_sed 13_1 (SPAdes) (version 2) | ecosystem: Environmental > Terrestrial > Deep subsurface > Rock core/Sediment | place: Rifle... | reverse complement strand
AAATGGAAGCTAACAGAGCTTCTACGATATGGGAAGAAAAATTAGTAGAATGGAAAAAACTCTACTAGATATGTAGATCCTTATATCGTAAATACAAAAAACTAGTTAGAAAATAGTTACTTTTTTGAGCCAGAACGCATATGGAAATTAATACAACATTTACATTCTTTTGCAATACAGTCACTTTCAGAAACATGGCCACAAATACCACACTCACAATGAGGCTGCATGTATACTAATACCATTTTTGGAGATATAATTTATGGGCAAGTATTTTTCTGATTTCTGACTCAATAATTGTTACTTTTTTGATTTTTTTGTTTTAGAACTCTTAGTGGAAGATTTACGCGTTTTCTTATTGTCTTCTGCAGATTTACTTTTTGCTTCATCTGTTTCTTTTGCCTTCTCCTCAACAACTTTCATTATGGCTTGTATAACCCCATCCAAATCACTATCTGATACCATCGGTTCTACAGCGGTAGCAAGTTGAGTAATTGTGTTTGATATGGCAGAGCTTACTTCCTCAAAACTTTCAGGATCTTCATATGCTGCATTATAGAGCGCCTTTAGTCGTCTTGTATCCATCATTAATTGATCAGTCAGGAGTAATCGAAATTTTTTCCCGTTTACCATGATCTCTTGACTTATCATGTTTGCACTTTCAAACCTACTTTCATAAAGGTTTCTCTATACAAACTACTAATAATAGATCATTTCTGATTAAATTGAATTGGCAAGAAAGATTGCAAATGATGCACAAAAATACTTTGTAACAGGTGTTAGCATGATAACTTCTACTGGTCCACTAGGCCATAACGTGATGGCAGCTGAATGGACCATGCAGATTTCATATGCCCCGCTGCTTATAGCGGTCTTTATTCATCAGAGTGCGGCCACATTCAAAAACATCAAAAAAACAAAAGAGTTTGGTGTGAATGTTGCAACGGATGAACAAACATCACTTGTCAACATAGCTGGAGGATATTCTAGGACTGAAATTGATAAGCTAAAAGTTAGAAATCATTTCAAGCTTTTGAAATCTAGATACATAAAAGCTTCAATGATTTCAGGTTGCATTATAAATGCAGAATGCAGGTTAATTGCAATGAAAAAATTAGGTGATCATACCATGATGGTAGGCAAAGTTATTTCTATCAAATATAATAAAACAAAAAAACCATTAGTATATCACATAGGTAAATATCACAGAATTGGCTCGGTCATAGAACCATTTAGGCAAGTTATCAAAGTGAACAAAATGACATTTGAATGGTTTTTTGCTCAGGCAGAAGGCAAATTTGTGTTAAAGTGTGTTGGCGCACTAATCAAATCTGGCAAGAAAATTTTGATATCTGGTTATACAAAAAATGGCAGTTCATATTCTGCTATTCCATATATTGTTCCAAAAAGGGGTACTGATCATACAAAAGAGTTACAAGCGCATTTAAAAAAAACAGAACTAAAAGTTACTTTAATGCATGTCCCAATCATAAAAAGACTCATTTTACAAAACAAAAAGAAGACTCAAAGAATTAACTTTGTTTTATTTGATGGCAAACTAAAATCTCAGTTGTTAAATCAAAATGAATGGAAATCTGTAAGTTCAGATCCCTTACTTCGTGAAATTGCTACTTAGATCACTATGTAATCTAATGCAATAGCATCACTAATCAAAAGATAATGCCTTGAGCTTAAGACGTATCCATTTTTTATATCTGAAGTTTGAACCCATCTGTTTGTTGAACTATAATGTCTTTTTTCTTTCATCTCTTTTTCAATCTCCTTTAGATCAAATTCTGCTTCCTCAACTTGTTGTGTTTTGAGGTGCTTGATGGTAACAAGAATTTTTTTGACTTTAACTCTAACTCCAAATTTCCAGTTATGATCTGAAATGTCATCTTCAACCTCAAGTAATTTTATCTTAATTTCTTTTGTTCCAGACACATCATGACTTACAAGACTTCGTTCATCAACAAAATTTTCAAAACTCATATAATAAATCATATATAGTCATTAAATAAGGATTCGATATTTTATAACATTTGGTGTTTTGACTTGAAAGGCATTTCATAGCTTTCAAGCTCAAGTTTTTGTCTATTGCCATTAACTAATGCATATACATGTCCCTCGTAGGTGCATACACAATCAGATATCTCGCTTGATTCATCCCATGCCTTGTAAAACTCTCGCAATTGTCTTGGTTCGTATTTGTCATTGCCTATTCTCTTTTTTGAGAGAAATTTAAAGGCAAGTATCATCTTTCTTGTCTTGTATAACTCAAACGTGTTTATCCACTTTAGGCAACGAATTATCTGATCCGAAGGAACATGAAGTGTTGTTCCAGTACCAGATTTTGCTTCAATTGTAAAAATGGTATTTGCATTTGTGCTTACCACCAGAATGTCAGGTAATGCTACACTAGGAGATCCGAGTCTAAATGCCTTCCAACCATCTAACGCATTAAATCGTTTTACCAGCGTATCTTCCCAATTGTAACCACGTTGCCTTCGAGTTCGAGCAATTCTCTTGTTAGTATTAATAGAAAGTTGATCATCTTGATTTTTTGTTTTAGATTTTATCAATTTTGATATATTGTTTACAGGCTTGATTATTACTACATTTTTGTGCTGAACATTACTTTTAAGAGGCATATCATATCTCAATTCCCATCATATAGAATTCTAGGTAATTGTATTAACACCAACTAAAACTAAAATGTAACAATCTTGTGAATTCTAGGTAATATAGCATATAAAGATCTATTTCAATTGAAAAACAAACCTTTCTGTCCCATCATAATCACATTTTGTAAGTACTATCTCTTGTCCAATTAAAATCTCTTCAGACTTTGCTTCTAATGATCCCATAACTCTGATTGTACCTTCAAACTCTGCTATACAAAATACGGTGTCATCTTTTTTTGAAAATTCTACAAGTGTTGCTATCGCAGATACTTGCCTCCATCGTACTTTGGTAAAACAATTGCTACAAAAATCGCTTGGAGGCCATACGAGCTTATTACATTTTATACACTCACTACAGACAAATTTGCCATTTTTTAACTCATTTTCAAACATGGTCATGATTGCAATATTAACACAGTAGACGATGTTGCTGCAGCTGACATGTTTTGAACAAGTCCTACTTTTGCGCCCTCAATCTGCCTTTTTTCAGCCTTTCCCTGAAGCTGTTGACAAATCTCTGCAATCTGTGCTATTCCAGTGGCACCAAGAGGATGTCCTGAGCCTATAAGACCTCCTCTAGGATTTATTTTCCTGTCTTGTGTCTCATAACAAATTCTTGCATAACGACTTGCCTCTCCTTTTTTGGCAAATCCAAGGTCTTCTAATTCTATTATTTCACATATTGTAAACGCATCGTGTATTTCTGCAACATCAACATTGCTTGCTTGCATCTTAGACATTTTGTATGCGTCTGTTGCTGCATGTGTCGTTGATTGCATAGTAGTAAGATCAGTATTTTTTGTAAACCCTGCTGAGATGGTTTTTTCACCTATGCCAGTAATCCAAACAGGACAACTAGTATATTTTTTTGCTGTCTCCTCTGAAGCAAGCAATATTGCAGCAGAGCCACTGCATGGTAAAGAACAATCCAAAAGCCTAATCTCTTCTGTTAAATTTTTTGATTGCATTACTTCATCAACAGAATACTCTTTTTCAAAATATGCATATGGGTTTGCAGTTGCATTCTTGTGATTTTTTGCAGAAACAATGGCGAGATCTTCTTTTGTGGTTCCGTATTTTCTCATATGTGCTTTTGTGAACATGGATGACCAATATATGGGATGTTTGTATTCACCACGCGATCTATCCCATTCTAAAATTCGACCTGGGCTGTCAAATCTTTCTGCACCTACAACTAATGCAATATCAGCTAGTCCAGCTGCAATATATGCAAAGGCAGAAACAACACTATTAGCACCAGAGTTACACAGACTTTCAACAGAATGCGAAATTTTCGGGCTAATCCCAGCAAGCTCTGATACAATACTTGCCAAGTACTTGCTATTATCACTTGTAGATGTTAGAACAACATCAATATCCTTTTGTGCCAAGTTTTTGGTGTTCTCAAAAAGCGATTTCGTAGCCAAAAGCATAAGAGATTCTATTGAGATATTGCTTCTTGTGAATTTGGTAAGACCTGCTCCTACCAAGGCTACTCTTCTCAGCTTTTATCACCTGAAAACGTAGACACGAGTAGCTCAAATGACTCTATAACGCTTCCAATAGGGTTGAACTGTAATATTGGTAATTCAACTCCTGCCTTGACAAACCTTTCTAGCTTTTTCCTACAGTCTTCTGGCGTACCACATATTACAAGAGAATCAAGCATAGAATCTGAGACCAACTTGTAATTTGATGTTAGTCCTGACTTTTTGAATTCATCGTATATATTTTGGGTTTCATTCTTAAACCCATTTTTTGCCAAGAACTCGCGATAAATTGTTCCTACTGAGATATAAAATGCTAGAGTTTTCTTTGCTCTCTCAATTGCCTTTTCCTCATCTTCTGACATGCATGTAATGAATTGACTTGCTACATCAATTTTTTTCTTAGATTGCATTTTTTGTATTGTGTTTTGTAGCTCCGAAATTGGATGTAGATAAAATATCACCCCATCTGCTATCTCCCATGTCAAGTCAACCATTTTCTGGTTTACTGCTGCTAGATATATCGGGATCTTGGTTCTTGGGGGTTTTATAAGAAGACTAAAATTTTTTAGCTGAAAAAGTTTTCCGCTATAATTTACTTTTTCGCCTGATATTGCCAGCCTAATTATGTCTACATATTCACGCATTCGCTGTATAGGTTTTTCAAGTTTAAGGCCGTGCCATTCTTGTACTATGGACTCACTGCTTGTTCCTAGCCCAAGGATAAATCTTCCATCTGAAAGCGTATCAAGGGTAACAGCTCCCATTGCAATAAGAACTGGGCTCCTAGAATAGATGTTAATTATGGAAGAACCAATTCTAGGTTTTTTGGCTATCTGCAATACTGTAGATAACATTGAACATACCTCCATACCCCACGTTTCTGGAATCCATATGGAATCTGGATTATAGTTTGACAATATGCTAGAACACTCTATTATCTCGTTTACAGACAATAATGAACCAAGGCTGTAAGCTAATCTCATCTAAATCATTTTTTTTTAAATATAAAATTCTTGTATTGCCTTGAATTCATACTCTTTTTACATTCTTCCAAGTCCTTATGGGAATCTATTGAACACCAGAATGGGTTTAGATATTTTATAGCTCTCAGGCAACCCTTTGTAGCAAGAATTGGAAATGTGGTGTTTTCTATGTTTCCTTTTTTTGGGAGATGCTGAATTATCTCTTTTGAAAGATGATATATCCCGGCATTTATCCAGTAATCTGAAATCTTTGGCTTTTCCTCAAACCGAGTAATCCTGTCTTTCATTAGATTTACTACTCCATATGCTGTCCTCAATGGTACTAGTGCGATGGAATTTAGTTTTGATTTCAACTGTGTTGGATCTAGATCCGTTATTATGTCTCCATTCATTACAAAGAAACTTTTGCCGTCAATAAAGTGTCTTGCATGTCTTATAGCACCACCTGTTCCCATGGGTGTTTTTTCTATTGAATACATTATTTTTACTCCAAGATTCTTTTTTGTATATAGATAGTTGATTATCTGTTCGCTTTTGTAGCCTGTACAAATGACAAACTCTTTTACTCCAAATTTCATAAAATATTTGATTTGCCATTCTATGATAGGAATGTTATTGATTGGTACAAGGGACTTTGGCACATAATCTGTGATTGGTTTTAGTCTTTTTCCAATGCCCCCAGCTAAAATTAAGACCCTCACAAATACATGCAACTTTTTTTGCAATTAAAACATTTGCAAAGTAAAAGATGTATTTTATGAGTATACTATAGTATGATCTGCTAACTGTTAGCATACGTGATGTTTATTTTGTAATAAAATGATTTATCAAAGAAAATGTAGTGAGGAGACACCAAAATAATATCCTATAAAAACCAACAATATACTCCATGCCGAAGAGCCCACAAACGTAAAGACAAGAAACTTGTCGATTCTCATTTTCAAAACTCCTGCTGGAATCGATATCAGTTCTCTGAGGCCTGGTATCATCCTCCCAAATAAAACAGCTTTTGTGCCATGCTTTGCAAACCAGTTATCCACCTTCGTAAGCTTTGCTTCATCAATCCTAGCATATCTTAGATATCGAAGTAAAGCGGTTCTGCCAAGTTTAAGTGCTATTAGATAAATCCCAAAAGCACCAACCGTAGAACCTGCTGCTCCAGAAAGACCAAGGACAATTACATGAATAAATGGCATATTATTTTGTGATGCAATATAACCAGCCAATGGAAATATGATTTCGCTTGGAATAGGTGGAAAGATAGTTTCTATCAGTGCAGCAGTAAAGATTCCAGCATAAAGGTAATCCGATACAAGTGAAACGACCCATTGAACAAATGACTCTATTGTCATTGTATTCACTTTGTTTCAGTTATGTAGTAATGGAGTTCAACATAGCATTCTACACAAAGCTCTTTCTTTTCAGTGTGGTCACAACAGCATGTCTTTTTTGTTTCTTTAAAACATTTGGCACAATATGACATACTTAATTTATACGGACAGATGATTTTTTGATCTTTATTGCCCCAAGCGCAGTAATAAATGCACCAACTATTATAACTGGTATAAATTCGGCCAACGCATTTCTTCCCATCTCATTTTCTTTTTCCATAACACTCTGAATTGCAAGAAAGGTTACAGACCCTATGACAATTAACAACCCACTTATGATTATCATAATGCCAAGTATTTTGGATGGTTCTTTTTTCGAAATGAAGTATCCAATAATGGGTAATACAGAGCTTGTTATTCCTAATATCATTCCTCTTATTTTATGGTCAAAGGGAAGAAAACCCTGTTCTGTTCCACCACCAGCTGCTACGTCTGCTCCATAAATTAGAAGCAATGCTATCGAAATGGCTGTGATTATAATTGCTACTTTTAACATTAACAAAAGAGTTGATCTGATGACAACTAATAAATCATTATGGTAGATAATTTATGGATTTTATAATGAGAGTTTTCATGTACCGCCTAGAAATTAGTTTAATGGACTTCAATAAACCCTATAGGTTCATAGAGCCAGGCGTATTTGACATGGATTTGATTAAATCATTAACTCTCTGGCGCTTTCTTTTTAAATCATCATTAAGTTCCACTCTCAACGCAGCTGATATCTCTAATAATCGTAATTGTCTCTCTATGATGACAATCTCATTTCTTAATGCCTTTATTTCAGCATGTTCTTTTCTTTCAGCTTTTTGTATATCTAGATTTACATCATTAATATCTCCTTCAAGATTTATTTCATTATGAATATTTTGTGATTCTCCAGATTTTTCTTGCTTTAAGATATTAGACAAAATTTTTTCTATTTGTGTCAATCGTATTTTGATTTCTGAAATTTCTTTTATAGTCTCATCTAATAATCTTACATCTTCACTTTTACTGAGCTTTGCTTCTTTAATTCCACCTATCTCAGCTAAGTAGCTAGCAAATTTCTCTCTAGCTTTTTCATGGTCAAGTGTTTCCAACATATTACCATGTTAATAAGATTATAATAAATTTGTCTGGTAATTGAATTACCATAAATTGCTTAATATGGTTAAAATAACATCCCCAAAGATAACCTGCGCTACAAAACCAGCAGTGATGTATAGAATGTATGGAATGCTGGGTGTAATCCACGTATCGGGCTTGTTACAGAACTCTGCCTTTTCAGCATGTTTTAATGAGAAATCAAGTTTCTTGTGATTTCCTTCGGTTTTTTCTATTGAAAAACCATATTTGGGGTTTTTCGCACGATATCCTAAAAACATTGCAAGTGTCTTTTTTGATCTAGTTTCATCAAATCCATCAAAAATATCATTATGATTTAATAATGCCATAATGTTACGGATTAAATTCGTAAAAATCGGGATAACGGAAAATATTGCTGCGTTTGTTAAAGTTGTAAACGGTGTAATTACGCCGTCTGAGAAATTAGCCTGTGGAGCAAGCGCTGCTAAAACTATTAATCCAAGTGCGTCTGCGCCACCAAAGATTCCTATTCTCCATATGACGAGTGCAACAGGAGCAATGATAAGTGATATTCCTATATTCTTTAGTATCTCAATTAGATCTGGCTCAATAAAAATTAAAACAATTGCTATTACAGCAAATCCAATCCAAAGTGCATCATTAATTTCTCTTTTCCATATGTCTATTGATGATGCAATTGATAGCATTATAATAGCCAATAAAATTCTAATGGTGTAAACATCAAGCAAAAATTCAAACATGTGTAATCATTCACCATTCAATAAACTGAGGACGTTGAAAACTTTTTTGACTTGAAATATTGAACGACGGATGTGACTTTGATTATTGAATATGAATATTGCTCTATGTAGTTTAGAATCGAATCCAATCAAGAAAGTGCAAATGAAAACTTGCAAAATAACAATTCCATTTTTGGAAATAGTTAAGTGAGAAATCATACTAGTGTTTAAATATACTAATAGTAAAACACTCTCATGAAACTCTTCTCATCACTGCACGACGTTAAAAATAAAAAGTATGCCATGTATTATTCGGGAGTTTTGGTAATAATAGTAACAATAGGAATTGTGTTGTATTTTGATCTGTTCATAATGTCAGTACTCGAACGTTCAATGATGTACTTTGAAGGATTTTTTTCATTGTTTATGCTAGTCCGTCACGAAGAAACAGGAAAAGCATTTTTGCTTCACTTAACGAGGCTTGAAAAGGCTTGTAGGAATTCCATCATTTACGTAAGTGGGAAATTCTTTCTTTTGCTTCGGTAATCCTTTCTGTAACACTAATTTTCTCTGTCAATCCGTTTAACATATTTTTCTTTTTCAGAAATACAATACCTACTATCGCAGCTGCTACTGGAATTATAATAAAAATAGGCGTCAGTCCAGTTAGGCCAAACATGGGATTATTTGATGTATTAGTACTTCCATCTAGTGGTTGATTTATGTTAATCTGCTTACTTACAGTAGATACCGAAAACATATGGCCTGACACACTAGCTTGAACATCAATCTTAGTTGGATCTTGAGAAAGTAATGAGATTCTTGCAATACCATTTTGATCTGTTATAGATTCCATAGTTTGAATTTCAGCTCCTTGTATGTTCCATTCCACATTCATTCCACTTAGCGGTGAGCTAAGCTGTTGAACAGTTATTGAAAGATCAAATACAGTGTTTGGGTTTACATAATCTTGTGAGTTTATAGTCATCTGAGGCGTTACGCTATCCACAGAGATTTCATATTTTGAAAGTGGAAGATTAGTTGCTAAGACTGAGAGTTCTGTTGTACCGATTGTATTGGCTTTGATGTCATAAGTTATATAATAATCTCCCTTTTTTATTACAACGCTTTCTGGCATGGATATTATTGACTGATCGTTTAAGACGAATTTGACTTCAACATCTTGTTCTACAAAGACCGGATTCTCTCCTGCATCAAGAATCTGCACTGTAAGTGTGTTCATTATATTAGTAAGCATTGTTTCAGGATAACTCAGATGTATCAACGCTGGTTTTGATGAGAGAGTATCTATAATAGAATTAGATGTAAACTCACCAGCTTCAAGATCTAGTGTAGCAGAGCCTTCTTTTACTGACTTGGCATCTAATGATATAATTGACTGGCCCTTTTTGATCGTCTCTGGTTCTACTTGGATAAACTCGTTTGGCGGAATAGAGAGTGTTAAATCCTCTGGGAAATATGTGGCTTTCCCATCACTTGACATGTATAATGCCAAAGGAAAGTCTGCCTCAGGGAACACCTCTGGTACTAGTGGTTCTGCAATAAGTGTTAACGCCTCTCTTGTAGGTCCATATATTTCTGGGTCGACTGTTTCATCACTTTCAGTTACAAGATGAAGTGTTAATGTCTCTGGTACAGCGTATCCAATGTTAGCAAAGACGAGGGCTGCCGCTGCCCCTTGCTCAAATTTCACATCTTGTACGGAAAATGTTCCTTCATCAGTAGAGTCTACCTTAACTATGAAGTCTTTATTTGAGGCAACTGGGTCACCACTTTCATCCTCTAAATGCATAATTCCTATTAACTCATTGTAACCAGTGGTCAAAACAGGCACAAGATCTAACTTGGCTGATTTATCATCTAACAATTCAAGATTTACAACCTCAAGTTGTTGTGAGCTTGAGACAACATGGTCTTTTGCAAATATGTTGATATCATATGTGCCTTCAAGCCCTCCTTTTGTAACAATCTTGCTAAATGCCCAGTAAGATCCTTTCTTAATTGTAGGAATTTCATTTGCTGTAATACCTGGAAATTGACCACTTGTATTAACAGTTTGTTCTTGATCAGCATTTGTAATTTTTATTGTGACTGGAATGTTTTCCTTTGCTTTTATTGGAATGCCACTTGAATCTTGGAGTTGAATTATTGCGAATGCATAATTTGCTGAAAAGCTGCTTATCTTAGATGGATAAACATAAAGCTGAATTGTTAATGGTTCTCCAATTTCACTGACAGTTACTTTGCTGCTTACTGTTTCCATGGATGGCGTTGATGCATATATCAATGCCTCACCAGACTGATTTGCTTGAAATTCTGTAACTGCAAAATATTCTCCTTTCTTTATGACAAGTTCAGTGTTTTTTAAATTTATTACATCGCTTGTAGACGTAGTTAATGTAACAATGATATCATCCTGTGCTCTTGTTGGAAGTCCGTCTTCGTCAGCTAGCTCTACTGCAACATATCCCTTATCAGGACCATTTATGGAGAAAGTGTTGGGAGTAGTTTTTATGAGTAACTGTGCTTGGTTATTCTTGTTTCCGTAAACTGTCACTGGAAATTCTGTTGACTTTAGTCCAGGAGCTGCCAATGCAATGTTAGCAGTACCTGCACCGATGGCCTTTACTTTTATAGGAGTGATAAAACCATTCTCATTTTGTCCTATTTCTAATACTTGAATTATTGAAGAATCTGAACTGCTAACTATCAAGTTATCAATTTTGCCTGGTAAAATAGTATCACCCTTCAGATATACCTGCAACACCCCTTCTGTGCCTTCTACTATCTTATCTGGAATTAGCCTATATCCAAATTCTGGAGATGTTTGTCCATGTACTGTAGTGCTAAAAAGGCTCATTACAATTACAATTAAGACTAATCCTAGTTTCAAATCATGAATACTGCCTAAAAACGTCATATAAGAGGGTGTATGTCATTTAAAATGTCATATTTATGGTGTACCAAGTATGGATGAAATATTTATCATGCCTGATTGAATGATTGCTATTGCGATAAATGCTATGATGATGAGAAATATTGAATATAGAAATCCTCCCGAATAAGCACCTGTGGTTATTTTGCCTATAAATAGACCGGCAAGCCACGATTGTACTAAAATGGAAATTGAAACAGCTTCCATAAGAGATTTTGTTTTTTCTGTGTTTTGCACAGCAGTTTCGACCCCTAGATTTTTTTGTTCATCAATCTGTTCAAACGAACTTATTACCAACAAAGTTGTAAATGCTGTTACGGCCATTATCATAAAACCAACCATTACATAGGGTTGTAGCATACTGCGTTTATTTAGCTCTACCGTGTGCATTTTTTCACTTGTGTTAGCCAAAGAATCTAGAGTGTTTACGTTGCCTCCACCTGAAGAAATAATCTCAAATAATATTCTAAAACTAATTAGTACTTGAAAGTGTTTTATTTCATTTTGTAATGTACTGAAAATATCTTTCAATGGAATTCCCCACTCCAATTTATTTGCTAGAGCGTTTACAATGGAATTAAATGATTTGAAATCAGTTCTCTTACAAGCACGTATAACACATTTTTCTGGTCCAATGCCTGCTTTTCTTGCCTCTGTAATGTCACGCAAAATTTGTGGTGTTGCATCCTCTGCATCAAGATTTAGCTTATAAATTTTTTTAAATTTTAGTGCAGGCCATACAGATGCAGCGATCAAAGCACCCCCAACTACGTAGGCATTTCCATTTATGCTAGAAAACACATTAGTAATGACCAGAATTGTGGCAACCAAAACGCATGGAATACCATAGCTGAGAATTTTTTTTGTTTCAAGTTCAAGAATGTTTGATACATTCATATTTTGAACGACTTTTAAAAATATAATTGATAATACCGGTGCAACAATTAACAAATAATTTTGAGTGCTTGAATCAGTTGTTGGCGTGGAGGAACCAGATATTGCACCTGAACCCATGGCAGATATCATGATGAATAATGCTAATACTACTATTTGCATACTTAGCCAACCATGTACAACTCCACTGATTGCTTCAACAGATTGTTTTTGCTTATTCTCATGGTTTTCATATGCAGTAGTCATTTTACTTTTCAGATAATTTATGACGTTTCCACCACTTTGAATAGATGAAACATATCCGCCAAGGAATTCTCCAAGGGCTTTGGAAGATGGTTTGTCCTTTGCTTGATTCATTGCAGTAAGAGGATCCAGACCAAGTAAGTCTATTCTTTTAAGTATCTTTTCTGATTCTTTTTTGACTGTAGGCAACAGGTTGATTTCTTTTATCTTTTTAAAAATAAAATATGGTCCAAGTCCGCTTGTTGCAAGCAATGTTACAATTGTAATAAAATATGGAAGCTCATGGTCTATCTTCTTTTTCTGTTTTTTTTCATACTCCAGCTGATCTAATTTCTTTAAAGACAGCATCATATATCAAACACCAAGATCTATCTTTTGCAATATTGCTTGAGGATCTATGTAGTATTTGCCAATTGTTTCAGACACTACTTTATAATCCCTCATATCGTGCTCAAGCATCCATTTTAAAATACCAATTCTTTTGTTATACTCTTCTAAAACCTCATTTAGATCACGCCCAGTAGACTCGGCCATCTGCTGAAACAGCTTGCTATCTTGAAGATAGCTTCTAAAGTAGTCTTCTTTTGGAGCCCAAGAAAATGCTGTATGCGATGAAGTATCATTAATTATTTCTGATACACTTATTGCTCTTCTTCCACCATGTCCAGCACTTTCTTTTACTCTTTTTATAACTATGGCACAATTCATCAGCGAAATATATCCAGCTGGAATGTCCATTGGTTTTTGTTGTAGTCTCTTTATTGCAGATTCTAAACTATCTGCGTGCATAGTACACAAACCACCGTGCCCTGTAGCCATTGCTTGAAACATTACATATGCTTCAGAACCCCTGATTTCTCCAACTATAACATAGTCTGGCCTATGTCGCAATCCAGCTTTTATGAGATCATGTAATCCAATTTCTCCTTCCCCACCAAGACCAAAGCCACTTCTAGAAACGAGGGTAAACCAGTTTTCGTGATTGATGTTGATCTCAGCAACATCTTCAACTGAAAAAATTTTGTAGTTAGGATTGGCAAGTCCTGTAATTGCATTAAGTATTGTTGTCTTACCGCTGCCAGTAGGACCTATAATAATAAATGACATCTTTGCTTCAACGAGCATCCACAGATAAGCTGCAATCTGTAGATCTATTGTACCAAATCCAATAAGATCAATCATGGTGTAAGGATCTTCTCTGAATTTTCTTATTGTAAAGCTTGTTCCTTTAGGAGTAACTTCTTTTTGATATAGCACGGAAAGCCTGTGATTTCCTTGTAATGCTAAATCCGTGATTGGAAATGCGCTACTAATGTGTTTTCCAGCTCTGAAGACAATTCGTGAGACAAATGAATTTAGTTTTTCTTCAGAAAGAAATTGTACGTTTGTTGGAATGCTATCATATTTTCTATGCCACACGTAGATTGGTTTGTCTGTTCCACTGCAACTAACATCCTCTATATTCACATCATGCATGAGCGCATCTATTAAACCAAATCCGTTAATATCTCGTTTTAGATAATACTTTACCTTCTCTATGCTGGCAACCGAGTCAGCAAAAAACGTTTTTTCATGTTCTTTGATTACTGTATTCAAATGTGATTCAAAATTATCACTTTCAGCAACATCGGGTGACTCTAGACTTGCCTCTATAAGATCATGCAAATTTTCAAAAATTCTTTCTTCTTCATTAGTTAATCTAAGTTCATCAACAAAGTATAGATAATTTGCTTTATCTTGATTATAAAGAATCTTTGCGTAGCTAAAAGGCTGATATAGAGGATACTCATCGATTACTTCATAGCCATATGGAATGGGTTGAGTCTGACTTTCTTCAAGTAGCTGACTTTGTAAAAAATTTTCCAGTTCTTGTTTTTTTATTAATTCTTTATCAACCAACTATTATTTCACCATTGTAATTGAATTAAGCTTGGCGCACATTAGGCTCTTCAACCACATTTTCTTGAAGCTGTTGTGTTCCTTCTGGTTCATTTGTATGCTCTTTAGAATTATCTGATGCATCAACACTATCTTTACTCACTACAGATTGGGTCTGAAGTGTATCTGTAATCTGAGCAGATTGTGTCTGAAGTGTATCTGTAATCTGAGCAGATTGTGGATTGGCATCGCTTTGTGATGGCGCAGAAATGTGAGAAAGTTTGAATGCTGGGCATGGTATTTCAACACTTCTTGAAATTACATAAAACAACGGAAAAAGCTCCTGGTATATTATACTTGCAATACGTGGAATATTGTTTTCATCTTGACTAAGATATTGTGATGTTTCAGATTGATTTCCAAAGATGGTAGCTTGTCCCTCTACATTTATCCGTGTACTTTTTGGATTGGACAAAAGAATGAACGTGTATTTTACCTTTGTTTGAGTATCGGTACTACCAACTTCTTCAAGGGAGGCCTCTATATCATACTTATTAAAAACGGTTTGTTCATTCTTTGATTTGGCAATAGATAGTGAATGTATCTCTATTTTTGGGCTCATTACCATCTTAATTTACGAATCTGTTGCAATTTAACCCCCTGTCTGTAGTACTATGATACATCTCCCATGATTAAGTAAGATGTGAGGCAGTAAATTCGTGAAAAGTAATGTCAGATGGTCTTGAACAATCCAGTGTGAACAGGCAAAATGCTGGTATAGGAATATCTAAACTTAATGAGGAAAATTTTAGTCTCAAAGTCACAATGTCGAAAATGCAACATGGAGAACATAAACTTTTAAAATTTTATGATATAAAAAAATATCTAGATCCCAAAAAGTTTATCTTCGCTCCAGAACTGCAAGAGTTAGTTCCAAAAGACACCCCTCCATATTTGGACAATGGTCAAAGATACGTTGAAAGAATCGCAAGAGCACTTGCTTTCTTCAAACAGTGTGCACTTATAGGTCCAAGCGGCACTGGTAAAACTCACATAGTATATCTCGTATCAGAACTTGCTGGCCTTCCTATGTGGGAAATTAACTGCGGTTTGCAGACATCAGTCTTTGATCTCTTTGGGAGATATATTGGTCTTGGAAAAGAAAACTGGATAGACGGCTTGATAGTATCGTGGTGTAGACATGGTGGAATACTTTACTTAGACGAAGCAAACATGATGAAACAAGACATTGCAACAAGACTTAATCCAATCTTGGATCAAAGAGGCCACATGGTGTTAACAGAAAAGGATAACGAAATAATTCCAAGACACAAAGATGCTTATCTAATAATTAGCATGAACCCCGTCGCCGCTGAATTTGCCGGAACAAAACCGATAAACGCCGCAATGAGAAGGAGAATGAGCGTGTGGTTGAACTTTGACTATATGAGCGTAGGCGATAAGATTGATGAAAAAGAAATCAGTCTTATTATGGAAAAAAGTGGTCTAAACAAACAAATCGCAGAAAAAGTAGTCAAGGTGGGTGCAGATCTAAGGAAACAGTACAAGAGTGGTGAACTTCCGTACGGTCCATCTCTTGGAGACTTGATAAACTGGACAAAACTGATTGCAGATGGTTCTTCTATACAGGAAGCTAGTGAAGAAACTGTAATTGCCACAACTAGTGACGACCCTGAGATTCAAGCAATGGTTCGAAAAATAGTTTATAGAATATTTGAGATTTCTTCTTAACAGAAATGGAAAAGACCTTTCTAGATTTTGCATCTCGTATTTTCTATGACACATCACAGAAAAGTCCCGAAGAAGAGATTTTCCTTCTCTCAACAAAGAGCACCTATCCAACTCTTAGCTTTACACCACAACCTCAAGTGATAATTCCTTTACCTAGAATACAAAACGAAAAGTATGTTTTTTGCGGAATGATATTTCATAACACACAAGATGAAAAGCGTGTTTTATGGAGTCTTTTTCTGGCTTCAATTTATCATCTGGCCTCACATGCAGCTGTATCACAATATTCTATTTATGACAAATGGCGCAAATACAAATCTCAAGAGATTTGTTGTCAAGTAATTGATTTTATAGAAGATGTTGCAGCAGAAAAATATCTTTCCGTTACAAACCCTGATGCATTTAATAATATTAACAGCATTCAGTCTTGTTTGTTAAATAAATATAAAACCAACAGAACGCTCAATGTTAGCACCAACAACAAATTTTGCGTTCTATATGTAAAGGAAAATCAGTATGAGATTGATAAGATAAAAGAAAATATTCTTACAATGGGAGACGATGCTAATCATATACAAAATATGTTATCTTGTGCAGACATGCTTTATAAGAACAGGAAGTTACTACTATCACAAATTTTGCCATACTGTGAACATCACAATACTATAGAAACTATGAAATTTGAAAGATGTGATTTTAGTTTTCAACCAGTAGGATCTTTTGAGAATGATGTTGGGGTTCTTGATGAATTATGGCAAACAGAACAAGATGACAAAGCTAGGATTCTTTCAAGATATAAAAGGCACTTAAAAGACCTAAATTTTGATGAAATTATTTTTCCATTAGGAGACATTCATGCATATATGCAAATAAAATCACAAAATAATGTTTTACTAAGAAAAATACGTGACGGGTTACGTCTTGTAACTAACACGCAAGATGATCCACGAGTTCAAGAGGTGGGACTAATCAATATGCAGTATGCAATTCAAGCCATAGCGAGCGAAAGTAGAACCACCGAAGTTTTTGAAACCGATGCCCCTAGGAGGAGTGAGGAAGCATGGGTAATTTTACTTGATTGTAGTGCAAGCATGAAATTGAAATTTGACAAGATGAGAGAATTTGCGTTATGTGTTGCTGAGGCTGCAAATGAACTTACTGGTAGAAATGATGCGTGGTCACTATATGGCTTTGATAGCAAATTCAGAATCATTAAGGACTTTAAAGAGAAATACTCGCAAGAAGTAAAGTCTAGAGTTGGTGCACTAAAGAGTGGTGGTCTCTCGTTTGTACCAGACGCCATAGAACTAGCAACCAGACTACTTGCAGAAGATACCAGAGAACGAAAATATCTTTTTGTCATTACTGATGGGCAACCGTCAGGTTGTGACAAATTTGAAAAAAGACTGCAAAAAGTTATAAAAACTATAGGAATGTCAGGGGTTGGCATTATTGGCATAGGGATCAAAGATGACTCTAGAAAGTTGTTAGGTAACATATGTGATGGCTCTAACCTACGTGAGATGGTGGGAAAATTCATAAAGACATATAGAGACACAGCGGCTGATATGTAAGTCAAAAAAAATACACCCTCCATAAGATAACCTAGGCATTAGTAATTTGCCATAAGAAATGTTTCCAAGAACAAGTAATAGAAAAGCCATCAGTGTTGTACTGACAACAATGATAATCTTGGTTGCTTCCGTAGTTCTTGGAACAGGCGTTGTCATATACGGTACAAGCCTTTTCCAGACAGGAGCACAGCAAGAAGAAATTTCTACACAAGGTATCAAGGTATGGGTAGCATCAGGAAACCAAACCTTTCCTGCAGGTTGGGGAGCAGCTGGAGTAAGAAACAGCGGAGATAAAATAATTTCTGTTGACCAAATTTTGGTACGAGGTGCGACAGTTCCATTTTCAAGTTGGTATGTAGATGCCAATCAGACGCGTGTTAGTGCGGAGAATTACCAATCTCAATTTAATAGCACTGGCCTTGATTCCAACAGTGATATGAGAGATTCCGAAGATTCTGGTGGAGGAATACCAACAGAGCAGTGTGGCGCAGATGCGACAAATGATTTCACTACATTAGAAATTGATCAGGACCAGTCTGGATCTAAACCCACTTTGTGTCTTGTACAACTAAGTGGACCACAATCACTAACTACAGGTCAGAGAATGGTTGTCTACTTTAAGATGCCTTATGGAGTATTGACTTCCATAGACTCCGGTTCAACAATTAGTGTAAGTATTTTCGCAGGTAAGACAGGCGCTCCAACAAGTGTAACTGTTGCGAACATAGGCTAGACTAAAACAAACCCATCTTTTTTCTTTTTTATATTTCTTATTTCCAAAAGTGGAAAGCGTTGTAACCGGTATTATAATATACATTAGAAGAATGTAATATTGAATACATCCTACTCATAATAAGGCTTGAAATTCTAGTCACACGTTGATATGGGTCGTTATTGTAAACGTTCTAGAGGACTAAGTACTATAGTTACTAGCGTCATGATGCTTTCTGGAGTTGCCGTTTTGGGCACTGGAGTTGTTGCTTGGTCAAATTCGAATCTTTCCGCAAACCAAGAAGGCTTGAACACCCAGCTATCAACAAGTGTAAATAAAATCAAAGAGTCTTTAGTCATAGAAAATATTTGGTTTAACCTAACGCCACCAAGATTTGTAAATATCACCATGAATAACGTTGGAACCATAGGCCTAAATGTCACAGAGATACAGCTTGGAAATTCCACTACAACTCATCATATTACTATGACAAACGATCCAGTCCTGCCAGGACAACCAATCTCGTATCAAATTAACTATGATTGGCAGAACAATGCTACTGTACAGGTATTGATAAAAACTGCAAGAGACAATTTCTTTAAAGCTGAGGATGCTCCATGAAAAGTCGAAGAGCATTAAACAGTATTGTAGGAGCACTTTTTTCCATAATTGCACTTGTAAGTGTTGTCACCTATGTTACATACAGTACTAATACAGTAGAAAAATTAAATTCCGAGATTATAAGCAAAAATACAGAGCTAATCGACCAAGGAAAAGAGGAAGTCATCATTATGGAAGCCGAAACGGTTGGTAATAAATTCAACATCACGGTTCAAAACACTGGTAATCTACCAATTAACATAACAAGACTTTGGATTCAAAACAAGACAGACCCTAGCTGGGGCACATACAAGTACGACATAAACGTACCAGTATCTCCTGGCAAAGTCGCAAGTAATGTTGGACAAGGTATTGATCTTTATACTATGGATACGCAAGGGTATGAGATAAAACTGACAACAGAGCGGGGCAACGCTGTAGCGTTTTCGATAAACTCGCCCACTCAGGAATCACTAGGGATGCAGCTTGTGTCAACACCAGATACGATACCAACTGATTTTACAACATCAATAATTTACCAGGTCACAAATA
>Ga0209751_10002238_pt1 | contig 19538 bp, 9 predicted proteins | sample RifCSP13_1_FD_184019 | JGI IMG/M metagenome (GOLD analysis project Ga0209751, IMG submission 184019) | Soil microbial communities from Rifle, Colorado - Rifle CSP2_sed 13_1 (SPAdes) (version 2) | ecosystem: Environmental > Terrestrial > Deep subsurface > Rock core/Sediment | place: Rifle... | reverse complement strand
AGGTGAGGCTTCATCCAGATGCTGTATATTGTGTCGAACGAGACAGAGACTCGCGTACGAAGGTTCTCAGTGGCCAAGAAGGTGCGGAAGCAGGTCTACGTAGAAGAGCGCCAGGAGCGGAGGCTCAGGCGGATCGCCGAGAGCCGCGGCATCAGCCAGGCCGAGATCATCCGCAATGCGCTTGAACGTGAGATGGCGGGAGCCTCTCCGAGCCTTGGCCTTGACCCCTTAGCCTGGGAGCATGCCTTGACCTTTATGCGCGCGCTTCACCGCGCAAGGAGGAAGAAGAAGGTACCACGGAGCTGGAAACGCAAAGACCTGTACAAAGACCGGATGGACCGTCATGGCGGCCGTTCTGATTGACACCAATATCCTCGTGTACGCACACGATCCGGGCGAACCCGAGAAGGCCGCCCGGGCGATCGAAGTCATGGATTACCTACAGTCGACCCAGCAGGGGCGGTTGAGCGTTCAGTGCCTGGCCGAGTTCTTCGTCGTGGCGACCCGTGGGAGGAGGCCGCTCCTCGCCGAGCAGGACGCTTCCCGGCAGTTGGATTTGCTTTCGCGCTCATTCCGCGTGCTCGATCTCACGCCCATGATCGTGCTAGAGGCATCTCGTGGCGTGCGAGAGCACGGCTTCTCCTACTGGGATGCGCAGATCTGGGCTACGGCTCGGCTTAATCAGGTTCCCGTGATCTTGAGTGAGCACTTCCAGGACGCGGCATCCTTTGAGGGGGTGCGCTTCGCCAATCCCTTCGCGCGAAACGTCGCCATCTCGGACCTGGTCTAGCGGTCCCTACTCCTCCACCGTCGACTCTACCGGCACCTCGAGACCGGATTTTATCGGGTTGCTCTTATACCCCCAGTTCGCCAGCGCTTTGGACAACAACAAACCCTGCTATTCGTTGCCGGCATGTCAGACCGATGGGCACCGATGAGCCCCGCCATTTGATTCGCCCGATCCCTCGTTGTATGATGAGTCTCCTTTGGATGTGAGTGCCGTTCTCGGGCGTTTGTTCATCCATAGTCAACGGGGGAAGGCATGAGCTCAAAGCCACTTCGCACAATAACGCTCGGCATCCTCGCGTGTGCTGTGTCTCTCGCCTCGTGCAGAGGAGCTCAGTCTCCTGAGCCCCCGACCGAGATCCCCACCGCGATCCTCGACCAAGCCAGCGAGACAAGCGCGGGACCTACTCAGGGGCTACGCCCTTCGACAGGGACCTCACCGCCCTTCACGAGCCCGATCCCGGGGACCCTCTCTGCCCCCGATTGTTGGGACCAGGCGGCGCTGTCGCCGATCATGGATACTGAACTCCCGTTTGATGAGGCCGTTACGGCCTTCTTGAACCAGGGCGGGGGATTTGTCGAGCTCATGGAGATCCTCGCCAACGTGTGCGGCGATGTCTGGGGATTGACCAACGAGCCTCCATTCTCACAAGTCTTGGCGACCGACTTGAATGCGGATGGTGAGCTGGATCTTCTCGTGAGCATCACACTCCCCTATGGCGGCGGCTTCGGCGAGGCTCACGTGATGGCGTTCATCGAAGACGAAGGGAGGTTCGAGCCGCACGTCCTGTTTCGCCGTGCCGGTGCAGGGAGTCGAGCCGATGGCTTGTACGCCGGGGGTGGCCCGGAGATCCTGGAGGTCAAGGACCTGAATCGGGACGGCATCGCCGATGTTCTATTCGTCGTTCGTTGGGAGACCTTCTCCGAGGTGTATCTTGCCGAAGATGTGGCCGGAGAATTCCGAAGCCTGATCGAAGTCTATGACGATATCTTGCTCACCACTGTCTACAATCTGACGCTGCAAGGGGCAGAGCCAAGCCTCGGCGACCTCGAGGGGGACGGTCTGTACGAGCTCATCCTGGTGAGCGGGCTGCCCAAAGCGGGCAAGGCCATCACCGAGCCCGTCGAGCGGCATGAGGTGTGGGCGTGGAACGGTTCGGTCTATGAACGATCTGCAATCGCCTACGTTCCGGATCCCACCTACCGAATACAGGCCCTCATGCTCGGTGATTTCGCCTTCGAACAGGGGGATCTGGATCAGGCGCTGGCCTTCTACCAGCAGGCGGTCTTCGATGAAGCGCTGTTGGGTTGGTATCCGGGATTTGACCCCGGCCCCGGCGCGACGCCCGTGGCCGACCCGGACGAGCGTTCTCGGATCGACGCCTACGGCCGCTATCGCATCATGCTGACTCATGCAGTACAGCGGAATAAGGCCGGGGCCCAACTTGTCTCCGACTCGCTCCTACAGCGGATCGCAACCGACTCCCCCGGCGGTCCATACGCGCAGCTTGCGGCTGCCTTCTGGGGCGCCTTCTCAGGCGAGGGAAGCTACTCTGACGGTTGCAGCGCGGCGATTGACTACGCTTCGAGTCGGGCCGGTGAGATTCTTGACCCATTCGGAACGGGCCATTACGGCGTATACGGCCGCTCCCTCGAGCCTCAAGACATGTGTCCCTACCCGCGGCAGGGCTACTAGAGTCGTCGGTTCTCACCCCTCCACCGCCAAATCCACCGGGGTCTCTGGGACGGCCCTTGATCAAGCCCAGCCCGCCTCCAAGGAACCACATCGCTCGCTTGGATATAGGAGTCTCCTCCGTGTGTCGGCTCCAGCATACAGATGACGCCGAGGAAGGGGAATAGCTTCCTGGGCGGGGAGGGAGACCGAACTGCTTGAAGAGGTGGAAGTACTCCGACCAATGTGTTCGGGACGTTGTGGCGACCCGCCACGGCTGCGGGGATTGCCGGGCGACCGGAATAGGAGCTATGATGCATTCGACATGAGCTGCCCTCAAGGCAAAACCACGAGGTGGCTCAGCTCCGCGCACGATCGAGCGTTTGTCGGTGTTTTAGTTGCCTTCGGCCTGGCGGGCGCAGGCTCCCCCCGGATTCATCTGTGCGGTGAAAGCCAACCGCTACCTCACCCACATCAAACGGCTGAAAGTCGATCAAGAGGCGCTGGAGCGCTTTCTCGGACGCGCCCGGCGCCTGGGCGACAGGCTGGGGCCCATCCTCTGGCAACTCCCGCCGCGCCGGGGATCGGCTTCCCGCCGCCGGCCTCCCGCCCGAGCACCGGTCGGCGCCGGAACAAAGCCCGCGAGGCGCAACCTCGCCTGAATTGACACAGGTGCCAGGTGTATCTAGCTATCTGATGATCAGTCGGCGGACGACGGCAGCCAGGCTGCGCGGCGCCAGGCCATCGCTCCATACCTGGCGGTAGGATTCATGCCCTGAGACAGCCCCCAGCAGCGCCCGGCGAAGGCGTGGTTCTTGGTCGGCGGCCCTGATGACGGCGTCCATCATCCCGGTGCGTGCCATGACGATCACTGCCAGCCGCATAGCATGCCCATAGGGAAGATCCCGCAGGATGTCAAGATTAGCCTTATGGTATCCGGCCTCAAAGGCCTGGCGCGAAATCCCCACGTCGAACATGGCGTCGGCGGCCCGGATGCCAGTCTGCACAGCGGAGGTCACCCCTTTCCCCTTGAAGGCGCGCACCAGCCCCGCAGAATCGCCGACCATGACGTAGCGATCGCCGTAATAGCCCTTTGCCTGCGAGATGGGGAAGCGGCCCTTGTAGAATCGAAGATCATGGGGATCACTCTGGCCGGCCTGGTCAAGGTTCGGCAAGACTGCACGCACCGTCCCTTCCTTCAGGAAGGCTCGCATGCGCACGGCATCGACGTCACGCCCGGCGATGTTGATCGCCAGGTGGTTTCCCTTAGGCGTGACGGCTGCAAATTCAATGGGCGCCTCGGCTGGCAGAAAGGCATGAATGCGTGGGCCGAATGCAGCCATGGCGTGATCACCGGGGTGATATTTGGTCACCACCGAGCTTAACGCCTCCGGTTGCCGATAGCTCGTGTGGCGGGCGAAGAGGGTGGCGGTGCCCTCATCCAGACCGAAGGCCCCCACGACCACATCCCCTTCGACCGGCTGACTGTCCGTGTAGACCAGGACAGCCTGAGCGTGAAGCTCGAGATCCATAGCCTGTGCCGGGACGATTGCCACGCAGCGTTGTCTTGCCTGCTCCATCATGTAGGAGTCGAATTGGACCCGGCGCAAGGCGATCGAAGGTGAGGCTTCGTCAGGCAAACGCAATTGATGGCGCGAGGCGTGAATCACGTACTCCCGGATCTCGCCGCGCGTCAGATGATAAGGGAAGTCGATGCCCAGATCTTCTTCGAGCAAGGCGGGCAGAGGCGGCGAGAGCACGCCAATGCACTGGTTGTAGTGGCTTTCGCTGGTGAAATCTTTGCCTTCAATGATTGTCACCGTGAGGCGGCGCCCGAGGGCCTCAGCCCGCCGTCGAAGCCTTAGACCGCAAGCGACCCCCGCGGGCCCGCCTCCGAGGATGATGACCCGGGCCCCGTCTTGTAGGGGGCCGAGGGATAGGTGGCGCAGGTCAGTCACGTGGCTGCCACAGTTCTTTCATGACACTCATGGCGGCCCTCGGACTGACCGCCAGCCAGAACAGCTCGCGGTAGGCTTCGTCGCCGGTCATCATTCCCCACAGCACTCGGGCGTGAATCCGTCCCTCAGGATTTAGTCTAGCTTCGCTTTGCGTGGCGCGTCGCCAGGCCTGGAGCAACCGAGCCGAGCGGAGCGTCAGTGCCCACAGATTGAAGAGTCTCCGACCGTAGGAATTGTCGCGGGAAATCGATTTGCAGAGGGGCAGGAAACCGCGCCTGAAGTCGGCGGCGGCAATCCCCTCGCCAACGGCGACCTGCATGGCGCGCTGGGCTGTATGGTAGGCGGAGCCGATGCCGTCCTTGTAGAGACGGGTCACGGCGGCATCGCCGACCGCCACCCAGCGATCGCCATAAAAGCCTCTGGCGCTGCCGACGGCGATGCGGGGCGTGCAGCCGCACAGGCTTCCCGGCAGCAACGATGCTGCCAGGCCCTGGGCTTCAAGGAATTCCGCCACGGCTTCAGTGCTCAGGCCGCGGCCGAGGAGCGAGATGTTGAGATAGTCGCCCTTTGGGATTAAAGCCCCGAAAGTCAGGCCGGGTGGGTCTCGGAAATAGGCGCTGACACGGTTGTCCGGCCATTCGGGGGGCCGCAGCACTTCGTCCTGGGCCATGATTTGCGTCGGGGGAGGCTGGTAGCTGAATGCTCGATCCAGCGGCGAACGCCCGTTGATGCCGGTGGCCAGGACCAGGAGGTCGGCGGGATAGGATTTCCCCGAGATCATGACGATCGGCCGGCCTTCCCACGTGATTCTGCGGACGAAGCGCGGGATCAGCTGAGCGCCCGATTCGATCGCCTGATCCAACAGGAAGCGATCGAAGCTGGCCACAGGCCCGTTGGGCGAAAGGCGGGGACCGCCGCCCCGGTAGACGCTGACGATCCCGCGCCCGGGATCAGGTTGCTCGACCGAGGTGGGCTCTCCGTCCAGGTACACGGTGTAAGCGTGTATCGAAGCCTGGACGACCTCCGCCGGCAGGCTCAATCCCAGGGTTTCAAGCCCGTGTAGCAGGCGCGAAGATAGCACCCCGGCACAGCGATTGCAGCCGGCCGGCCCCGGCGTCGAGAAGTTGCGGCGTTCGAAGATCAAGACCTGGAGATCGAGGTTCGCTTTGCGGGCCAGTCGCAGCAGGTGGAGCGCGGCGAAGCTGCCGGCCGGGCCACCGCCGACAATGCACACCTGATCACCATTCTTCAGGCGAATCCCCATCCCCCCTCCCATCTCCATCATAGCAGGATTGGGAAACGCGGCGCCAGCCGTCCGGCACACCTCAGCCTGACCAAGACCTTGTCCACCACCACTCAGGCCCGGCCTCGGACATGCCTCATGCCGCTTGGTCCAGAGCTACCGATTGACGTCGCCATTCGTTTTCCGCTAGAATGAAAGTGTCGGGGGATCCTTCTTTGGCATCCCAGCCAATCGATGAGGGCCTTGCGAACCGGGCCGGCCACGCGCTGAGGGCAGGGGGGTATCAGCGCGGCTGGTCGTCGGCGCATCCTGCTCATCCGATAGCAGCAGAAACCTGACAGGAAGGAGTGTGACATGAACTTCGGCGGCTACCGCAACCGCGTGGCCTGGGTTGATCTGGCCACCGGCGAATCCGAGTACAAACCGATCGAGGAGGAAAATGCTCGCAAGTACATCGGCGGCCGAGGATTGGGCGCCAAGTATGTGTTCGATAACGGACCGCAGGTGGAACCGCTCAGTCCCGATAACATCCTGTGCATGATGACCGGCCCGCTCAGCGGCACCGATGTGAACCTGAGCGGGCGCCTCGCCGTCTGTACCAAATCGCCGCAGACAGGAACGATCGTCGACTCGCACCACGGCGGCTGGTCCGGCGCGAGGCTCAAGTGGGCTGGCCTGGATGGCATTGTATTCAAAGGCAAGTGCGACAAGCCCATGTATGCCTATGTCGAAGGCGGAGAACTGAGCCTTCGTGATGCCTCCGGCCTGTGGGGAAAGAGCGTCCACGAGACCGTGAAGGCGCTGCAGGAGGTGCATGGCCAGAAGGACCTGTCGGTGATGACCATAGGCCGAGCTGGCGAGAACCTGGTCTCGTTCGCTTGCATCGTGAACGAGCACGACCGGGCTTCTGGCCGAGGCGGCACTGGCGCTGTCATGGGCTCCAAAAACCTTAAGGCGGTCGTGGTAAGAGGCGTGCACGACGATCGACCACGGCCATTCAACAACGAAGCCTTCAAAGAGGCTCACGCCAGGGGGCTGAGTCAGCTCATGAACGAAGCCGTCGTGACCTCCCCAAAGAAAGGCGGCCTCTCTGTCTATGGCACTAACGTGCTGATGAACATGGTCAATGCGATCGGAGGCATGCCCACTCGAAACGCCAAATCCTCCTACTTCGAACCACACGAGAAGATCAGCGGAGAGACCATCCAGGAAACCATCCTGGTTGGGGATCCCACCTGCCACGCCTGCCCAGTGGCCTGCAAGAAGGAAGTAGAAATCACCGAGGGTCCTCACGCTGGACTGCACATGGAGAGCGTCGAGTATGAGTCGGCCTGGGCGTTTGGGGCCAATTGCGACATGAGTGACGCCAGTGCGCTGGCGGCGCTGATCGATCGCTGCAACGACTTCGGCCTGGACACCATCGAGGCCGGAAACGCGCTCTCGGTTACCATGGAAGCGACAGAGCGCGGTCTGCTCGATGGCGATGGTCTGGCCTGGGGTGACTCAGCGGGGATGCTCGGGCTGCTGCGGAAGATTACCTATCGCGAGGGCATTGGAGATGACATCGCCAATTCCCCGGCGCGTGCAGCCGAGAAATGGGGCGCCCCGGAGATTTCCATGTCGGTTAAGGGCATGTCCATACCGGCCTATGACCCGCGCGGCATCAAAGGGATGGGCATCGCATACGCCACCTCCAACCGGGGCGCTTGCCACCTGCGCGGCTATACGCCGGCGGCTGAAGTCGTCGGAAATGTGCTTGGACCGGCCGAAGTGACTGATCCGCTCGAGGTTAAGGGCAAAGGCAAGCTCACCGTAGTCTTCCAAAACGTCCATGCACTAACAGATTGCCTGGACGTGTGCAAGTTCGCAACCTTCTCCGAGAGCCTGGATGCATTCGCCGAACAATACGCCGCCATCACCGGCAACGAGATGGATGCAGCCGGATTGCTGAAGGTCGGGGAGCGCGTCTACAACTTGGAGCGCCACTACAACAACCTGAATGGATTCGGTGAAGGATCTGACTATCTGCCACAACGCTTCCTGAAGGAGCCTTCCGACGGCCCAGGCTCCAAAGGTCATGTGTGTGAGCTGGATGAGATGCTCGTCGAATACTATGCCGAACGCGGCTGGGAGAATGGGGTGGTCCCAGAAAGCAAACTCAAGGAGCTTGAGATCCTCTAGCTTCAGAGCAAGCCAAGTCAGTGGAAGCTGGGCGACGGCGGAGGAACGTCTCCGCCGTCACATTTCTGTGCATTGAGATCTACTTTGACGGCTGATCTCGCCGCCGATGAGGTCCCAGGTGCTTTAGCGTCGTTCCCGGGGGAAGAGGCACTGGCGTCAGGACGCCGCCGCAGGCAAAGAACGTCACCGTCGACCCATCCGGAATCTTTGCCTCGGGTCCACCAACCAGATACGAGAAACGACCGTTGATCACTACCTGGACATAGGGCCTCAGTTCGTCGCCTGCCATGAGCCGATCGCCCAGGTCAAACTCCCTGACCAGCGCCGCCAAGAGCTGGCGAAGGGTGTTGCCTGGGAACGCGAAACGGGTTCGGTGCTTCCCCAGCCGCCTGCGAAAGTCACCCGTAAGCCGGAGGGTTATTTCGGTAAGTCCAACTTGGTCGATCGAGCTAGAATTGCCCACTTGGGCACCTGGATAGAACCCCGCGCTGCGGGCACTGGGGAATCTGCCGGGCGGTCAGAACGCAACGACATAGGAGTGGATTAAAACCACCGTTGCCCCGTTGGGGACGGTTGCGTCCCAGCCGCCGACAAAGTGAGAGAAGCGACCGTCGATCGCCACTCGCACGTAGGGCTTGAGCTCACCCTGATCCAGCAAGAGGTCGGCGATGTCATAGTCTCGCAAGACCGCGTCGATGAACTCGCGCAGTGTGCTGCCGTTGAAGGAGAAGTCGGTTTCGCTTTGACCCACTCGCTCGCGAAAGTGGCTCGTGAACTTGAGAGTCACGCGTGTGAGAGCAGGTGGGCCCGCTCCCCCGCCAACTGGAGGAAAGACATCCAGCCGATCGTCGGCGGAGACCTTCGTATCTACGCCGTCAAGATGACGAACATCCCGTCCGTTGAGCACCACGGCCACGTGTCCGGCCAGCGAACCATCGAAGTTCCAAATGGCCTGATCGAGGCGTCGATAGCGCGCCACCAGCCTATGGAGCACGTCGCCTACGGTCTCGCCGGCCTGTACAGGAATATCTACCTGGCGGGTTTGTGCAATATCCCTGAGGGTGGCGTACAGGCGAACTTCCACGGGAGGCTTCTCTCAGCTGCTGCTATTAATCTATACCAGGGCGCGAAGAAACTCAATCCGACCGAAGCCATCCGGCCCAGGCTGACTCCACATGGCAAGCCGCTGTATTTCCTGGATCCCGGCCGACCCTCCCGCCCTCGACCGCACCTCCGAGCTGTTGAAGCCCCATCCCCTTGTGCCCTATGATGGATGGAGGAGGACGCGGGATCGGGGGCCCTCCGGTGAAAACCAACCCCATCGATTGAGCCTACCGGTTCCTGATCCGGATGGACGTGGCCGCCAGGCTGCTACTGGTCGGGCTGCTCCTGGCAGCGTTCGGCTCCAGCATACAAAGGGCATTTGGGAGGGGGAATAGGTTCCTGGGAGGGGAGAAGGACCGAGCTGTATGAAGAGGTTTGAGGATTCCGACCAGGTGATCAGGACCTTACGGTGACCTGCCCCGGCAGCGGGGGGATTGCCGGGCTACGGTAATAGGAGCTATGATGCAATCGATATGAGCTTCCCTCAAGGCCACTCCACGAGTTGGCTGGACTCCGCGCACGATCGAGCGTTTGTCGGTGGTTTAGTTGCCTTCGGCCTGGCGGGCGTGCTCGCGGCTTGTGTCGGGCCCTCCGTAGTCACACCCACAGCCGAACCGACGGTAACTCGCCAGCGCATCGATAGGCTGGCGACAAGTACTCCCTTTGTTGGGCCGATCCTGAGTGGGTCACCGATTCCGCCCGAGATCGGGGAGGCAAGAACCCCCGAACCGACTTCCACCCCGGGGGTGGAACGAGTCGTGCTTGATCCGGACGTCTGTCCCGTTCCTACTCGCCCAGTGATGCCTAATGGGGAGCTATCCCTGCAGGCCAAGATCGCGTACCTGTATGAGCCCATCCTGGTGGACTACCTGAATGGCGGCGGAATGGCCGAGGGGATTCCCGATCATCTGGCCCTGTTTCCCACCGAGGACTTCGCCATCGTGGGTCCCTTCGCCATCACAGGTCCTACCCTGACGTACCTGCGGGCAGTCGATCTCGCTGGTGATTCTGAGCCGGAGATCGTCGTGGGCCTGGATTGGAATAGGCTGGCTGGTGCGCTTTATGTGCTCGGCCGTGAAGCCGGATCATTCCGAGCCTTGCTCTCACTGCCAATCGGGGTGACGGGTTACCAGACAACTGGCCGAGGAGGCGGAATCCGAGCGTTGGTCGATCTCAACCGCAATGGCAGATGGGAGATCCTGTACTCGTATCTGGAGGAGGTTGAGATCACCGATCCGACGCGGCAGGACTACCAGTACTTCTCGCGACGTTTGGTTGAATTGCTGGAGTGGAACGGGACGGCTTTCGAGTATTTGCCTTTCTCCACCGATGGAACGGCTCCCTTTGCATGTCGGGCGGAAGTTTCAAGGGGAGACCTCGAGCTGCTGGATCGAGATGAGGATGGCGAGCTGGAGCTCATTCTGGAAAGTGGGACGATTTCTTATTCGTACACCGGTTCGCAGCGCGTTCGGCGCGAAATGTGGGAATGGAAGGAAGACCACCTCCAATTCACCTACCTGGACATCGCACCCCCCGAGTTCCGATTCCAGGCCGTTCAGGAAGGCGACGATCAGGTGCGCCTGGGTGAGTTCGACCTTGCCTTGACCCGATACCTGGAGGCGCTCTTCGACCCCGACCTCCTGGCCTGGAGCCCGGATCGGAAGTGGGCGGATGACCAGTACCACGACGACATGTGGCCCGTGCCAACCCCTGATGCAGACGAGAGGCCTCGGCTGGAGGCCTATGCCCGGTATCGCCTGGTCGTGCTGCATGCAGCGCGGGGCGACGCCTATTCCGCTCGGATCGCTTACGATGAGCTTCTGGAGCGGGCCTCCACCGGCCCGGGCCGGGTGTATGCCGACCTGGCAACGGCCTTCTGGGAGGCCTATGAGGCGGGGCAAGAAATCGCGGCGGGCTGCACCGCCGCGGCGGAGTTTGCCCGGTCGCACGCCGGGGAGGTCCTGGCACCTCTGGGTGCGGGTTATTATGGGTGGGCGAACCGCAACTACGAGCCGGCCGACATCTGCCCGTTCGTGATGCAGCCTTGACGGATTTGTTTACTCGCCGGCGGCCGGCGCAGTCGCACTCGAGAACAACCTGGCACAACCCATGTTCCACTCGACGTCTTGTGGCTCAGAGGAACAAAGAGTCGTGACGCGTTCATCGGTCTGGTGGGGTTGTCGCACGGCCGCTAAGGTGATCGGTTGCTCCGTCGTTATGCTCCCTCGCGATACACGCCGATCTGCAATTCACTGAACCCCCCACAATCGACGCTCTCGTGGCCGGAGAACGACAGTCGGACCGACCGGCCGACAACGTTGGGTCGGACGGTCACTCGAGGATCGGGTGTCCCGGGGAGTCCTTCAGTTGTCTCGTAGACGACAGTACCGGCCGAGTCGAGCACCTGAATGACGACGGATTCAAAGCCGTAGTCTGTCCGAAAATCCTGCGTATAGTTGAAATCGTTCGAGACCAGCGTGATTTCGGCCATGAAGTCGTCCTGCAGTCCGGTCCACAGGTACGTCGAAGGGGCGCCGCCGGGCTCGGGACCCGTCGAGAACCAGGAGGTGCCAAGATCACCATCCGTTGAGAGCGAAGCGGGGTAGCCCGGATAAGTGGTCGAGGACTGCACCGTGCCCTCGCCAGAGGCATCATAGTTCGCCTCCGGCGGCGGTGTGTCGGAAGGGATCGGAGTCGGCGGCGAGGGCTGCACGATCATCTCACCCACCTGGCCGAGCGCGGACGACAACTCCTGCTCACTGTTGGCGTCCGTATAGGTCCCTTCCGCCACCTCGGCCAGGCGTTGAAGCTGAGTTCGGGCCTCGGCGTCCACCGCCAAGCCGATCACGTGGATCTTGAAGTCGATCCCCAGCTCTTGTAGGGCGCGCACGGCCTCCGCTGGTTCCTCACCGCAGGTTTCGATTCCATCGCTGATCAGCACAATGAAGTTGCGATTCTCAGGGGTGAAGGTGAAGTCCTCCGAGGCCAGGCGAATCGATGCCGACATCGGCGTCATACCCCGCGCCTGCATCCCCGGGAGCCAATCGACGATCAGCTCACCTCCCCCTCGCTGCAACGCGACGACAAGTTCGATATCCGCGCAACTCGCCTCCGTCTGCTGGAACGGAATGTTGTGACCATAAACACGCAGACCGATATTCACTCCAGGAGGAAGGGTTCGGACACGCGCATCTAGCACATCCTGTGCGATTTCGAGCTTCGTCTTCCCGCCTAAGAGCTCGAGCATGCTGCCAGATGCATCCAGAATGTACTCCACGTAGATGTTGCTTGAACCGACAGGAGGCACCAGAGTAGGTAGCGGGGTGGCCGTCAGCTCGTCAGAGACCCCCGCGTCGGTGGGTGCTGCTGCTTCCGGCGTATCACTGGAAACCACGGGCGCGATGCCCCTTAGGCGGTCGGCGAGCTGACTAATGCCCACAACGGCGGTTACCGCCAGAATGCCCAGGATCGCAATCGCGCCGATCGCACCGGCGATCCAACATCCAGTCCGGCGGCCGACCCCAGTTGGCCGGGCCGCGGGGACAGCCGACCCCTCCAGAATCCCGGGGGCGAGAGCGGATGTCGGAGGTTCGGCGTCAGTTCGCTCGTAAGGCGGGAATCCGCCTTCAGGTTTGGTGTCGTCCAAACCCCACACCTTGGGGCTCCCCAGCACTTGGCGGAGTGCGGCGGCCATCGCCTGGGCGGTCTGGAAGCGATCCGCCGGGTCTTTGGCGAGCGCCTTTTCAACGACCGCCTTCAGCGCCGGTGGTATTTCCGGGTTGAGTTGGCTGATGTCGGGCACCGGCTCGTTGACGTGCTTCAACATGATTGTCATGGCCGAGTCGCCGTCGAAAGGAGGCACGCCGCTGAGCATTTCGAAAAGCACAACACCCAGTGAATACAGATCGGCCCTTGGATCGACCTTTCCTCCGGTTACCTGCTCCGGGGACATGTAAAGGGCTGTCCCGATGATCGACCCTGTTAGCGTGTGCACTTTGCCGCCGATGATCTTGGCGATGCCGAAATCCGTCAGGACCGGATTTCCTTGATCGTCGAGCATGATGTTGGCCGGCTTCACATCCCGGTGGATCATGCCGCGCCCGTGAGCGTAGTCGAGGGCATCCGAGATTGCGGCCGCAATCTCCGTCGCTTGTTCGTTAGGCAGCAACTCCCCGGCCGCGCTCAGCCGCCTGAGGCGATTCTGCAAGGTCTCGCCAGGGATGAACTCCAGGACCATGTAGTATGTGTCTCCGTCATTGTCGAAGTCGAAGACCTGAATTACGTTCGGATGCTTCAGCTGGGCAACCGCGGCGGCCTCTTCCTCGAAGCGGCCTACGAACTCGGGATCCTTCGACAAGTGGGAATGGATCAGCTTCACCGCTACCGTCCGACGGAGATTGGGGTCAGTAGCCCGGTACACCGAGGACATACCGCCCTCACCGAGCAGCTGCTCCAGCTGATAGCGATTTCCCAATGTTCTACCGATCCAACTAGATTGAGACATCTGAATCCTCTGGCGCTCGATTCGCAACGATCCGTTGTCGTGTCTTTACGATCTGCGTCTCTCGCGTCCCGTGCGAGGACCCACCGCGGATCCGCGCGCAAGACCCAGCGGATGGACAGCGTTGGACCCTGACTAAGGTGCGAATTGCCATGCTGACGAAGCCCCTCAGTGGCCGTCGAGTCTTCTTCGCGCATCCAAAGTCAAGCATTGGCGTTCCGGCAAACTGTTCGTCCTGATTCGCTCGATCTGACCACGGCGACGAAACCACGATCGAAGAAAGAGATCGTTTGATGATGCTCATTCAGTGTGGTCCGGAGCTTCGCCGGCATCGACCTGAGCACCTGGTTGGGGATCTCCAAGTTTGCGGAGGACAGGACGCCTCCGTCCCCGTTCCGGATTGAGAGCCCCACGATCGTAGTCTCAGGATCAACCGAAGGACCGACCGGATTGAATGCTCCCCCGCTTCCATAGATGAAGGGGGCGTCTATCTAGCTCTCGTTGCCGGAAGTAAACGGCCCGGAGGCCGGGGTGATGGTCTTGCCGGAGGTCGTGAAGTTCTCGTTATCGGCCAAGGGAAAGACCAGGACGCGATCACCATCCAGGTCGGTGTTGGTAGCGCCTCGAATGGTCGGAGGATCTACGGGTGGCGAAGCGCGGTCCGGCGGCTCAGGCTCGTTCGGTGCTCAGGCTGGGGATCACCACGAGGGCAGGCGCCCAGAACGCCAGCCCCGGACGTATGAGGGAACGGCCGCCCGACCCGACCTTTTGAAAGTGACTAACACTCCCGGAAAGGTCAGGATACGGGATGTGCCCAGGAGGCGATCAGCCGCTGGGAGAGCCGTCGGACATTCCGGTCCGACGACTCGAGATTCGGATCCCCCTCCAGAGTGGCGGCGGCCTGAGCCCTCGGGTGATCCGGAGGGCAGTCGACCTGAATAATCCGATTCTAGCGACCAATAGTCGTGTGAATACCATCCAGCGGCGCTTCGACCCGACTGACATCCGGACCGTATTCGGCATACGCCCGGCTGGCTGGCACCGTGGCGGCCGCCTGCCCGGTTGCCACCTACTCGACGATCACCCTATCGCTGCCGCTGCGGCCGAACACCTCCGGCGAGTACATCTCCTCCGCCTTGGCCGGCGGAACGACGAACGTACCCGGCGTTGTCGCACGGGCGACGTAGGTGTAGTCGTAGACACCTTCCCACAGCAGGGAGGTGAAGGCCTCGGCGCGTTGGTCGCGCATGTTCTGGTGCTCATACCAGGTCCACCGCCACCACCAGCCATAGCGATAGTCGGGGCTGCTCGGGTCCTGGGGGACGCTGCCTGAGACGGCCAGCGTCGGGTTGACGATCTCCAGCCCGGCCGGCAGCGGGTCCGTTAGCGCCACGTGGTAGCGACGGTTGTCGGCCACCATTGTGATCCGCACCCGCACCCGCGCCCCGGCCTTGATGTGCCAGACTCCGTCATCGTCGAGGCGCACATCCTGCGGATCGTCCACGGACTCATAGCTGCGCTGGACGACGAAGCCCTGGTCGAGTGGGTCGAGATCGAGGTCAGTCGGCGCGTAGCGCAACCCCAATCGGTAGTACAGCCTCCCGACGCCGTCCTTGCTCAGGATCAGATCCTGCGTCGAGCCGGCCAGGGATTCATCCACCAGGTAAGCCATGGGAATCCCGGTTTCGTGCCGCTCGGTCGTCCGGCCGGCAAACGCATGCTCGCCGGCGTAGGTCTCACCCAGCCAGACGCGGGCGACGAAGTCGGGGGTCTGCGCCTCGAAGGTGTTGAAGTAGTTGTCCAGCGCCAGGAGGACGAAGACGTTCTCCTGGGTGCTGCCCCAGCGGCCGCGCACGCGGTGCGCCATCAGCCCGTTGACCACCTTCGGGATCAGATCGCTCTCCGGGTTGTCGGCGATCATGGCGTCGAGCAGGATTGCGTCCGTCCGGCGGTCCGAGCGCAGCAGCAGATAGTCCTGCTCGCCGTACTCGGTGGTGAAGTTGGCCGCGCCGGCTGTCTCGACGGCGCGGTTGTTCACAAGACGGCGGATGGCTTCCAGCTCAGCGTTCGAGGCGGGGTCGTCGACCAACACCTGCCACAACCACCCTACGGCCTCGAGCGAGAACGCCTCGAGACCCTCTTCGTTCAGCAGCTTGCGCGCCTTGACCGTGTCCCGGTCGCCCATGCGGTCGCGCACATAGAGCGCGTAGGCGCTCAGCGTCCGGCGCGTGTCGGTGTCGTACCAGGAGGGGTAGTGGCTCTCGATGTCGCGCAGGTACTGCAGGACAGCCGTTTGCATCGGCTCGGCCACGTCGAAGCCCTTGGCCTTCGCCATCTGCAGGGCAAGGGCGACATGGATCGTGTTGAAGGGGCTCGACTCGCGGCCGCGCGTCCAGTAGGGGAAGCCGCCGTCGCCGTTCTGCATCCCTTGCAGTCTCTCGAGATCGCGTGTGACGGCCGCCTCCATCTCCGCCGGTGAGGGCAGCCCCTCGGCCGAGAAGGCCGTGAGCACGTCTCTCAAGGCCGCCACCGCCAGGATGCGCGAGGCGAGCTGCTCCGAGCACTCGTAGCGGTATGAGACCAGGTAGATCACGGCGTCGGTGAGCGCTTGCAGCGCCGTGGAGGAGGTGGTGATCTCCAACTCACCGAACTGGGGGAAGACATCCTGCGGCGCGGCCACGGGCTGGGACACGGCGCCTTCGTCGATCACGCCATAGACGGCGAAAGCCTCCGTCGTCGCCGGGGTGTAGACCGGCAGCTCGACGGCCGCGGCGTCGGCATACTCGCCCGACACCGCCGCGATCTGGAAGCGGGCCGTGCCCGGTCTGTCGGCGGCCGCCGGGAAGCGCACTTCTAGACGATCACGCGCCGGCACGGTCACGCGTAGACCGGCGCTGCCGGTGAGCTCGATGTTGCTTGCCTGAACGACCACTTCCACCGACAGGGGATCGTCGGTCTGATTCTGCAGCACCACCGGCAGCTCGAAGCGGTCACCGAAGTTGAGAAAGCGCGGCGCCGACGGCCGGACCATGAGAGGCAGCCGGGCGGTGAGATTGGCCTCGGCCGAGCCGAAACGGTTGCCACGATCCACGGCCACCACCATCACCCGGTAGCGCGTGAGGTTGTCGGGGAGCGACACCGCCACCTGGGCCTGCCCGCTTGAGTCGGTGCGCACCTCCGGGGCAAAGGTCGCCAGGGGGTTGAAGTCGGTTCGTAGGCGAATGGGAACATCCTCGGTCCCAAGCCGCGCCTTGACGAACCCGCGTTCCTCAGCCGACGGCGCCATGGTCGCCATGGGCGCGGCCATCGCTGCTTCCTGCACGTCGCCCCCGCCCATTCCGCCTGCGGCCGCGGCCAGGGCCAGCGGGTCGACCAGGATGATGCTGGCGCGGCCGTAGGTGCTGCTGAGATCGGCCGGGCGGTTCTGATAGAAGACGGCCACCGGGTCGGCCAGTTGGTAGTTGGAGAGGGCCAGGACCGCCTCGTCGACCACGACGACCGCAAGCTCAGCGTCGGAGACCGGCTGGCCGGCAGCGTCAGTCAAGACCAGGTCAAGAGTCGTCGTCCCGCCCGGCTCCAGCTCTTTCTCACGCGGCGTCGCCTTGAGGTTTAGCGTTCGCTGGAGCGGCGGCACGCTCAGCATGAGCTGGCCGGTGGCGTAGGCGGGCCTGGGCGGCGCGCCCGGGATGACCTCGCCCTGGTCGTCGGCCCGCGGCGCAGCGCCCACCAGGTCCACCTGGATGTTCAGGTTGGGGATGTGTCCGGCTTCGATGGGGATCTCGAGGGTGAAGCTGGCTTCGTCCATGTGGAAGCGTTTGGTGTACAGCGTGCCGCTGCGGCTCACGGTGAGAAGGCCTTCGGCCGGGCTGAAAGGCGCAAGCACCAGGACCCTGGCCACGTCGCCCGGTTGGTAGGTCTTCTGGTCGGGGATGAGGTCAATCGTCTCTTGCTCGACCCTGCGCGAAGGCGGTCGCTCGCCGCCGCTAACCCACACGGTGAGCTGGCTCTGGTTGCGGCGACCGGACGAGTCGGACACCACGGCCGTGATCTGGTATCGCCCGCCGATGTCGGTCTTAAAGGAACAGTGGACCGGTTCCATTGTCGATCCGACGACGCATTTCTGCACGTCGACTTCTTCTTCGTTCCAGGTCCCGGCGCGGGACTTCCACTCCAGCCGTGCGGCTCGGACCTCGATCGGCCGGTCGGCGACCGGGTTGCCGTCCAGGTCGGTGACGATCAGGTCGATGTCCAGCGGCTCGCCACGCTCGACGAACGTACGCTCGCTGCGCAGGCCGACGTACAGGTCGGCAGGGTGGACAAGCAAGCTGGTCGTGGAGCCCCAGGCCTGACGGTTCACATCGAACACGGTGGCCTCGGCCAGGACGCTGAACGGCCGCAGCCCGCGCCCTTCGTCGAAGTCCAGGCGCAAGAAGTGCTCTCCGGCGGCGTCGGTGACGCCGCTGAAAGTCTCGACATCCGCCTGGCCGCCAGGGCCGTAGGGGCCGAAGGCTTCGGCGATGTCATAGCCCCACCACCAGGGTTGCCAGGTCCCGAAGACGAAGTCGGGCCAGTTCGGCGGCGAGTAGCTGCTGGGGGATGAGGTCACCTGCCAGTTGACCTCGGCGTTGGGCAAGGGGCCGCCGGCGTAGTATTTGGCCTGAACGGCGACGACGGCGTGACCGTCGACGAAGTACGGCCCCGTCGTTTCGTTGCGGGCCGCCACCTCGAACTCGGGTCGCCGGAACTCCTGGATCTGGAAGGTGTGATAGAAGGAAGTGTCACCCAGCCCGGACGTGTTTCCCTGGGCGTAAAGCTGGATCTGGGCGTAGCCCAGATTGGCGTTCTCGGGCAGGGTGAGGGCAAAGTCGAACCCTCCCAGGGCGTTGACCTTGGCGCCGCCCTGGGCGATGGTGTTGCCCTGCGAGTCGATGACCTGATAGCTCACATCGGTCACCGCCGTTCCGACCAGCCCCACGTCGCCATTTTGTTTGCCGCCCACGCGCCGCATCCAGCCTTTGACATGCACTTCCTCGGCGGGGCGGTACATCTGCCGGTCGTCGTAGACGTACCAGCGCAGTTCATCCTGGACCGAACGGCGCTGCCAGGGGTCGGCGCCCCAGACGTAGGGTGAATGCGGCAGGATCGCAGCGTCGGCTCCCTTGCGCGCCACGAGCAGATCGATGCCGGTGTCAGGAATGTCGAAGTGGGCCGTGCCGTCCTGCGCGGTGGTAGACAGTCTGACACGCGCCGAGTTCTCGAGAGTGATCCCTCCCAGCGGGGTGCCGTCGTCCAGGGCGGTCGCCCAGGCTAGTATCTGGCTGTGATCAACGAATGCATCCAGACCGATGTCGGTCACTTGCACCCATGCCCGGACGACGGGTATGTAGCGGTCCGGATCGAGCAGGTTGCGCGGCGGTTGGACGATCACGATGAAGTGACCATAGTCACCGTCCATGACCCGGCTCAGCTCGATGTCCACTTCGGTCAGGGCGTCGGTCGCGGCTTCCACGCGCATCGTCTCATCCAGCGCCAGACGACCAGGTGGTATCGGTGCCGGATCCTGCTGGTAGAAGTCGGCGAGGTACTTGCCGAAGGCCCGCCAGTCGGACGGCTGTACGGCGTAGATCTTCACCTCGAGTCGGCCGTAGTTGAGGGAGTAGACAGTGAAGACGGGATCCTTGGCGGCAGGATCGAGGGTGACCAGGACTGAGTCCGGGCCGGTCAGCATGGGCTCGGCGCGGCCGATCCGGAAGGTCAAGCGGGCGTCCTGTCCCAGGGTTTGGCCGAAGTCGTCGCGGATGTCTCCATCGACGGTGATGTGGTAGGTCGTGCTGCCCTTGGTCGCCCCGCGGATGGTGATCGTGTCCCCATAGTTTTCGATGATGGCGCCAGGAATCTCCGGCTCGATCGTGAGCAAGGCTTCGTCGAAGGCCTGTGCGTCGAGGGGGTTGTTGAATCGGATGAAGAGCGGCGTCAACGGGCGGCACTCGTCATCCCCCCACGAGCAGCCGTGGTCTTCGATGCGCAGCGGGGCGTAGGTGCGGAATTCGAAGCGCTGCGCCTCGCGCGTGACGAGCGGGCCTTCGGCGGAGG
>Ga0209751_10002237_pt1 | contig 19539 bp, 19 predicted proteins | sample RifCSP13_1_FD_184019 | JGI IMG/M metagenome (GOLD analysis project Ga0209751, IMG submission 184019) | Soil microbial communities from Rifle, Colorado - Rifle CSP2_sed 13_1 (SPAdes) (version 2) | ecosystem: Environmental > Terrestrial > Deep subsurface > Rock core/Sediment | place: Rifle... | reverse complement strand
GCTGGCGCGGACCCCCAGCTTCTTCTCTCGCCGACCCACAGAGAATCCGGGCGCCCCCTTTTCCAAGATAAAGGCAGAGATGCCATGGGAACCGCGGGTCGGGTCGCTCAGGGCCAGAACCACATACACCCCGGCGATGCTTCCGGAGGTGATAAAGTTTTTGGTCCCGCTGAGCACATAGGCGTCGTCCTGACGGACGGCCGTGGTGCGCATCGCGGCCGCGTCGCTTCCCGAACCCGGCTCTGTGAGGGCCCAGGCCGAAAGCATCTCTCCCCTCGCCAATGCGGGGAGATACCGCCGCCTCTGCTCCTCGGTTCCGAAGAGGAGGATGTGGTTCACGGCTAGCGAATTATGCGCTTCGACGGTGAGGGCGACAGAGCCGTCGGCCCGACCGAGCTCTTCGAGGATGGCGACGTAGCTCACGTAGTCCATCCCGGCCCCACCGTATCCCTCCGGGACCAGGATCCCGAGAAGGCCGAGGCTCGCCGCCCCTTGGACAATCTCCCAAGGAAACTCCTCCCGCTGATCGTACCCGGCCGCCTTCGGAATGATCTCCCGGCGCGCAAAGTCCCTGACCACCCCTTGAATTGCCCGTTGCGTCTCGTTCAGCGTGAAGTCCATACCGAAAGCTCCGCGGCCCAGCGAAATCCTCATTCACATAGTATCGCAGCTATTAAATAGAAATACTTACATATTATTCGTTTATGCATACCATTAACTATTTTGACCTGCCCTTGGACGCCTTTCGCTCCGCCACACTCCCCTTCCACCCTCGGCTTAAACGGGGACTCAGGTTCCGATGGGGACGAAATAGACGTCGGTGGGACGGAACGTGGAGAGGCGGCGGAATTTGGCCTTGACGGCCATGCCGATCCAGTCGAGCGAAGAGGCCTGCGGGTCGAGCCCGACCACCCGAGTCAAGAAGAGGGTATCCACACCGGGGAACTCAATGAGGGCGAGAATGAACGGAGTCTCTTTCAGGAACGCTTCACTGCCGTAGTAGCACACGGTAAACGTGTGGATCTGCCCCTCCTGGGGAAGGTCCACCCAGTCGCACGGCCCCCCGCATTCCATACAATGCGCTCGTGGTGTCGCGTAGGTGTAGTTGCAATTGCCGCACCGGGTGCCCAACAGTCGCTTGTTGGCCAGCCCGGCAAAGAAGGGGCTGTCTTGCGCGTAGCTGTGAATGTAATCGATCTCATAGTGGTGCTTGATGATCAGGGGCGCCAGCTCCCTGAGCGCCCCCAGGTCCTTCGGAAGCGGTACCCTGAAGAGGACCGTCCCCTCTTCTTCTTCTGGCACACGGCTCTCGCTCACGGCCTTGAGCCCTCGCCCCTCACGCTGTGGAGCATCACTCGCCCTTTTCCAAGATCGAGATCACCACGTAGGTCCCCGTGCCCGCGTGGCTGTGAATCGCTCCACGCCTCGCATTCTTCACCTGGAGGACATCGCTCCCGAAGTGTGTGTGGATGCTCCCCTGAAGCTGCCACAGGGCAAACACCCCCTGCATGATTCCGGTCGCCCCCACCGGATGGCCGCAGGCGATGAGTCCACCCGAGGGATTGATCGGGATCCGGCCCTGTTCCGGAAAATGGTACCCGTAATCGACCGCCGGCATGAAGGGCGTACCGCTCTCGACGAACTTTCCACCCTCACCGTACCTGCAGAGCCCCATGTCCTCGTAGGTCTGGATCTCCGAGGAGGTGTACGCGTCGTGCAGCTCGATGAAGTCCAGCTCTTCAAGGGGGTTCGTGATTCCGGCCATCTGATAGGCGGCCTTGGCGGCCGTGCGCCCGGCCCGGAAGGAGTGGACCCCGGGGTAGTTCAGCCCCCGGTAGTCTTCCGGCTTTTCATGAGGCAGGAGAATCACCTCCCCGTGAGGTCGGTCCGCCATCCGCATGGCGTCGAGGCCGCCGCCCACCCCGGTAATCTTGGCAGGGAGCGGGGTGTGTCCCGTAGCCTTGTGCAAGGTATTGAGCCCGTCTTCGCTACAGAGAATGAGCGCCGCCGCCCCGTCCGACATGACGCAAATGTCAAGCATCGTCAGCGGCCAGGCCACCATCTCGGCCCGGCGCACGTCCTCGATCGTGATCTGCCTCCGCTTCTGGGCATACGGGTTATGGAGGGCGTTCCGGTGGTTCTTCACCGACACCAGCGCCATCTGCTCCACGGTGGTGCCGAACTCTTTCATATGGCGGACCACCATCATGGCGTAGTATCCGGAGTAAAAGCCGCCGACGGGATAATCGAAATTCGTGTCGGAGGCCAGCGCGATGAATTCGTTGCCCTTCCAGGTATTGACGCGCGACATGGTCTCGAAGCCGTACACCACGCAGATATCGAACCGGCCCGACGCCACCGCCTCCCAGCCCGACTGAACGGCCAGGCCTCCCGTCGCGCCCCCTCCTTCGATGCGCTTGCCAGGCTTGGGGCACAGGCCGAGATAATCCTGCACCATGCTGCCGGCCTTGAGTTGTCGGGTGAAGTGATCGGAGAAGTACGAGCAGATCGTCCCGTCGACGATCTCCCGCGCGCGCTGGGGGGTCAGGTGGAGATCCGTGAGGGCGTAATCGTAGGCTTCCTTGACCATCCCGCGGAAGTCGAGCTCGGGGCGGGCCCTGGCGAACTTGCTCACACCGCCCGAGACCGCATAGACGGGTCTCATCCCACTTCCCCGTCTCTCACGCCGCAACGTCACGCCCGCTGGCGGATGTGCGTCCGAACGTAATCGATCGCCACCGACGTCGAAGTTCCCGGAGTAAAGATCTCGGCGATCCCTGCCTCCTTGAGGGTGGCAATGTCCTCGTCGGGAATCGTCCCGCCTCCAAAGACGACGACATCGTCCGCGCCGCGCTCACGGAGCAGCTCCACGATCCGGGGGAAGAGATACATGTGGGCTCCCGAGAGGCAGGAGAGGCCGATGGCATCCACGTCCTCCTGGATCGCGGCGCTGACGATCATCTCCGGCGTCTGCCGAAGGCCGGTGTAAATCACTTCGAACCCCGCGTCCCGGAACGCCCGGGCAATCACCTTGGCCCCCCGGTCATGGCCGTCGAGCCCCGGTTTCGCCACCAAGACACGGATCTTCCGTTCTTCACTCATCGCGTCATTCACCTAGCGACCCTTGGCAGAGGGCCCCGGGTCGCCTCCCCCCGGCGTGTGGTCATCCGCCGCCGCCTGAAGCCGACGGCACCTTCTCTCCTTAAAGCCTATTTTCGCCGGATCGTCAATGGACAATCAGAGGATGGCGGGTTCGACGTACTCCCCCCACGCCTCTCGAAAGACCCCCATGATCTCTCCCAGGGTTGCATATGCCCGCACCGCCTCCAGGATCCGAGGCATGAGGAGGTCCTGACCCCAGGGATCTTCCCCCTCCGCCGCCCTTCGGAGGCCGTCCAGAGCCTTCTGGACCCCCCCGTTGTCCCGGCCCCCCTTCAGGCGATGAATCCTCTCCACCTGCTGCTTCGCAATCTGCTCCGGGTCGATGCGAAGCAGGGAGACCGGCTCCTCTGCCTCGGCGACGAACCGGTTCACGCCGACGACGACCTCTTCCCCCGCCTCGACCGTCTGCTGGTACCGGTAGGAGGCATCGACAATCTCCTTCTGGGGGAAGCCTTGCTCGACCGCCCGCACCATGCCCCCCAGGTCATCGATCTTGTGGAGATAGTTCCAGACCTCCTCCTCGACCTCCCGCGTGAGGCTTTCGACGAAGTACGATCCTCCCACGGGGTCGATGGTGTGGGTCACCCCGGTCTCGTGGGCGATGATCTGCTGGGTCCGGAGCGCGATCGTCGCCGCGTCCTGGGTGGGAAGGGCGAGCGTTTCATCCAAGGCGTTGGTGTGGAGCGACTGCACCCCGCCCAGGATTGCCGCCAGGGCCTGAATGCTCACCCGAACGACGTTGTTGTACGGTTGCTGGGCGGTGAGCGCACATCCCGCCGTCTGGGCGTGAGTCCGGAGCAGCCAGGATCGCGGATCTCTTGCCCCGTACCGCTCTCGCATGAGTTTTGCCCACACGCGCCTGGCGGCGCGAAACTTGGCGATCTCTTCAAAGAAATCGTTGTGGACATTAAAGAAGAAGGAGAGGCGAGGGGCGAAGGCATCGACGTTGAGCCCGGCCTTCATGGTAGCCTCGACATAGGCCATGCCGTCGGCCACGGTAAAGGCCAGCTCCTGGATTGCGGTGGACCCCGCCTCTCGGATGTGATAGCCGCTGATGCTGACCGGATGCCACCGGGGCAGCTGCCGGGCCCCAAAGAGGATCGTATCCACCACGAGGCGCATCGAAGGCTCGAGGGGAAAGACGTACTCCTTCTGCGCGATGAACTCCTTGAGGATGTCATTCTGGAGGGTGCCGCCGATGCGGTCGTAGGGCACCCCCTGTTTCTCGCAGACCGCGAGGTACATGGCCCAGAGGACCGCGGCCGGGGAGTTGATGGTCATCGAGGTGGTGACGTCCTGCAGCGGAATCCCGTCGAAGAGGATCTCCATATCCGCCAGTGAGTCAACGGCCACCCCGCACTTCCCCACCTCCCCTCGGGACATCGGATGGTCCGAGTCGTACCCCATCAAGGTGGGCAGGTCAAAGGCGACCGACAGACCGGTCTGCCCCTGCGCCAGGAGATACCTGAACCGCTGATTCGTCTCTTCAGGAGTCCCGTGGCCGGCGAACATCCGCATGGTCCAGAGCCTGCCCCGGTACATGCTCGGGTAGACTCCCCGCGTAAAGGGAGAGAGGCCCGGAAAGCCGAGGTCCCGGGTGTAGTCGAAGTCGGCGAGATCGGCGGGCGTATAGAGCCTGCGGATGGGATGCCCCGAGACAGTCCTGAACTCCCGGGCCCGCTCGGGCGACCTCTCGAGCGCGGGGTCCAGGACCTCAGCCTCCCATGCCTTTGCCGCTTCTTTGATCTTCCCTATCTCTTTCCGGTCATCGGTCATCGGTGAACGGTTTTCGCCGCCTCTGTGGGAATCGGGTCTGCAAAGAGTTCCGGATGCACGAGATGGGCCAAGATCTCGGTTCCGTCTACCAGGCGTGGTCCCGATCGGCTGAAGTAGGCGTGACCGTTCACGGCAAAGACCTTGCCGCGCCTCACCGCCGGCAGGCCCTCCCAGCCCGGACGATCGGTCAAAAGGTGGATCTCGTCCAGAGTCCGATCTACGGAAAAACCGCAGGGCATGAGGATCAGGATCTCGGGTGCACAAGAGAGGACCCGCTCCCACGCCACCCGTTCCGACGGCTCTCCTGCCTTTCCGAGTGGTTCGCTGCCGCCAGCCAGGGCCACCATCTCGGGGACCCAGTGGCCCGAGGCCATGATCGGCTCCAGCCACTCCAGACACGCTACGGGTGGCCGGGTCTTGGCGTTGGCCGCCCGCTTCTCGACGCGATCGATCCGTTCGGTGAGCGAGGCGACAGCCTGCGCTGCCTCGCGGAGCCGTCCCGTCGCCTCCCCGACCCGCTCGACATCCTGGAGCACATCCCCGAGACGCTGCGGGTTCAGGGAAAGGATCTCTGGTTTTCGCGAAAGGTGTGTCACCGCCTCGAGCACGTCCTGGTAGGGGGCGGCACAGACATCGCACAGCTCCTGGGTCACGATCAGGTCGGGGTCGGCCGCCTTCAAGGCCTCAAGATCGATCCGATAGATCCCCTCCCCGCGCCCCAGGAAGGCCCGGACACTGCTGTCGATCTCCCGACTGCTGAGCCCGGAGCTCTCGAAGGCGGGGGTGATGATCTTGCGCTTGCCGAGCGCCGCCTTGGGGTAATCACACTCGTGACTCACTCCGGTGAGGTGATCCCCCAGCCCCAGCAGATAGACGATCTCTGTCGCACTGGGCAGGAGCGACACAATCCGCATGCCTACCTCCAACCCCTCATCCCTCAGTCCTGAATTCTTCACTCGTCAGAGCGCGCGGACTACCAGTTCCGCCAGGTCTAACGCCTTGACCGCGAGGCTCTTCCCGCGCACGGTAATGCCGTCGGTCATCATCGTCAGGCAGAACGGGCAGGCCGTGGCCACCACCGCCGCCCCGGTCTGCAGGAGCTCGTCCGTTCGCTCGAGATTCACCCGCTTGCCGATCCGCTCCTCGATCCACATCAGTCCGCCGCCGGCGCCGCAGCAGAACCCCTTCTCGCGACATCGGGGCATCTCCACCTGCTTGAGCCCCCCGAGGTGACCGATCACCGACCGCGGGTCATCGTAGATGCCGTTGTGGCGGCCAAGGTAGCACGGATCGTGAAAGGCCACCGTCCCGCTGAATCGCTTTTGCAGGACCAGGTGCCCCTCCCGCAGCAGGTGGGCGATGAACTGGCTGTGGTGGACCACGTCGAACTCCCCGCCGAACTGGCCATACTCGTTCTTCATCGTATTGAAGCAGTGCGGGCAGGTGGTCACGATCTTCTTCACCCGGTAGCGATTGAGCGTCGCGATATTCTCCTGGGCGAAGAGTTGAAAGAGATACTCGTTCCCGATCCGCCGGGCCGGATCTCCGGTGCACCGCTCTTCATTGCCCAAGATCGCAAACTCCACTTCCGCCGCCTCGAGCACCTGCGCCATCGCCCGGGTGACCTGCTGCCCTCGCTCATCAAAGGCGCCCGCGCAGCCCACCCAGAAGAGGAGCTCGACCTCCTTGAGCTTTGCCGCCTCGGGGATCCGCAACCCTTTGGTCCAGTCGGTCCGTCCCGCGCTCACCCCCTTGTAGGGATGCCCGCGCGTCTCCAGGCTCCGGAGGGTCTCCTGCATCTGATCCGGAAAGGTCGCCTCTTCCATCACCAGGTGCCGGCGCATCTCCAGGATCTTGGGGATCGGCTCGATCAGGACCGGACAGGCCTCATGACACGCCCCGCACGTCGTACAGGCCCACAGCGCATCCTCGGAGATCACCTCGCCCACCATGCGCCGCGTCTCCTCCCCCCGGTGCACCTTGGTGAGGTGGTCCCGGAGATCGAGGATGATGCCTTTGGGGGTGAGGGGCTTGCCCGTGGTCCAGGCGGGGCAGGCAGCCTGGCATCGGCCGCACTCGGTGCAGGCGTATAGATCCAAAAGCGCTTTCCATGAGAAATCCCGAATCGAAGAGGCCCCGAGCTTCTCTGCATCGACCGCCAAGGGGCTTGCGATGCCCGAGGGCTCAAGGTTCCGCAGGAAGATGTTGGCAGGCGCGGTGAGGAGATGTAGCACGCCGGTATAGGGGATCGCTGCAATGAAGCCGAACGACAGGGCGGCATGCACCCACCAGAGGACCTGGTGAAAGGCCCGTGCATACTCGACACCCACGCCCCGGAAGAGGAGCGCGGTCACCCACCCTCCGGGTGACCACGGCCCCCAGGGGTCGGCCGTCGCCATGATCCGGAGCCCCTCGACGAGGAATCCGGTCACCAGGACAGCGAGGAAGAGGAGGAGGAGCCAGCCGAAACCGTCGGCGTGCCGTGGCTCCACCAGGCGGGCCGGAGGACGGAGGAAGCGCCGGAGGACGGCCATCAACGTCCCCAAGAGCGCCGCGACGCCGAAGAGGTCCACGGTGAGTGACATGAAATAAAGGTAGAAGCGACCCTGGAGGACGGGAAGGCCGAAGTAGTCTTGAAAAGCAACGAGGGTGGTGGCGATGAAGAGGACGAGAAATCCCCAGGAAAGGCTGAGATGCATGACCCCTGAATACCGCTCCGTGGCGATTCGCCCTTGCAGGACGGCCTGGGACACGAAGGCCTTCAGGCGCTCCTTCGGCTGACCAAGCCGTACCCCCTTCCTGCCCAGCAGGAGAGCACCAAAGCGTCGATAGCACCCATACAGGAAGACAGCGAGGAAAGGCAGGAGCAGAACGTAGAGCAGCAGGTGCTCCGGGATGTTCCAGTAGATCTCCCGCGAAGGGATTCGCTCCATGCTTCAACTCCCCATGAGCTCCCGGCACTTCGCAATCAAGGGAGGGAGAATGGCCTTGTAATCGCCCACGATCCCCAGGTGCGCCACCTTGAAGATGGGGGCCTCCGGATCGGCGTTGATGGCCACAATGGTCTTGGCGCCGCTGATCCCCGCGACATGTTGGGTTGCACCCGAGATGCCCACGGCGATATACAGATCCGGGCTGACGGTTTTGCCGGTCTGGCCCACCTGCATCGATGAGGGAACCCACCCGGCATCGGTCGCAGCCCGGGACGCCCCCACCGCCCCCTTGAGGACGCGGGCTAACTCTACCAGGAGGGTAAAGCCCTCGGGCCCTCCGAGTCCACGGCCACCGGAAACCACCGCCGGTGCATCCTCGAGTTTGACCCCTGTCGTCTCCTCCTGGACCCGCTCCGCCATTCGGGTGCGGGCCTGGGCCGGATCCAATGAGATCTCGACCGGGACCTCCTTCCCTTTCCCCTGCCCCATGGGTCCAGCGGGATCGAAGGTCCGGGGCTTCAGGGTGACCACGACGGGAAAGCGCTTGGGAACGATGACCGCCGCCGCCTTGCCCCCGTACACGGGGCGTGTGAAGCGCGGCATCTTTTCGGGGCCCTCGATGTCGATCTCGATCACGTCCGTGACGACGCCTGCCTTGAGGCGAAAGGCGAGGCGAGCGGCGAGGTCCCGGCCCAGAGAGTCTCCGGGCAACAGGAGCACCTTGGCGCCGGCGGCCTGGGCGATCCGCTGGAGCGCCAGCAGGTAGAGATCCGCCTGATATTCCTTCACGAGCGGATCATTGGCCCGGTAGACGGCTTCGACCCCGTAACGGTACAGCGACGCCCCATCCCCTGGCCCCAGGAGTCCGACCGAGACACCTTCCTGAAGCCCCGCAGCGAGTCTCTGTGCGCCGGTCAAGAGCTCCAGGGTCGAGCGGGACGGGATCCCGTTCTCGATCGTGCCGAAGACGAAGATACCGGGCATGGCTAGATGGCCTTCCGTTCGCGGAGTTTCGTGATCAGGGTCGTGACCTGCTGCGCCGGCTCGCCGTCCATGAGCTCACAGCGGGACTCTCGACTCGGAAGCGTGAGCTGTTGGACCTCTGTTCGGATGGCCGCCTTACCAATATCACCGGCCTCGACGCCCAGGTCGGCGGCTGACCACGTCGGGATCGATCGCCGGGACGCGGTCATGATGTCCTTGACCTTCGGATACCTGGGGATATTCGACTCGTGACTGAGGATGGTCAGCAACAGAGGTGGCGCGCCCTCCCAAACCTCGTAGCCCTCCTCCACGACGCGCCGCATGCGCAGCCGGCCGTCCTCTCCGTCCACCTGGGCCACAAAGGAGACGCATGGGATATTGAGCGCCTCGGCCAGGATGGGACCCACGGTCCTGTCGGCCCAGTCCCCGGACTCACAGCCGCACAGGACCAGATCGGGGATGCCGAGTTTCTGTATTCCGCGGGCCAGGGCGGCGGCGAGGCCGAAGGCATCCGATCCGTCGAGGGCGGGGTCGCTGATCAAGGCGGCCTCGTCCGCCCCCATGGCCAGTCCTTTGCGAAGGGCGCTGATCGCCGACGGCTCCCCCGCACTCACCACCGCCACCGTGCCGCCCACCTTTTCCTTGAGCCTGAGGGCGACCTCCAGGGCGTTCTCATCATACGGGCTGATGACCAGGGGGTGGCCATTCGGCCGCTGACGATTGGAGGACGCATCGATGCGGAACTGACTGGCGGGAAGCTCCGGGTCGATGATCTGTTTGACACACACAACGATGCGCATCACGTCCCCGATTCTTTCAGGGGCTATCCCAGGAGATGTCCGGCGATGACCAGCCGTTGAATCTCTGAAGTCCCTTCGTAAATCTCGGTGACCTTCGCGTCCCGGAAGTGGCGCTCGACCGGGTAGTCGGTGATATACCCGTATCCCCCGTAGATCTGGATGGCCTTGGTGGTCACCCACATGGCGGCCTCCGACGCAGAGAGCTTGGCCATCGAGCTCTCCCTGGTGCATGGGACCCCGCCATCTCTCAGAGAGGCGGCCCGGTAGGTGAGCAGACGGGCCGCATCGATGCGGATCGCCATGTCCGCGAGGAGGAACTGGATAGCCTGAAAGGCAGCGATGGGTCTTCCAAACTGGACGCGGCCCCGGGCGTACTGAAGAGACGCCTCGAGGGCCGCCCGGGCGATTCCGACCGCCTGCGCGGCGATCCCGATCCGGCCTCCGTCGAGGGAGACCATCGCGATCCTGAAGCCCTCGCCGATCTCTCCCAGGAGGTTCTCCCGGGGGACGCGGCACTGCTCGAAGAGAAGCTGGCACGTGCTGCTGCCCCGGATCCCCAGCTTGTTCTCCTCCTTGAGCACCTGAAATCCCGGCGTCCCCTTCTCGACGACCAGGGCAGAGATCCCCTTGTGCTTGAGTTGGCGGTCGACCGTGGCGAACACGATGGCGATATCCGCCTCGCGGCCGTTCGTGATGAAATTCTTGACTCCGTTCAGGACGAAGTGATCGCCCTCGGCCGTCGCCGTAACGCGCAGATTGCCCGAATCGGAGCCGGCGTCGGGCTCGCTCAGGCAAAAGCAGCCCAGCTGCTCACCTCGGGCGAGAGGGATCAGGAAGCGGCGCTTCTGCCGCTCATCGCCGAACTTGTGGATCAGGTCGCAGACCATGGAGTTGTTGATCGACATGATAACCCCCGTGGAGGCGCAGGCGCGACTGATCTCCTCGATGGCGATAACGTAGCAGATCATATCGCCGCCCGCTCCGCCATACTCTTCGGGGATGGCGACCCCCATGAGGCCGAGCTCTCCCATCATCCTGATTGTCTGGGCGGGGAAACGCGCCTCTGCATCGACGGCGGCGGCCCGGGGCGCCACCTCTTTCTCGGCAAAGTCCCGGACCATGTCCCGAAACATCTCCTGCCGTGGGCTCAACCCGAGATCCATGCCTTTCCCCGCCTATCTTCCCTTGAAGCGGGGCTCCCGCTTCTCGAGGAAGGCGCTCACCCCTTCTGCCTTGTCCTCGGTGTCAAAGCACAGCGCGCAGGCCTTGGCCTCGAGCGCCAGTGCCCGCTTGAGATCGAGGTCCGCCCCCTCGGTGATAGCCGTCTTGGCGGATGCGATCGCACCCGCCCCCTTGAGGGCGATCTTTTCGGCCAGCGTCCTCGTCCCGGCCATGAGCTCTGGGGCAGGGAACACCCGATTCACCAGGCCGATCCGGTACGCCTCCTGCGCGTCGATCATCTCGCCGGTATAAATCAATTCCTTCGCCCGTGCACCTCCGACACGACGGGGGAGGCGCTGGGTGCCCCCCGCCCCCGGGATGATCCCCAGATTCACCTCCGGCAGGCCGAACTTCGCCGTCTCGGCCGCATAGATCATGTCGCAGGCCATGGCCAGCTCACAGCCGGCGCCGAGCGCATACCCGTTCACGGCGGCCAGGACCGGTTTCTTCAGTCGTTCGATCCCGTTCATCACGGCCTGGACCTCGTTCAGAAAGCTCAACCCCTCTGCCGCGCCCATGTCCCTGAAGGCAGGGATATCTGCTCCGGCGGCAAAGGCCTTCTCGCCGGCGCCGGTAACAATCAGGACACGGATGGCGGGATTGCCTTCGGCCCGGGTGGCGGCCTGCAGGAGCTCCCGAAGCAGCGCCAGGCTCAGGGCGTTCATGACCTTCGGGCGGTTCAGCGTGATGGTGGCGATCCCGGAAGCCGCTTCGTAGATGAGATGCGCGTACTCCACGTCGCTAGCCCTTCTCGTAGGTGTAAAACCCCCGCCCGCTCTTTCGCCCCAGATACCCCGCGTCCACCATCTGGACCAGCAGGGGGCAGGGACGGTACTTGGGATCGCCGATCCCCTCGTACAGCGTCCGCATGACGGCCAAGCAGACGTCCAGGCCGATCAGATCGCCGAGCGCCAACGGGCCCATCGGATGGTTGGCCCCGAGCTTCATCACGGTGTCGATGGCCTCGGCGGTACCGACCCCCTCCATCAGAAGATAGCACGCTTCGTTGACCATGGATGCGAGGATGCGGCTCGATATGAAGCCGGGACTGTCGCGGACCTCAACCGGTGTCTTCCCGAGTCGCTCTGCCAGCCGGACCGTAGCCGTGACCGTCGCGTCGGCGGTGGCGAGCCCGCGGATCACCTCGACCAGCGGCATCAGCGGGACCGGGTTGAAGAAGTGCATGCCGATAACCTGGGATGGCCGGGAGGTCGCTGAGGCGATTTTTGTAATGGGGAGTGAAGAGGTGTTGGTGGCCAGGATGACTTCGGGGCTCGCGATCCGGTCCAGGTGCTGGAACAGGGTCCGCTTGACGGCCAGGTCCTCGGTAACCGCCTCGATCACAAAGTCGGCGGCGGATAGATCCAACGGGGTGATCGTGAGGACGAGCCCCTTGAGCATCTCCTGCTTTTCGTCCTCGCCGAACCTTCCCCTCCTCACCCCCTTGGCCAGGCCTGCCGCAATACGCTCTCGGGCCCGCTTCAGGATGGCCTCTTCCAGATCGTGCAGGAGGACCTGTAATCCAGACTGCAGGGCCACCTGACTGATGCCGTGGCCCATAGTTCCACCCCCGACCACGCCGATGACCTTAATATCCGTCTTCAGCGCTAGTTCGCTTGTCATTGTTCATCCAATACTTTAATGAGGGAACCTTCGGTTCGACGGGAGGGCTCTTTGACGCTTGAGTGGTTCATGATCCTCCAAGGACCAGATCCGTCACCGCGAAAAGATGCCCTGGTAGATCAGATAATAATAATAATAGAGGATGGGCTGCAGGGAGATTAATCGAGCGCTGATTCGATCGCCCTGATACCAAAGATGCGGGAAGGCAAGCGCGTATGTCAAGAGTTTTTCTCCCACCATTCCTCCGGGGTGGTTCTCCCTCCGCCGCCTTTCGACCCGTCCCTGTCTCTCTCCTTGCGTGTCCGTCTGGGCTGAGGCCGCTTGAGGCCGCGACGCTCCTCCCGCTCGTACCACGCCTTCGGGTTGTGTCCCTTTCGATGCACCTCTCTTACCCCCTTTCTTTGTGATTCACGCGTCGCAACCGTTCTGCAAAACCCAGACCAAGCGACCACCTTCTGAGAAAAAAAGGCCAAGTGTCAGGATCTCGGCCTGACACTTGGCCTGTATATCCGTTGGGATGAATCGACCTATTTCCCTCCGGCGATGGCGGGAACGATGGAAACCCGGTCTCCGGGTTTCAGCGGGGTTGCAGTCCCCTGGAGGAATCGGATATCCTCTTCGTTCACGTAGACATTAATGAAGCGGCGGATGTCCTTCCCCTCACAGAGCCGTTCTTTCAATCCTTTGTAACGCCCCTCCAGGTTCTCGATCAGCTCCCGGATAGAGCTCCCTTCTGCGTGAACTTCGGCCTGTCCGTTGGTCAGTGTTCGGAGGGGTGTCGGAATCCGGACGAGGACGCTCATGCGGTTCTCCCTCCCCTATCCACGACGGGTGTTCGAAGCTCTGGACACGACATCGGCCCCGAGATCCGGCCGTTCGGCGATCACCGCGTCAAACGATTTTAAAGTCGGCTTGATGGAAAGGGGTGGCTTGAGCACGCCTCCCACCACCTCCTGTGTCTTGAGCCCGTTTCCGGTGATCGAGAGCACGACGCTCTCGTCGCGGGGGATGACGCCGTCCTCCAGCAGCCGCTTGGCGGCGGCGACGGTGACCCCACCGGCGGTTTCAGTGAAGACCCCCTCGGTTGCGGCGAGGAGGGCCATCCCGGCAATGATCTCGTCATCGCTGGGATCCGCGGCGGATCCCCGACTCTCCTCGACCGCCTTGTACGCATAGTATCCGTCTGCCGGATTGCCGATGGCCAACGATTTGCAAATCGTGTTGGGGCGGACCGGCCGAATGGTCTCGGACCGGTTGCGAATGGCCGTCACGATGGGACTGCTTCCCGCTGCCTGGGCCACATGCATCCGGGTTGCACAGTCCGGGATCAATCCCAACCCGTGAAACTCCTTGAGCCCCTTCCAGATCTTCGTGACGAGCGACCCACCGGCCGCTGGGACCACGATATGTCGGGGCGTGCGCCAGCCGAGCTGCTCGACAATCTCGTAGCCGAAGCTCTTGGACCCCTCCGCATAGTACGGCCGGATGTTGATATTCACAAAGGCCCAGCCATATTTATCGGCCACCTCGCTGCAGAGGCGGTTGACCTCGTCGTAGTTGCCATCCACGGCCACCAGCACCGGGTCATAGATCAGGGTGCCGACGATCTTTCCCTGCTCCAAGTTGGCCGGGATAAAGATGAAACTCTTCAGCCTCGCCTCGGCCGCATGGGCGGCGACGGAGTTGGCCAGGTTGCCTGTCGAGGCGCAGGCGACCACGGTGAAGCCGAATTCCATCGCCTTGGTCACCGCGACCGCCACCACCCGATCCTTGAACGAGAGGGTGGGATGGCAGACCGCATCGTTCTTGATGTACACCTCCTTGGCTCCCAAGGCGTCGGCCAGGTTCCTCGCGCGGATCAAGGGGGTCATGCCGCAGTGGCTCCCCACCGGCCGCTCCTCGTCAACGGGGAGCAGGTCGCGATACCGCCACATGCTCGGCGGGCCGGCCTCGATCCGCTTCCGAGTGACGATCTTCTGCAGGGTCGCGTAATCGTACTCGACTTCGAGCGGCCCAAAGCAGAATTCGCAGACATGCAGCGGCTCGGCCGGATAGGGGCGACCGCACTCGCGGCACTTCAGCCCTTTGATCTTGGCCATCGAACCCTCCTGATCGCGGCTACTCCCGCACTTCCTTCACCGTGATCCCGAGACCGGTGAGATAGTTCAGCCCTTTCTTGAGGTCCTCCTCCTTGCCGGAAAAATCGACGAGCACCTCGCCGGTCGTCTCGGTCACCCGGGCCTTTCGAATATTGGGAACCAGCTTGTAGTCCTTCGCCACCCGGTAAAGCACCGGTTCTTTAATGAGCTTCGAGGGGTATGTCAGGGACCACCGTCGCGTCGCCATAGTCGTTCACTCCAAAAAAAAGCCCCTTCTCCGTATGAGAAGGGGTGCATGACCTTTGCGCATCCACCCTCTCATCTCTCACCCCGACGCGCGCGGGATGTAGGAGTTGGCACGTCTTCCCGCCGACCAGGTCGGCGGGACCGTTGCCGCGGCTTCCTAGGGCCTGTCCCTCAGCCGCTCTTGATGAGAAGTGAACTTCTATTCAATTGTCGCTCTATAAGACCAAACGCCTCCGGGGCTGTCAAGCAAAAAACTCAGTGGACGACGTCCTGCTCGATGGGGCCCACGATGACCCCTTGCTCCTCGAGCCAGCGGATCCCCTTTTCGAGCTGCTCGGCATCGCCTTCCAGTTCGGCCATGAGCCAGCCCATTCCTTCCGTGTAATCGGCCCGGCGGATATTGAAGACGAGGTCGAACTGCTCGCACGTGCGCCACAAAAGCGGCTCGTCCTTGAGCTTGCCGGGAAAGCTGAGATGTACCCTCCTCTTCGCCACCCGTCCCTCCAATATATATAATGTAATCCATTCTACCCCAACCCCTCCCCTCCGGCAACCCCAAGGGGTCTCGCACCCAATGTAAGCCTCGACCCCAATTCCCTCTAATCTGCTACTTGGGTGCTGCCCGCTTTATGGCACCTAAGAAAACTTTAGTTACAGGGTACTGCAATAGTAAGATGGCAAAAAGAGACAACACAGCTAGACAATGGGCCTTCGAGATGCCTAAAACCATGAAGCCACGCTTTCTTGATAGCGTGTCGCGAGGGCACATGACACACTCTGCGTTGCAATGATTCGTATTTTCGATCATCAGCACGCTTGGCAGCGGAAGGTGATACTTATAGTGCGGGTAAAAAAGCAGAGGGGTCTTGGCTAACGACAAAAGAAACCTGGTTTTCTTGTCTCCTATATTGAGAAGCATGTTCCTATTCTTTGCTTTCTATCCCATCAGGTGCGCTCCCAGAAGCGCCACTACGTTCAGGGAATAACGTATTGACCTTCTTAGAGTGTGTTGTACTGACCTGTGCCCGCTTCGAGAAGCCGGCGGCAGACATTCGCGATGTTGAAGGCCGCCGAGCCGTTCTGAACCGGCATCAGCCGGCGCAATTCGTCCATGTCGTAGTCCGAGTAGGTTTCCTTACCGAGCGCAAGGCCGACGAAGGCAGTCGACGAGAATCGAGTGATCAGGACATCGCAGTTCGCGATCATCTCTTCCGCGCTCCCGGTCGTGAACACCATGGCCCCCGGCGCGTGCCGGCCGATTTCCCGGGTGGCGCGTTCGACATTTTCATTCGGGTGAAGCTTGAAGATAAGGGGCCGGCGGCCCGCGATCTCAACAGCTTTTCGGATGAAGGCCTTGCGGTCCTCGCTCCCGAACATCTCCCTCAGCGGCGACGTACAGGCCAGCACATAGTTCCTGTGGGGAAAATCGTTGCTGCAGTATCGTCGGCAGTCATCGAAATTGGGTATTCCCGTAACGACGATCTTCTCGGGGCGCACGCCTTTTCGGATGAAAAAATCGCGATATCCCTCGCTTGCGACGCAGAAAGCTTGGTAGGCATCGCTGAGACCCGTCATCGAAGTACCCGCCCACCAGAGAGGAAGGAATCGGAGGCGCTTAACGAGATGGAACATCATGGATTCCGGGTCCGTAATCCCTTCCTGAACTAGTACGATCCTGTTGTCTCGAATGTTCTTCTGAAGGTACACGTCCGAGCAGGTAACCACCAGGTCGTAGGGCCGATTCCTTCCCTGGTAGTCGATGGGGAGGCCATGATCCTGAAGATACCTCCGGCAGCGTCCCGCCAGTTTGTTCCCTGAGATCGTGAACTCGATCAACCCAAGTCTTCGAAGAAGCTCGTCAAAGCCGTGGACATAGTAGGGCGAGAAGGAGTGCTCATACTCGGGAAGATGCTCGGAGATCTGGTGCATCTGGGTTGTCTGATTCATCGAACCACAAATAAAAAAGATCCTTTTTCTCATTCGCGCCCTCCATCGTCGCTTAGGAACACAGGCATGGGGTGCCTGAGTGATGGCGCGAAGGGGGTCACTTTGCTATCACTTGCCCTCTTCCCATTTGGTGGCCAATATGCCCAAGACGAAGACCACGGCGGCGAAAATCCCTATGATCGCGGAGTAACGCAGCGCGGTCGTGTTGTCGACAAACACCATGGATGCCCGGAACCCCTCGTTCACGTAGTACAGAGGCAGCATCCTGGCGAACGTCTGCAGGAAGCCCGGCATCATCTCGAGGGGGAAGAAGCTGCCCGAGAGGAACATCATCGGGAACATGATGACGTTTGCCGCCGCCACCGCGCTCTCCGCCTCCTTCGCGAAGCGGGTGAGTATCATCCCGATTCCGACGAACGCGAAGACCTCAAGCACAATGAACACGAGGAGCCAGGCGTTTATCTGCAGGCTCACGTTAAACACGGCGTAGCTCACCAGCAGTATCGCAATTGTGGATATGACCGCGAGTATGAACTGGTACAGGATGTTCGACAGTATCCAGTCGGTACGGGTGATGGGCGTGGTGGATAGCTTCCTGATGACGCCCTTCTGCCGCAGCTCCGCGTTCACGTTCACCGCGCCGGACAGGCTCGATGTCATGATCGACATCGCGATGATGCCGGGGACGAAGAACTCGATGAACCGGTACTTCTTGGTGAGTATCGATGTCTCGGCCGACCTGATAAACGGCGGCTTCCCGGACATCCCCTGGTTCATCCCTCCGAACACCGAGTTCAGGATTTGCATCTTCGTGGACGACGAACTAGAGCTGGGGTCATATATATACGTGATGGTAACGGATGCGTTGGGGTCGTTGAGCACCGTCCTCTGCATCAGGGACCTTTCATAGTCTTTGGGAATAATGAGGACAAGGTTCAGCTTGTTGTTCTTGACGTACTGGGTGGCGTTGATGGCAGGGTCGATCTTGGTTATCTTGAACCTCCCGTTGAGATCGAGGGTCTTGACGAGCTGTGCGGACGAATTCGTCTGGTCGAGGTCCTGCACGTACAGGCCAAAGCTCACGTTGTCCTCGTTCATGAAAATGGTGCCGAACACGAGTATCAGGATTATCGGGAACGCAAGCGTGAAGAACATCACGGACTTCTCGCGGTAGAAGGTCTTGATGCTCACGACGAGATTTGCGCTGATGACGCGTGGGTTCATTTCGCCACCCCCCCGGCGGGGCCTTCGCGAAGCGCCTCGCCCGTGAGCTTCAGGAAGACCTCTTCGAGGTTGGGCTTGCGAACGTCCAAGCTGAGGGATGACGCCCCGGCGTCCGTGATGGCGTTCAGTAGCTTCCGGACGTCGGCCGTGTGCTCCACCCTGACCGTGATGTTGTTGTGGTTGTCATGGACCGGCTCGAAGCCCATCTTCCGGACGATTTCAAAGGCTCTTTCATCCACGGACTTTAGCGTGAGGACGAGGTAATTCGCGTTGCCTTCTATGAGCTCGTCGGGAGAGCCCATCGCGATAATCTTCCCCTTCGAGATTATTGCGACCGTGTCTGCAAGAAGCTCCGCTTCGTCCATGTAGTGCGTGGTGAGAAATACTGTCTTTCCCTTCTTCTTCAGGCCCAGCAGGACCTCCCACACCTCGCGCCTTGCGCGGGGGTCGAGCCCTGTCGTCGGCTCGTCGAGGAACACGACCTCGGGGTCGTTCACGAGCGCAACCGCGATTCCTAGGCGCTGCCTCAAGCCCCCAGAAAGGTTCTTGCACTGCTCTGTGGTCTTCTCCTTGAGGTTCACGAGCTCTATCAGCCCGTCGACATCGGTGTTCCTGGAGGAGAAAAGCCGCGAGTAGTACTGGATGGTCTCCCTGACCGTTATCCTGTCGAACGAGCTGAACCCCTGCGGGAGGACGCCGATGCGCGGGACGATGTCGCGCTTCTTCTTCGTGACGTCCATCCCGAGAAGGCGCACCTTCCCCGATGTGGGGGTCCGGATTGTGTCGATGATCTCGACGGTAGTGGTCTTGCCGGCGCCGTTCGGGCCCAGGAACGCGAACACTTCGCCGTTCCTGACGTTGAACGATATGTCGTTGACCGCCAGCAAAGCCCCGTAACGCTTCGTCAGGTTCTCGACTTCGATTGCGTGTTCAGCTTCTTTCGTCATGGATCGACATTTCGCCTCTATGGGGCCCGGCCCACGACCACGCAGGCGTTGAGCCCGCCGAACCCAAACGCATTCGAAATCGCGACCTTGATGTCGTATGGGCGTGCCACATGGGGCACGAAGTCCAGGTCAAATCCCAGCTCCGGCTCGTCGAGGTTGATGGTCGGGTGCAGGTACCCGTCCTCCATCTGCACGAGCAGGGCCACCAACTCGACGAGACATGCCGCCGTCAGGCAGTGCCCGAGCATAGACTTGGTCGCATTGATCGGGATGCGGTAGGCATGATCGCCGAAGACCTGCTTGATCGCCTCGACCTCGACGGCATCTCCGACGACCGTCGAAGTGGCATGGGCATTGATGTAGTTGACCTGCTCCGGCGTGATGCCCGCATCGCGCAGCGCGCCGCGCATGGCCCGCACCTGACCTTCCACGACCGGCTTGGGCAGCCGCGTGGCATCACAGGTCGACACGCCGCCCAGGAGCTCGGCATGGATCCGCGCGCCGCGCGCACGCGCGCCGGCGAGGGTCTCCAGGATGACCGCCCCGGCGCCCTCGCCGGGCACGAACCCCTCGCGCC
>Ga0209751_10002236_pt1 | contig 19542 bp, 14 predicted proteins | sample RifCSP13_1_FD_184019 | JGI IMG/M metagenome (GOLD analysis project Ga0209751, IMG submission 184019) | Soil microbial communities from Rifle, Colorado - Rifle CSP2_sed 13_1 (SPAdes) (version 2) | ecosystem: Environmental > Terrestrial > Deep subsurface > Rock core/Sediment | place: Rifle... | reverse complement strand
CGCTGCCGCTCGTCCTGGTGCTCTTCATCTTCCAGATGCTGTTGTTCAATCTGATCATGCCACGCATCCTGAGCCAGGCGCTGCGGGTGCCCACGCTGTTCGTGTTCGTCGCGCTGATCGTCGCCGCGCAGTTGATCGGAGTGTGGGGATTGCTGTTCGGCGTTCCGCTGGCAGCGGCGCTGTACTCGATCGCGCTGGCGCTACTGCGGCGCGTCAAGCATTACGCCGAAGCGCACGCGCCGGGCGAGCCGGGCCTGACGAATGGCTGAGGGTCGACGCACAGGCTCCGCCGAATTGCGCGGCTCGGATCCCGATGCGGGCGAGCCGTTCTTCTTCGCGGGCGGGTCGATCGGGTGCGTGCTGCTGCACGGCTTCACGGCCGCGCCGCGCGAGATGCGCCCGATGGGGGAGTTCCTAAACGAGAGAGGCATCACGGTCTACGGCGCGCGCCTCGCCGGACACGGAACCTGTCCCGAGGACCTGGCCCGCACGGCCTGGCGTGACTGGTATACCTCTGCGCTCGGCGCGGTGCAGAGGCTGCGCGAGCGCTGCCGCGCGGTGTTTGCCTGCGGCCTGTCACTCGGCGGCGCGCTGTCCCTGTTATTGGCGGCCCACAAAGAGGTCGACGGCGCGATCGCGATCAACACGCCATTGCGCCCTCACGACAAGCGCCTGAAGTATGCGCGCTTTCTGGCGCCGTTCAAGCCTTACACGCCGAAGGGACTGGCGAATCTGCACGACCCGACTGCGCTGGCCGATCATGCCGACTACCTGCGCATCCCCACGCGCGCGGCAGCGGAGTTGCACCGGCTGACGCGGGTTCTGGAACGCGCTCTGCCTCGCGTCGATGCGCCCGTGCTGGTGATCAAGTCGCGGCTCGATCGGGTCGTCCCCCCTGACGACGGGCAGACGATCTTCGACCGCATCGCGGCCTCCGACAAGCGCCTGGTATGGCTGGCGCGCGGCGGTCACATCGCCACCGAGGATTACGACAAAGAGATTGTATTTGAAGAGGCGCTGCATTTCATCGAAGCGCACACGCCCGCGAAGCGGGCAGTCCAACTTCAAATTTCAAATTTCAAACTTCAAACTCCCAACTCCCAACTCTAACTCCCGAACTCAAACGCCATGACACGCGATAACAAGATCGTGACGTTCTCGCTGTTCCTGTGGGGCATCGGCGAGAGCATGTGGTTTTACATCCGCGGCCTGTATCTCGAAGGATTGGGGGCCATGCCGCAGGAAGTGGGGCTGGCGCTGGGGATTGCCGCGCTGACGCACGCCGCAGCCTACGTGTTGGGCGGCGCGCTTGCCGACCGGTTCGATCGAAAGTTCCTGCTGCTGGCAGGCTGGCTGACCGGCGTGGTCGCTGCGCCGCTCATGGCGCTCGCCGGCGATTGGCGCGCGTTCATGATCGGCTTTAGCGTGTACAACGTATCCGCTTTCGTCGCCCCCGTCATCGACACCTACGTCACGCAGGCCGCCGGCCGCGCGCCGCTGGAGCGCGTGCTGCCGGTCGTGTTCGCCGGTTACTGGGTAGGCAGCGTGCTCGGTCCCCAGGCCGGCAAGATCCTCTTGACGAGGACGGGCGAGCGCGGCATCTTGCTGGCCTCCTCGCTCGTGTTCGTCGCGTCGACGGTGGTGATTGCGTTCGTCCGCGCCCAGCCTGCGGCGCGGCGGCCCTCACCCCCGGCCCCTCTCTCCCCGCAGACAGCACGCGAGGACAGGCCGTCGAGGACCCTCGCAGACAGCGTGCGACCCCCGCACACAGCAGGCGAGGGCAGGTGGCAAGCGACAGGCGAGGGGAGTCGGCACTGCCAACCGCGCGTTGGGCCGGTTCAAGCGCTGCGCCCTGCCTGGTCGTTCTTCGCCTACCAGTTCGCCATTTTCTTCAGCATGGCGCTCGGCGCGCAGCTGATCCCGAACTATCTGCTCCGCATGGGTTGGCAATCGATTGACGTCAGCGGGATCGTCAGCGCGCTGCCGCTCGGTATCGCCGTTCTGACCGTCGCCGTCGGCCATTTCGCAGCAGGTCGCAACCGGCGCGGACTGCTGGCGTCCCAGGCGTTAGTGCTGGCCGGAATAGCCGCGTTTGCGTTCGGCGCGCCGGCCTGGGGAGGGTTCGCCGTGGCAGGGTACTTGCTGTTGGGCGGGTTCGACGCAGCGAGGCAGCAGGCGCTGGCCAGGATGCCTCGCTACGTGCAGAAGGAGCAGCGCGGCCTGGCCTTCGGCGTGACGTCGACCGTAAGCGAAGGCGCGGTCGCGGCGGCCTCGGTGATCGGCGGCGTATTGTTCGCGCTCGATCCGGCGCTGCCCTTCTACGCCGGCCTGATCCTGATCCCGGCCGGCATGGCGCTGACGCTGCGTCTGCGTGCGCCAGTGACGGGTGCGGCGGCCGAGGGGAAGGCGGTGCTTGCGCCGGTGGATGTCGCACGGTCGTAACTGCTCACGGGTTACGCATCGCGCGAGCCAGGGATACACGTATGAAGAGGAACGATTTGAGCATCCGCGAGGACCTGATGTGGGAAGGCCGCACGCTCACGGCGACGTGGCTGCCTGCGCCGTTCATGCCCACGCTCGACCAGGTGACGCAGGCCAGCGGCGTATGCTTCACCGGCAGCGGCAAGATCGTCTTGGTGGCAGGTCACGCCGGCAAGTGGGCGCTGCCCGGCGGGCACGTTGAGCCAGGTGAGACGCTGGAGCAGACGCTGGCGCGCGAAGTGCTGGAAGAAGCTTGCGCGACCGTCACGCAATCCGAGTATCTCGGCGCGCAGGAGGTGAGCGATCCGGACAATCCGACCGGCTCGCGCGCTTACTATCAGGCGCGATTCTGGGCGCGCGTCGAGCTGAAGCGGTTCGAGCCACGGCACGAGCGGACGCAGCGCACGCTGATCGCGCCGTCGGCGTTTCAGTCGGCGCTTCGCTGGCGCACCGAACGCATCGCGCAAGCGATCTTGGACGCCGCGCTCGCGACGGAAACCCGTTACCGGTCGCGCCCGCGCTAAGAGCGCGTCTTAAAACCTGTAGAGCGGGCATCCCTATGCCCGCTGTTGACGCATGGGGATGCGTCAACCACGGGTTCTAAGACAGTCTCTAAGCCCATATTCCGCACGTTGAGCCGATTTAGTCGGTGCTCACGGCGGATGATCCATCCGCCGTCCCCTGGCCGCCGGATGGATCACGCGAAGCGGAGCGGGAGCGGGAGCGAAATCCAGGCTAAGAGGTGAAGGAGGTAATCTGCGATGAAGTGGACGCGGCGTGATTTCCTGCGCGCGCTCGCCGCGATGCTGGGCGCGGCGGCGCCTCCCCCTGACGGCTACAAGATCTACTTACCTCTCGTGACGAGAAGCAGCGTGTACGCCGCCGATCTGGGCGGCGGCGTGTGGGTGATCGGCAACGATCTCGTCGAGGAGCGCATCGCCTTCATCGGCGGCGGGCTGTTTACGAGGTCGTTTCTCCACAAGGCTAGCGGGCGGGATTGGTGTGCTTCGGCGTCGTCGCCGGTCTTCTTCCTTGAGGAAGAGGAGGCAGAGCTGACTTCCGCGGACGGCTGGGTGCACGTCGAGTCAGCGGCGCTCAACTCCGGCGACGGCGCACAGCTCACGGTGACGGTGCAGCACGCGGCGCGCCCGATCCGCGCTCATTCCCACTTTCACGTATGGTCCGACGCGCCGGTCGTGCGCTCCTGGACCGAATACGAGAATATCGGCGCCAGCGCGCGCCAGTTGCAGGCGCAGTCCTTCTGCGCGCTGACGCTCGGCGCGGCCGGCGCGCTCGAAGTCGTATGGGTCGCGCCGTTTAGCTGGCTGTCGAATCGCACGGACGATTCATTTGTCATGCACCGCGAGACACTCCAGAACCCCGGCCAGGAGCGGCATCTGGTGATGGGGCCGTACGCCGCAGAGGATGTGGGTAGTTACAATGTCGTCACCTATCGGCCGTCGTGCGGCTGGTTCGCGTTTCACCAGCCGGGCCCCGGCGCGGGCCTGTTCGGCGGCGTCGAGTGGAGCGGCGCGTGCGAAGCTCACCTATCGCTGAATGACTCCGGCCAGGGGCGGGTTGGCATCGGGCACTGGCGGCCGGCGTTGACGCACGCAGTCGGGCCGGGCGAGAGCGTGACGTCGCCGGTCGCGTTCGTCGGCCTGTTCGAGGGCGCGCTCGACGAGGCCGTGCATCTCAGTCACCGCCTGGCGAAGGCACATTACATTCCCGCTCGGCCGCCGATTCGCGTGCCTGCCGGGGCAGAGTTTCCCTACGTGATGGCCGACACGTGGGGCTACGGCCCGGACATCGACGAGGCCGGGCTGGGCGCGTTCGTCGATCGGGCGGCCGAGATCGGCGTCGAGGCGGTGACGATCGACGAAGGCTGGGAAGCGCGCATCGGCGACTGGGTGTCGCACCCGACGCGCTTTCCGAGCGGCTTGCGCGCTATGGTTGATACTATTCACAGCAAGGGTATGGCTGCCGGGCTGTGGCTCGCCTTCGCCAACGTCGATCCGGCTTCGGCGGTCGCGCAGGCGCATCCCGACTGGCTGGCGACGCAGGGCGGCGCGCCGATTACGGGATCGTTCAGCACACAGGTGTTGTGCCTGAGCCACCCGGACGCGCGGGCGTGGGTAGCTGCCGAGTTCGACCGTATCGTCGCCGAGTTCGACGTAGATGCCTTCGTGCAGGACTTCGAGACAATCGCGCGCTGCGACAACCCGGCGCACGCGGCGTGGCACCAGGCGGCGGACTCCGAGTATCGCAACGTCCTGGCATTATGGGAGCTCATTGACGGCGTGCGGGCGCGGCATCCGAACGTGATGATCGAGAACAACTGGAGCGGCGGGCGCGTGATGGACTTCGGCATGCTGCGCCGATACGACACGGCGCTGTGCGACGACTACAACCAGGCGGCGCGCAATCGCGGCGCGTCGTTCGGCGTGACGCACTTCTTCCCGCCCGCCTTCGTCTCCAAGTACATGGGCGCGGAGGCGCTGCCGTTCGATTACCAGACGCGCAGTTACTTCTTCGGCGGGCCGTGGAATTTGATGACCGACTTGCCTGCGCAGGACGCGCTGATGCTGGCCGGTGCAATCGGAGCGTATAAGGAACTAAGGGAACTGATCCGCGACGGGCGCGTGGTTCACCTGGTTGCGCCGTCATTCAGCGGCTCCGGGCCGAATCGTTATCAGATTTCGTGGGACGCGATTCAGGCAGTCGAGTCGGGGATGAATCGAGCCGTTTTGCTGATCGGGCGCGGCCTGGCCGGACCAGGGGCGTACAACGTCAGGCCGCAAGGGCTAAACCCGGCGAAAGTGTATGCGCTCGCCGCGTCGTCGGGCGCGAATTATGGCAGCCGCTCAGGCGCAGACCTGATGGCGAACGGAATCGACGTGAGCCTGCCGGAGCGGGCGCATGAGACGATTGTCCTGGCGTAGCGCACCTCAAGCCGCGACCTTCGCTTTGCATCCCGCAGTGTCACGCCGGCGGCAGGTCGGGGGAGGTGTCGTTAAGGTTTCCTGAGCGCGGCAGGCACAATTTGCCTCTTGACAACGCAATTGGTAGGCGACGACGCTGCTGGCGAAGGGTATGCACTTTCGGTCACGTCACCGAATGACAACTCCTTGTTAGGCAAAGCCGCTCAGTTGGCGGCGTCGGCTACACGTAGCCCTCCTCAATCTATTGTAGCGAACGAGGCAACAACTTCTCGATCAAGCCCCACCCCGGCGGCGCGGGGCAACCGGCGTAATGCCAAGAGTCGTCGAGCAGCAGTGCATGAGCACATAGAACCCTGTTGCATGGTTGGTTGGCAGTGGAGGCACATCAGCTAGCGCCACCTCCACCGAACTCCGAGCAGCAAAGGTGCTGGTTTGCCCAGGCAGTATGCGCTGTGGAACCTGTGTCCCATCCACAATGATGCTCATCGCGGCCGATCCATTGTTCGTGATACACACATAGACAAGGATCTTGTCAAGCTCGACCAGCGGAGCAGCAGCATGAAAGATTCCCTGCCGGTCAAAGCCCTTAGCATGGTCCAGCTCAATGCAACCGAGACACCCTTCTGTGGTGAGGGTCTGCGGAGGTGGACAACAAAGTTGTGATGGAGGTGGCATCTTTTTGTCCCCGTCGCCATCGTCGACACCACCATCCACGATATGAGTTGCCACGGCATGCCCCACATTAACACCCGCTCTCATGGCGTTCACTTGGTCTTGATGGCTGTAGGTGGCTCCTTGGGGAGGAATCGCGGGGATTTCCGCGCTCACGTCCACAGGGTCAAGGTCGATTGGTCCTCCGATGGTCTCTAACCTGACTGCGACTTGGTTGAAAACGCTCCGAGCGGGGAACTTAGGCATGTTTCGCTGGGTATCCCATTCTCCGGTAATCTCCCCCTCTGGTAAGTCCACGTCGGTGCGTAACGACAGGCTTACAGGACCCAGCGGAGTCATGCCGCTGTGATCCATAGCGATGAACTTTGTTCGTATGACGAACTTGTTCCCCGATACCTCCGCTGCTTCGCGCCTAATAGCTGTCGCGCCCCGCAGTCTGAAGGAGATTGGCCCTCTTACCGGTCCTCCGTATCCTTCCAAGAAGGTCATGAGAAGTTGGACCACTGAGGGAAACACATCTTCATCCGCAACTCGCACGTCCACAGGGATTGGATGCATACCCATGGTTTATGCCTCCTTGTTTACCACATGGTGTGAATATTAAACCTTTGCCACAATGTTCAAGTCGTCATTGACTCCTGTTTTCGCATGCAACCGCGAGCGCGATTGTCCCGCGCGCAGGGGACTCTGGAGCGTTAAGGGCATCTTTCGGGCTGGCACGAACTGACTAATCAGCTGAGACCATCCACGCTGCCCTCACAGGGATTGGTCCCCCGATCGCACGATACGACAAATTCGACAAATTTGCCGGTGACGGTCGCTGAACGACTACCTCCTGGCTTCACCGCCGCCACCGTGAACTTTTTGGGCTGACTTGCTCCTTTCGTTCGATAGCGCACGTTCAAAGGACACTGCCCTTTGTTTGTCACAGTAGCGGTCTTCTCCGCGGAGCCGGGGCCTGCATATGAGTATGCAGGCTCTGTATCACCACATTCAATCTTGAACGCTGGCATTGAAACCTCCTTTCTCATGGTTCGCTCATTTTAAGAGCGATTTCTCTGGTCAACCTCTACGACACCTCGCAACCATCCAGCACTTCCAATACATGACTTCCTCCGGTCGGCACCAACGACTGGCGTTCAGCTACGCGCCCCCACTGTCGGTCGCCCGCGGCACGGATCGGCTTTATTGACTGGTGGAGTCCCTTGGTTGCAGTACACGCTCCGTCCGTTATTTCTGGGATTAGTCATGCGAGGTGCTCCCAACCGGCGTTCCCCTCACCGCCTGTTCGAGCTTTCTGAAGTAGCCGGGCCCCAGTTCTCGCCCCGGCTTGAACTCGGTGGCCACCTTTTCTAGGCTCTCGATCGCGGCTTCCAACTCCGCGAGCGCAGCATGCACGTCAAGCGGGGTGGCGCGTGCCCCCGAACGCCCTCGGCCGCCCTTTGCCGGACGGGCGAGTCGGTCGAGCGCCCCCTCCATCCTGGTCACGGCACCCTCCACCGCGCTGATCGCCGCGGGCGCGGCGGCCGGCACGTGCAAGCTTTCCAACCTCATGAGCAAGCCGGGCAGGGTCGGCCAGAGCACCTCGAGGACCGCCGTGGCGGCGCTGAGCTGGGCGGGCGCCGACACTTCCGCCTTCTTCAACGCCCGGCCACCGGCCCTATCGGCTTTCGTCGGCGTTACGAGCGCCCGGCTCAGGCGTGAAGCGGCTTCCTTCATCAACTCGAGGTCGCGGCGCTCCGGCTCGGGTAGTGTGACGGCCGCAAGGTTCTCGCGCAGTCCCGCGGCCACCCGGTCGAGCTCGCCGAGCTGACGCCTGACCGCCGGATCGCGAAGCCAGCGGCGGATATCAGGCTCCGCCGACTCCTGCGGCGGAGCCGACTTCTCCAGCTTCGTGGCGGTCTTCCGTGCGTCCCTGACCAGCGAGCGGAGCACGAACTCGAGGAACCGTTTGAGGAGCGCAAGCAGGCGTAGAAGCCACCAGAGATTCTTGAGCGCATTGAGCAGTCGCTTGGCCTTCCTGGCCAGATCGTCGAGCTGCTCTTTGGCTTTGTCGAAGAGCTCCTTTGCCTTGTCCAACTGCTCCTTGATCTGCTTCAGCGGCTCGAGGACCGGATCGAGGGCTTTCTTAACTTCGTCCTCCACCGCTTTGAGTGCTTTCTCGAAATCCTTCTTCAGGCCGGTCTTCTCCAGTAACTTGTCAGTCTCCTCCGCCACCAATTCCAAGAACGCCACCAGACCTGCCGGGATGTTATTGACAACCTCGTCGACTATGTCAGCAGCCTCTTCAGCGGTTTTTGCGAAATCTTCGATCTTCTTGAGTTCGCCCTCGATCCCGTCGTACGCCTTTTTCAGCGCCTTCGCGATCGGCTCGAGCTCGTTCAGGAGCGACTTCAGGTCGTTACCGAGCTTGTCGAGCTCATCCGCGAGATCGCTAATCTGCTTGCACAGGTCGCGGATGGTCTTCTTCACGTCATCCGGGAGGTGCCGCTCGATCTGGTCCTGTTGTTTCTCCAGAAGCTCCAGGAGCTTCAGCAATCCGTCGATTCTGTTGAGGACGTTCTCAAGGGCCTTCTTGGCCCCGTCCAGGGTCTCGCGCGCCGCCATCAGCGGCGGCGCGATCGCCTTGAGCGCGAGCTCAATCTGCTCGACGATTTCCTCCAGGGCCTTGAGCGACGTTTCCAGTGCCTTTAGCACGGCCTTTAACGCCGCCACAATCCAGCCGAGAACGGGTATCCCAGGTGGGATCAGTTTCAGCGCGTTGCCGAATCTGTTCGCCACTGTACGGAGGCGCTTGAGAGCGTTGCTGAGCTTGACCGGCGACTTCGCCAGCTTATCAAGCGTGTCGACGACCTTCTCGATTCCCTCGACCGTCTCCTTGACCCCTTCTACACTGCTCTTCGCCGTTTTTAGTGCGTCGATGCAATCACGAAAGAGTGCCACGACCTCGCACCCCCCGATTGTCAGAGAGATCTACATAACGAAGCTTCGCTTCAAACCGACGAGTAGGCGCGTCGCCACAGACTAAACGACTTGGCAAGAACCGGGATGGCGCGCATCCTCTACGGTGAAGGTGTGACTGTGCCGACGGCCCGCGCTGTGATCGCCGGGTATCGCACCGACTACAACGAACGCCGACCGCACTCAGCCCTACACTACTTGCGCCCACGCGACTACTATCGTGGCGCTCCGGCGACCTGTCTAGCTGAGCGCGAAGCCAAATTGCAACCCGCGGCCGAGGCACGTCGCGCCTACTGGGAGCACCATCGGGACACGGAGGCCAGAAGTCTCAGTTAATTTCCACCTCCTTTCCTCTCAAATCGTGTTGGGCAATACAATGCATCCAAGAAACTTTGCCGAATGAAAAGGCCATTGCACTCAAGCGGCCACTCGTGCTATACTGTATTTTGCAGCCAGGGGTATCTGTTCCAGGTCGACCACGATCTCCTCAGTTCCCCGCCGCGCAGCAAGACACAAATGGTCGGTTGCTCGCAGTCAGGTGGCGCGAGCGATTCGATGCACGACTGGAAGGCCCACCTGCTATCGCCATCTCTCGAATTGCGCCAGTGTCCGGCACTCACGCCGATTTGTCTTATTAGTGTACGACACGCGGCGTTAAGACATCGTTTGTAGGCTCTGGCAGCCGTTCGGCAGTGATTCACGGGAGCCAGCATGTCCCGATTGGCTCTCTCGCTCCTCGGCACATATCAGATCACGCTCGACGGGGAAACCATCGTCGCCCGACTGCGGGCGAAGACGCAGGCGCTGCTCGCGTATCTGGCCGTCGAAGCGGGCGTGCCCCACCGCCGCGAATTCCTGGCTGGCCTGCTGTGGCCCGATCAGCCGAATGAGACCGCCCGCAGTAACCTGCGCCAGGCGCTCCACCAGTTGCAGCAGGCGCTGGGTGACACCGCGCCGTCAGTCCTGTCCCCTACGGCGCAGACGGTGGAGTTCGCCGTGAGCAGCAACTGCACGCTGGACGTGGACGAGTTTCTGCGGCTGCTTCACGCCTGCGAGGTGCATCGGCACCGCCGCCAGGAAGCCTGCCGCCCGTGCGCCGAACGCTTTCGGCAAGCCGTGGCGGTGTATCGAGGCGACCTGCTCGGCGAGTTTTTCGTGAAGGACAGCGCCGCTTTTGAAGAATGGGCGCTCGTGAAGCGCGAGCAGATCCAGCGCAAAGCGTTAACGGCGCTGGACAACCTGGCCGTCTACCACGCGCGGCGGGGAGAGTACAACCACATGGAGCAGGCGGCGCGGCGGCGCATCGAGCTTGACGCGTTCGACGAAGGAGCCTACCGGCAGGTGATGCAGGCGCTGGTCCAGCAGGGGCGACGCGGCGACGCGCTGGCGCAATACGAAGCGTGCCGCCGTATCCTGACCGGCGAGTTGGGCGTCGAGCCATCCGCCGAGACGACAAAACTATACCAGCGCATCCGAAATGTGGCGCAGCATCATGGGGACTACCTGCGGTCGGCGTCGCTCCTTGGAGAGAGTCTGGCGACGAGCCGCGAGCCGGGAGACGAGGAAGACATCGCGATGTATCTGGCGGGATTGGCCGGGATAGCCGGGGTAGAGGGGCAACCGGAGCGAGCCGCGCGGTTGTTCGGGGCCGCTCAGGCGCTGTACGAGAGGATTGGCCGCGCCGTCGATCGGAGTGACCGCGCCGGTTACGATCCCAATATATCCGGTGTGCGTGCACAACTCAACGATGAGGCATTGGCGGCGGCGTGGGCCGAGGGCCGGTCGATGACGCTCGAGCAGGCCATCGCGTACGCGCTTGGTAAATAGTAAAGACTTCGGAAGTCTCAGGGCGTGACCTTGCGGGCGAGGGGGTCTGCCCATCAGGGTCGTCTCGCAGGCAGGGCTACACTTGAAGACTTCCGAAGACACATGCTTGTCACTTGGAGAAGAGCCATTGTGCCCGGCGACCACTGGTGCTATACTTTGTTTGTAATCAGAGGTGTTCACTTAAAGCCGACAACGCTCTCCTCAGTTCTCCGCAGCACGACGTACACGATTCTGACCATCCTTCAGAGTCCCTGCCAGGAGGCATGCTCATGAGCACCCGGCACCTTCGCACCAGGCTTTCAGTCGTGATCGGCATAACGGGAGTATGGCTCGCGGTGGTCCTGCTGTCGACCACGGCGCAATGGGGCAGCGCCGACGCGCTCTCCGCCCGGCTGACATTTTCCAGTCCCATCCCTCAACTCAGCCTCGCCAAAACGGTCAGTCAGCCGGCGCCCAAGCCGAATGATCTGATCACCTACGTTCTCGCTTACTCGAACACACAGGCTAGCACACAGGCGTTCAACGTACGGTTGTACGATTTTCTGCCGGCCGGCGTGCAATTCCAATCGGCCGCTCCGCCGGCAGCCTCCTATGATAATGGTGTGCTGCTCTTCACTGCGCCTTCCATCGGCCCGGCGACGGGCAACATGACCGTGAGCGTTACCGTGCGTGTGTTGGAAGGGTACGAGCAGTTGTATAACCATGCGCTATTGACAGCAGATGGTGTCACGCCCACGCAGGCCTCACTATTGACAGGCGTGCAGCAGCCTGCCGCCTGGCTGAAACTGACTAAGACCGGCCCCCAGGCTGTGCTGGTCAACGGCCAACTGGTTTACACGCTGATCTGCGAGAACACGAGCGGCATCGCCGTGAACGATGTGACCGTTATAGAGGTGCTGCCTGCCGGCCTATCCTTCGTAAGCGCTTTTCCCTCTCCAAGCACGCAAACACCGCCGGTCTTGTCATGGTCGCTGGGCGACTTGGGACCAGGGGAGAAGCGGACGATCGTGATGACCACTACAGCGCCGGCTTCGGTGGGAGCAATTATCAATACGGCGTTAGCGGATGCCCGGCAGCGGGTGATGACTCAGACTTTGTTGACAACACAAGTTATCACTGAAGGGGCTATTCTGGACGTAGCTAAGGGTGGCCCTGAGACCGTGAGCCTGGGCGGCGAGCTGGTGTACACCATCCGATATCGGAATGTAGGGAATAGTCCGGCCGCAGGCGTCGTGCTGACCGACACCTTCCCCGCCGATATCAGCGTGATCGACGTAGACCCGGAGGCCACGAGTCTGACGTCCCAGTGGGGCGTGTGGTCAATCGGCCCAGTCGGCCCGGCCTCTCCAGAATACACGATCGTGATCACAGCAAGCGTGCGAGGGAACGCCGGAAGAACGCTGCTCAACGTGGTCGACATCACGGGACAGACCGGCTTCCCCGATCATGCAGAGTGGCAAACGCAGGTGCGGCCCATACTCGTGTACATGCCGATCATCAGGCGAAACAGATAGAATTGCTCGGAGCCGCACAGGCGCTGTACGAAACGATTGGCCGCGCCATACTTTCGCGAGGCAACTGCTTCCCTGGCAGACCTTCTAGCAAATGCGCCCCATGATCCCGACTTTGATCTGGAAGAATGGGAACGCGAATGGGCGAAGATTGAGGCAGAGTCGGGTGCGTCTCAAGACTTCGGAAGTCTCAGGGCGTAACCTTGCGGGTAGGGGGGCTGTCAACCAGAGCGGTCCTGCCAGCGAGACCCCCTTAGAGACTTCCGAAGTCTATCTCCAGAAAGACGTGCGACGCATCCCTGCCCTCGTAGCGCAGCGGAGAGGGTCGAAGGTGCGTCGCACGTTGGGTTCGCTCTTACCGGATCACAATCGGCAGGAACACCTCAGATTGTGGCGGCGACGACGTGAGCGCGAAGTCGGTGAAGTGATCGATCTGCATCGCCACCAGGTTGTTGATCTCGTCGACGACGTACGAATTGGGGAACGTCCACGAGTCGGTCGTCGTCGAGAAGTACGCCGGCTTCAGGTGGCTCTCCCGGATGCCGCCCACGATCAGCTCGGCCTCGCTGTACGGGAAGACGATCAGCGCGTCCTGGTTGAAGCGCTGCTCGATCGGGTTGCCCACTTCGTCGAACGCCTCGAACGCGTAGCCGTAGCGCAGGACGTTCGCGTGCTGCTGATGCGGGAACGTCGCGATCGGCGTGATGTGCAAGATCACGCGTCCGCTCGCCGGCAGCGCGCCGGCCGGGATGACGACCCGCGTCCCATCGGCCAGCTCGAGATGCTGCGCCTCGCTCGCGTCGAACGTGATGGCGAGCGGGCCGGGCTTAGGCTTCGGCCCCATCAGCACCAGATCCTGCGTCGCATTGCCGCCGCCGACGTGCACACGCGTCTGCGTGATGAAGTACGTGTTCCGCGTCTCGAACGCTGCGCCGAGATGCCACACGGTGTTCGAGATCACCGGCATGGTGTACGTGCCCGCGCCGTCGACGAGCGCGGCGTGGACTTTGTTGTACTGGCCGTGCTGGTTCCACGTCCACAGCGTTACCGTGCCGCTGAGCGGGGCGTTATTCTGGAGTGAAAGCGACCCGGTGATCAGCGCATCGGGCCGGGCGAAGCGCAGCACAATGCCTGGCACGACGCCGTCCTTCGGCACGACGACGATGCGCGACGCCGGGTTGATCAGGCGCGAATCGTGCCGGGTCGTCGCGCGCAGCACCCACGCGCCGTGCGGCACGCGCAGCGCGAACAAGCCATCGTCGCTCACCGGCGCGCTGAGGTGCAAGCGGCCGAGATCGCGGCCGAAGCCGTCGGCCAGGACGACCGCCTCGCGCATCGGCGAGCCGTCGGGCGAGAGAACAGTGCCCGTGATCAGGCCGTCCCTCTTCGCGACCGGCAGTGGGACGGGCACCGTCGCGCCGGTAGGCACCGGGATGGCGCGCGGCCCGCTCAGCTCGACGAAGCCGCTTTCGGGATCGACTTCGTAATTCAGCCACCACACGCCGCCGGTGACGCCCAGGTTGTACATGCCGTTGGCCGGATCGATCGGCGCGCGCGCCCACAAGTCGTGCATCCATCCGAACACGCCGCCCGCGACGCCGGTCGGTATCCTGTCCTCGCGCGGATCCCACAGCGCGCCGGCGATGTGTGAATCGATTGCCTCGAGCGTGAAGGTCACGTAGGCCGTCTGGCCCAGGCTAACAGGCACGAACTTCGTCGCGCCGGACACGAGGTACGGCGCGCCGGGCGCCAGATGCAGGCCGACCTTGTACGTCGCGCCGCCGGGAACCAGGATGTCGAACGCGCCATCCCGCGCGGGCGCGCCATTGTGGATTTCGGGATTCCCGATCTGCGCGGCAGCCGCCCAACCGGCGGCATCCGTGACGATGACCCCGTCTTCGCCGACGAGTGTGCCGTGGATCGTCGCGTCTGCGGCGATCAGGCCGAAGTCGACGCCGGAGACGACCTGGTTCGAGCCGGCGATCTCGACTTCCTGCGGACGGCCGGTGTAGAGATAGGGCTGGTCAGGATTCGGCGCGGGACGGACGAGCCACGTGCCGGTATACACCGATAGCGCGTACATGCCGTCGAGGCCGCTTTCGCCCATGGCGCCGCCCGGGCCGCGCACCCGCCAGGCGATAACCGGCACGCCCGCGACGGGCGTCGTCGTGCCGCTGAGCGTCAGCGTCCCGGTGATCGCGCTGTCGCGCGGGATCAGCGTGATCGTGCCGAGGTCAAGCGTATCGGACGGCGGCGCGAAAATCGGTTCGATCGCCGGACCGGCCCAGTTCGGGTCGTGCGGGCGGACGCCGACCTTGTAGCGGCCATGCGGCACGTGCAGCGTGAATGCGCCGCTCGCGTCGAGGTTCGTTTCGACGCCGACGCCGTCGTCACGGTGCAGCGCGACGGTCACGGTGAACGGCGGCGTCTCGCCGTGGGGAAGCTTCACTTCGCCCATCACGGTCGAATCGGCGGTGAGGACGGTGAAGTTGATCGTCTTGTGCTCATTGCTCTTATCGTGCTGGAAGAACACGAGCTTCGGCGGGTACGGATAGATCCAGCGCGAGGGATCCGAGTCATCTTGACGATGGACGCTGATCGCCCACAGGCCCTCGCTCAACTCGAGGCGATATTCGCCCGAATGGTTCGTCAGCGCGCGCGCTTCGCCGTTCTGGTCGACGCGCCGCGCGGCGACGAGCGCGTGGTATACCGGATCCTCTGTGTTAGTCTTGACGACGCCGCTGACGATCTTGCGCGGCGAGAGGAACTGCAGATCGATCTGCTGCTGCGCTGGCGGCACGGTGAACGTGATGGGCAGCGGCGAGATCAGGCCCGGCTCGTCCCACGGCGGCGTGACCGCCAGCCAATACGTGCCGGTTTCGAGACCGCCGATCGCGTAGTAGCCGTTCCCGTCGGTCACGTCGCGCTCGACGCGATGTGGATGCCGGGCGACGTGCACCGTCGAGCCGGGCACGGGATTGCCGGTCGAATCCGTCACGTTACCGTACACGTTTGCGGGAGTGAGCGTGAGGTTCTGCACCGTCACGCCGCCAGTGACGGTGACGCTGATTCTGGCCGAGCGCCAGTACGGATCGCTCGTCGCGCGCCGCGCCTGAAGCTCGTATGTGCCCGGGAACAAGCCGCCCACCTTGAGCGACCCGCTCACTGCCAGACGCGATTCGACCTGCCTGCCTGCCGCGAACACGCTCACCCAGGCGTCGACCGGCGTGAGGCCGTCCGGCGCGTAGACTGTGCCGGTGATGCTGGGGTTCGTCAGTTGGAGATCGACCGTGAGCGGATCGTACAGGACGTTGATCGGCTGGAAGTTGCTCGGCGTGAAGTCGGATGCCTGAGGCGGGATGGCGCGGAGGACGTACACGCCGGGGGGCACCGCGCCGAAGGAATACGCGCCGGTCGCCGCGTTCACCGGCGCGTCGCCGTGGATGCTCAGATTCGGGTTGAGCAGGTGAACGCGCGTGCCGCTCGGAACCGGCAGCCCGCCTCCCGGCAGCGTGACCGTGCCGCCGATCGACGCCGGCGCGGCGCTCGCCGTCGTCGCGATCGTGAGCGCGACGGCGACGAGCGGCAGCAGCATCGTGATCGCAACCCGCCGCAACATTTGAGACCGATTCGCTTTGCTCATGTCTTCCTCCTTAAGATGTGCGCCCGGCGAATCGAGGTGCGCCGGGCCGATCGCCTGCCATGGCAAGTCTATCTTGCGTTATAGAAGTTGCGGACGTTTTGCGGCCATGTAAACACGAGGTAAAACGAGGAAGACGGGCAGTAGTACGTTGGTACTCCGCACCACGCGGAAGGGAACGACGGAGAGTGAGACGAGACCCGATTACAGGCCGTCCCGCTCGTCACGTGGGACCTTGAGCTTGGCGTCGATGAACTGGTCGTGGCTGAGCTTGAACAGGCCGGCGATGTTGCGAATGCTTTCGATCTCGTCAGACGAGACCTTGCCGTGAGAGCGCGCGACGCCGAATAACCCGTCGATGAGCTGGAGACGTTCTTCCTCGGTCGTCACCTCGAACAGCTCGCGCGCAACGCGAAAGTTGTCCAGCCCCCGGCTCGCCTCCGATGCGGCGACCTCGGCCACGAGCATGGCGTGCTCCGGCGGGAGCGACCAATACGTTCCGATCGTGCGGGCGATGGTGTCCTTTTCCTTCTCGTCGATCCCGTCGTCTACGTGCGCGACCTGCGCCGCGAGAGCGCCGGCCAGCGACAACCGGCGCAGCTCGGCGTCGGTCAGATCGAGCTGGATCGCTTCGCGGCCCATGCGCTCGCGCACCAGGTAATAGACGCGGTTGCGCACGAAGTCGTCCAGGTAGTTCTCGCGATTCGGAGCATCGCGCAGCGTCTGGCTGCGCCGCCCGGCCGCGCCGCGCAGCAGCCGGCCGAGCTGGCCGGAGGCAGACCTTCCCTCGTCGAACGCGCGCTGAACTTCGGCCAGCACGGCGGCTTCCGATTCGCCGACTTCGCCATCGCTCTGGGCGAGCGCGGTCAACGAGTTCATCACGAGCGCCTTGTCGGCATCGGTGCGCACGACACCGGACAGCTCGGCCACGAGCCGGGCGCGCTCGGCCTCTCCGATCGGCGTCGCCAGGTAGATCTCCACCTGCGCGTAGTCCGCGGCGGTCATGTCCGGCATGTAGAAAAGCAGGTCTTTGATGCTGTTCAGCTCTTCGTGGTCGATCTCGCCGTCGGCCCACGCGGCGGCGATCATGACCTTTGCGAGAGCGGTGATGACGGTCGTATCAGGCATGGTCTCTTCATGAGTGCATATGCAGACGTACATTATAGGTGGATTCAGGCACTTGTACAAACGCGAAGCTGCTGCTCAAGCGCGAGGGCGGCCAGTTGCTGCTGCTCACTCGAGCAGTATCACTCTCGCCGCAATGCCGCTGCCGTCGCCCGACGGGACGCCTATCACGACGACGCGCGCGCCTTCCTTCACCTCATCCAACGAACCGAGCGCCGGGCCATTTTCGCCGCGCGTCATGACGAGCGTCGAGGCGTCGGTCGTCACGGTCAGGGTCGAGCCGTCCGGGAAGCCCAATGCGAACTCGCCGCCGTTCACTTCGGCGGCACTGCCAACCTCGACCGGGCCGCCCTTGGGACCTCGCGGCCGGACCGCGGCGACCTGCTTCGCGACCAGCGCGCCGTTCGCATCGAACTGGCCGATCGCGCCGAGGAGCATGCCGGCTTGAACGTCGTCGATCGACGCCTCCGGTTTGCCTTTCACGCGGAACCTCGTATCGGCCGACGTGGCGATATCGACCGCGTTCCCGTCTCGGTCTTCGACGGTGATCGTGCTGCCGTCGACGGCGATCACCTTGCCGCGCACACTGTCGGACAATTCGTCCGGAATCAGGATCACGACCCGGGCGGCCAACGCACCCTCGCTGGAGAAGCGCCCTCTGGCGGCGATCGTGTCGCCGACCTCGATGTCGGCGAGCGAGAACTGCGGATTGTCCTTCGCGCGGAATCTCGTCTGCGCGCCGGTCTGCACGACGATCGATCCGCGATGTGGCGTGTCGAGCGTGAGAGCGGCGCCGTCGATCGCGGTCACTTCGCCTGCCACGATCGCGCCGCGCTGGCCGTCACGTCCGAACGGCTTTGGTCCTTCGGCGTGCGCCAGGCCGATACCGCCGAAGGCCAGCAGCCCAACCAACAACCCGATCAGCAAAGTCGTGTGCTTCATCTTAGCCTCCGTGAGTCTTCCCGCTTGTTTATCGAGACTCAGTGGATCGAAGTTTGCTCGACCTGGATTGCCAAATCCAGGCCCAATCCGGGGATTTGGCAATCCCCTCAGAGCTTTTCAGATCTACTGAGGCTGATTATCGCGGCTGAATGTTGTGAGGGAATGTGGAGGTTGTAAACCGCTGGTAAAATCGATCTGAGAACCTATCCGAAAACTGGAGTGCAGGCTTGAGCCTGCCATCTGAAGCGGACCAATCCTAAAGGGGGCTACGCACAGTCCGCACTCCGGTGGTTGTCGGACAGGCACTAAGGGGTCAGCGGCTGAAGGACGACGTTCCACGATAGCCGGCCGCCGGCGCCGGTATCCGTCGTGCAAGGATCGGCGCTCAGGTTGCCGACGAGCGCGAGCGTGGACTGAGAGCCAGCGCCGACGCGGTAGCTCACGTCCGGCTGCATGTCGAAGTCGCCGAAGCCAGGCCCCAGCTCCGGCTTCAGCCCGGTCACGAAGCGATCCGCGCCTCCGTCCCACGTGATCCACACGTCGACGCCGGGCAGCCCGTTGCCTTCGGCATCCTGCACGGCGACGCGAATCTGCGGCGCGCCGGACTCGCACACGCCGTCAGAGCTGACGACGACGAATTCCGGCGTGGGCGTTGCGCTGGGCGTCAGGGAGGGAAATGCGTCGGTCGGCGTCGGGGTCGGTTCGGCAGGTGTGCGGGTGGGCGGTATCGATGCGGGGGAGCTCGTCGCGCGCGGCGTCGGCGTGACGGGCGTCGTCAGGTAGACGAGCATGCCCGCAGTCACTGCCTCCGCGTCCAGGCGCTCGACGAGACGGGCCAGCGCCCGCGCCTGTGGATTCGGACCATTCGCGCTGTAACGCTCGAAGAGAGCGGCGGCGGTCTGGGCCAGATTAGGGTCCCCCAACCCGTCGAGCCTAACTTGTGTCCGATCCCAGTCGTCGCCTGTGACGTAGGCCTCGGCCGCCATCACCAGCCACGCTTCCTGGTAGCGCGCATCGACGTGATACGGATCGGCGGTGGTGAATTCGACCGGATCGATCAGCCAGGCATAGGTCAGACCCAGCCCGATTCCTACGGCAATGCTGATCAGGAATACAGCACGCATAGATCAGGGCGCCAGGCTGAGAAACGGGTCGGTGCGCAGTGAGCGCGCGCCGTACGCAGCGGCCAGCCGCGCCAGATGAGCGATCTCAACGGGCGGGAATCCTTCGTCGATCGCTTTTTCGGCGCGCGCCAGGACGATCGGACCCAGATCGACGCTGCCGAAGACGGGCGCCAGTCGGCCACTGGCGGCTTCGAGGTCGCCGTCGTACGCGTAAGCCTGAGCGGCCACCCAGATCGCTTCACTTTTCCAGCCGGGCGCGAGCACGGACGGCGGCGCGCCGGTGAACGTGGCCGGCCAGACGAACCAGCCGACGAACA
>Ga0209751_10002234_pt1 | contig 19548 bp, 17 predicted proteins | sample RifCSP13_1_FD_184019 | JGI IMG/M metagenome (GOLD analysis project Ga0209751, IMG submission 184019) | Soil microbial communities from Rifle, Colorado - Rifle CSP2_sed 13_1 (SPAdes) (version 2) | ecosystem: Environmental > Terrestrial > Deep subsurface > Rock core/Sediment | place: Rifle... | reverse complement strand
CTCCTCGAATGAGAGGGCCGCCGGTTTGGGCAGGACGTTCGCCTCCGGAACGGCCAGGTACTCGGCGTATCCGCCGTGCCGGTGCTCGCCGAGGATGGCGTACCGCGCGCACAGGTTGTCGTCCCCCGCCAGGCAGGCCGCGCAGACCCCGCAGCTCACTCCGGGCGAGATGACGACGGGGTCACCGTCCCTGACGGTCGTCACGGCGCTGCCCGCGCGCGCGACGACGCCGGCTACGTCCGCGCCGGGGATGTGAGGGAACGTCACGGAGAGGCGCGGCAGGCCCCGCCGGACCCAGAGGTCGAGGTGGTTGAGCGCCACCGCCTTCACGCGCACGAGCACGTCCGCGGGCCCCGCCTCCGGCACCGGCATCTCTTGCGACCGGATGACCTCCGGCCCGCCGTGCCCGGTATAGACGACCGCCTTCACGGCCGCGGCGCCTCGTCCTCGACGCGGATCGTCGTCTCGCCCTCCGCGACGATGCGTCGGTCCTGGAGGAAGATGGTCAACGACTGCGCCTGGATCGTCCGGCCTGGTCGCGCGGCGCGGACGCCGTCGCGGAAGACCGCGCGGCGCTCACGGCTGTAGAAGGTGGCCGCCCCGGAGGTGATCCGCGTGTCCTGGAAGACGCCGGTAACGTTCCCGCGGACGAAGGCGACCTGGGCGCGCTCCGAGAAATCGATGCGGTCGCCTTCGACGTAGCCGTCTTTCGTCTGCACGCGCGCGTTCCCCTGAAGCGTCGCCGCTTCGCCACCCTTCATGAGAAGCGTCTGCCCCCGGCCCATGATGTCAGGCGGGATCGCCACCTCGACCCCTCCGTCCGCGGTGACGGCGCGGGCCGAGACGCCGTAGGTCAGGCGCGCGGCGCGGACCACACGCTGCTGCGAGCGGAGGGTGACCTGCCCGGAGGCGTCGATCGTCTCGACGCCGGCGCCCGGCGCGAGGACGGCCGTGGCGGACGCGGCCGTCAGGGTGCCCTGCGGGATGGTGATCACCACGTGGCCGGACAGCACGAGGCGGCGCGGGCGGATGGTGTAGACGGCGTGATCGGCGGTCATCCGGTTCCGCCCGTCCGTGACGCGGACCCGACCTCGTGCCTCGACCACCGCGCCGCCCTGGCGGAGCGTCACGTCATCGGCGCGGAGCTCAACCCTCCGGCCCGGCGGCGCAGCCCCGGAGGCCGGCCCCCCGGCCAGGGCGAGTATCAGCAGGACCAACAACAGCGCGCGCACTGGGCTGAGTCTTGGGTCCTTGTTCCCTGCTCCCCGTTCCCTGTTCCCTAGTCTTTGTCGATCTGCGCGCGCTGCAGGCGGCCGCTGTAGTCGATGTAGACCGCCTTCCACTCGGAGAAGACGTCCAGCGCCTGGATCCCGCCCTCGCGGTGGCCGTTGCCCGTGTGCTTCGTCCCGCCGAAGGGGAGATGCACCTCGGCACCGATCGTCCCGTGGTTCACGTAGACGATGCCGGTGGCGATGTCGTCGATGGCGCGCATCGCCGTGTTCACGTCGCGCGTGAAGATCGAGCTGGAGAGGCCGTACTCCACGCCGTTGAGGATGCGCACGGCATCGTCCAGATCCGCCGCCTCGATGATGTCGGTGACCGGGCCGAAGATCTCCTCCTGCTCGATGCGCATCCCCGGGCTGACGTTGTCGAAGATCGTCGGGGCGTAGAAAGACCCGCGGGCCAGCCCGCCGTCACGGACGCGGCTGCCCCCCACCAGCACGCGCGCGCCCTCCTGCCTGCCGACCTCCACGTAGCCGTGGATGCTCTCCAGTTGCGACTCGCTGACGACGGGACCGACATCGGTCGCCGGCAGCAGCCCGTCGCCCAGGCGCAGGGCCTTCGCCCGCGCGACCAGGCGGTCGGTGAGCTCCCGGCGCACCGGCGTGTGCGCGATGATGCGGCTGCAGGCCGTGCACCGCTGGCCCGAGGTCCCAAACGCGCTCCAGATCAGCGCGTCCGTGGCCAGATCGAGGTCCGCGTCCTCCATGACGATGGCCGCGTTCTTCCCCCCCATCTCCAGTGAGACGCGCTTCCCGAGCCGGCCGCACTTCTCGGCGATAGCCAGCCCCGTGGAGGTGGAGCCGGTGAACGAGATGATGGCCACGCCGGGATGCTCGACGAGCACGTCCCCCACGGTTCCCCCGCTGCCCGTGATCACGTTCAGCACGCCGGGAGGCAGCCCCGCCTCGTTGAGGACCTCCGCGAAGCGGATGCCCACCAGCGGCGTATAGGTGGCCGGTTTGAAGACCACCGTGTTCCCGCAGAGCAGCGCCGGGATGATCTTCCAGGAGGGGATGGCCATGGGGAAGTTCCAGGGGGTGATCACGCCGACCACGCCGACCGGGACGCGCAGGCAGTAGGCGGCCTTGTTGGGCATCTCGCTCGGCGTCGTATAGCCATGCAGCCGGCGGCCCTCCCCGGCGATGAAGTACGTCATGTCGATGGCTTCCTGGACGTCGCCACGCGCCTCGGGGAGCACCTTGCCGAGTTCCTGAGTCATGAGCCGGGCGAGGTCTTCCTTCTGACGCACCAGCTCCTCCGCGGCGCGGTAGAGAATCTCGGCACGGCGGGGGGCCGGGAGCTTACGCCAGCGAGGGTACGCGGCCGCCGCGGCCGCGACGGCCGCGGCGACGTCGTCCGGCGCGGCCTTCGGGACGACGCCGAGGGTCTCGCCCGTGGCCGGATTGATCGAGGCCATCGTCTCGCCGCCGCGCGCGTCCACCCACATCCCATTGACGTAGTTCCGGTAGATCTGTGGAGCCACGGTCGCCATCGCACTCCCTCCCAAAGGGGGCGGGGCATCCGCGCCTGGATGCCCCGCCCGGAATCTAGTCTCTCGAAAGGACGCGTGGCGGCACGGGGACGGCCGCACGCAACCGCTCGGCCGACTCGCGGAAGGCGGCCGCCGCGGCGGAATCCGGGTGGGACATCACCACGGGACGTCCCTCGTCGCCGCCTTCGCGGACGGACTGGTCGAGCGGGATCTCCCCAAGGAGCGGCACTTCGAGCTCCTTGGCCAGCGTCGCGCCGCCGCCTCGTCCGAACACGTACACCGGGGGCTGATCGGGAGCGGGGACGAAGTAGGACATGTTCTCGATGACCCCGACCAACTCCATGTTCACCTTCTCGGCCATGCGCGCCGCCCGGCGGGCGACCTGCGAAGCCGCGGCCTGCGGCGTGGTCACGAGCAGCATGTGGCTCTGCGGCAGGGTCTGCGCGATCGTGATGGAGACGTCGCCCGTCCCGGGGGGGAGATCGATGAGCAGGTAGTCGAGGTCCGGCCCCCAGTGCACCTCGTTGATGAACGTGGTCAGTGTCTTGTGCAGCAGCGGGCCGCGCCAGATCACGGCCTCCTCCTCACTGGGCAGGAGGAAACCGATCGAGATGACGCGGATCCCTTGGACCTCGAGCGGGATGAGCATCTGATCGATCATCGTCGGACGCCCGTGCACCCCCAGCATCCGCGGGATGCTGAAGCCGTAGACGTCGGCGTCGAGGACGCCGACGCGCAGGCCGCCCCCGGCCAGCGCCGCGGCGAGATTGACGGTGACCGTGGATTTCCCCACGCCGCCCTTCCCGCTGGCCACGGCGATCACACGCGTCGGGGAGTCGGGACCCAGGAAGGACGACGGCCGCTGCGGCGTCCCATCCCCGCGCAGCCGGCCGACCAGGGCCTGCCGCTGCTCGGCGCTCATCACTCCCAGGCTGACGTCCACGGCGGCCACGCCCGGGATCGCAGCCACCTTCGCCCGGATCGAGTCCACAATGGTTTCGCGGAGCGGGCAGGCGCCAATGGTGAGCAGCGCCTCCACCCGGACATGTCCGTCGGTGACGGCCACGTCCTTGACCATGTCCAGCTCGACGATGCTCTTGTGCAGTTCGGGATCCAGAACGTCCGCCAGCGCGGTCAGGACCTGCTCGCGGGTCACGCCGTTACGCCTTCCGAACACTTCGGTCACCCCTCAGATGCATCATCTGGTGCCATGCTAGCACAGCCCCCGTGGACCATCTACCGAGGGGGCGCCGGGTGGCCGGACGGCGATGCCGCATGCGCGGCGTCGCCGCACTCGCACAGCTCAAAGCGCAGCAGCGGAAACGGATAGATGCCGGTGTCGTGGCCGTCGGTCCAGCCGAAGCGAAGGGCGTACGCTCCGACGCGCTCGAGCCGCATCGCCCGGAGCGCGGCGGGGAAGTCTTCGGCGCGCAGGGCCGCGGGGCGAGAGTCCCACTCTCCCTTGCACCGGGCGCAGGGGCATCCGGCGCGGAGGTTGCGCCAGGTATAGGTCGAGCGATGGCCGTCCGACCAGACGATGGTAAACGCGCGGTCCGTGACAGATCCCATCTCGACCGGCGTCGGCATGCGCCCCATGGCCGGATCAGTGCACCGGCCCGGGCGTGCCGCCCGGACCCGTCCGCGGGTCGCCGGGGGACCGCCGCCGCCGTCGCCGCCGTCGCCGGTGCTTCTTCTGTACCGCGGGGGGCTGCGCCGCGGGGGGCGCCTGGCCGTTGGCCGCCGAGGCGGGGGACTCGGCCGGCGGCGTCGCGATCCCGCCCTCGATCGTCTCCTCATCCGTAGGCTCCGCGGCCGGAAGCGGGGCGGGCTTCGACGCCGATCCCTCCCCCGCCCGCCGCACGACCCGCGGGAGCTCGCGTTCGGCGGTGAGCTTGAATTTCTCTAGGCTTCGCTCGATGAACGCGTGAAGCACCAAGCGGGCGGCCTGGTCGCTGATGAACGGGATCCCGACCTCGGCTTCCAGCGTCAACGAGACTTCGGTGTCGCCGTCGACCGGCTTGAGCAGATACTGGCCGCGGAACGCCTTCAACCCGCCGCGCGTCTGGCGGAAGTCGATGCGGTGCGGAGGGTACAACGTGGCGCGCTGCAGCGATTCCACCGGGAGGCCCGCGAAGTACCCGCGGTACTGGACGGTCAGCGCCGCCGGCTTGCGCTCCACGAGATCCGCGGTCAGCCACAGCCCGGTGACCCGGGGGGAGGCGTCCATCCGGCTGATCAGCTGGAACACCTTCTGGACCGGGGCGCGGACGATGCGGTGCCTTTCGACCTTGACCATCGGGCTAGCGGGAACGAGGGAACGCGGGAACGAGGAAACCCACTGGTCGCGGCCCGATCATCAGCGCGTCACCGCGTCACCGCGCTCCCGCGCTCCCGCCAGTTCCTCGCGGACGAGGCGCGTGCCCTCGACCATGACGCGCAGCTTACCGACCGTCTCGTCAATCGTCCGCGTCTTCAGTCCGCAGTCGGGGGAGACGTGCACCTGCGCGGCCGGAATCACCCGGAGCGTCCTCCGGATGCCGTCGGCCACCTCCTCCACCGATTCGACCCGGTGGCTGTGCGCGTCCACGACCCCCAGCCCGATGTCCTTGGTGAAGGGCGCGCGCCGGAATGTCTCGAGCAGCGCGAAGTCTTCGTTCTTCAGCGCCAGGTCGAGCTGGTTCACGGCCAGGCGCAGCATGGCGGGATAGATCTTGGGGACGTCCCCGTAGCAGATGTGGCTCACGGTATAGGCGGAGGTCCCCCGCGTCACGATCTCCATCGCCTCGACGGCCAGCTCGAACTCCTCCTCGGGCCGGGTGTGGATGGCCGGCTCGTCGATCTGGATGAACGCCGCGCCCGCGCGCTCCAGATCCACGACCTCGTCGTGGATGGCCCGGGCCAGCTCGAGGACGAGCTCACGGCGGGTCGGGTAGTGCTCGTTGAACGACCACTCCGCGATCGTGTACGGGCCGGTCAGCATCCCCTTCACGGGTTTCGTCGTCAAGGACTGGGCGTATTTGAACCACTCCACGGTGACCGGCGCCTTGCGCCCGACCGGACCGACGACCACGGGCTTCGGATAGTAGCGGTTGCCGTAGGAGCGCACCAGTCCGGCGATCGCGAAGCCGGCCATCTCGTCCGCGAAGTACGCGACCATGTCCCCGCGATACTGCTCCCCATCGACGAGGATGTCCATGCCCAGGTCTTCCTGGATCTGGATCCACTCCCGCGTGGCCCGGCGTTCGAGCTCGGTCAGCTCGTCCTTCGAGATCTGTCGGCGCAGAGACTTGCGGCGTGCCTCCAGCAGGTAGGCCGGCTTCGGGTAGCTCCCGACCGCGGTGGTCGGCAGCAGGGGAAGCGTCATGCCCGGGCTCCTTTCGCCGCCGCCGCGGCGGCCCGCGCGCCCTCGACGAGGGCGCGGAGTTTCCGGCGGGCCACGCCGTGGGGAAGGAACTCCAGTCCGGCACTGGGGGCGAGCATCATCCGCTCCGGAGGCACGAGATCCGCCACGCGGCGGACGGCGGCGACGATCTCCTCCGTGGTCTCAATGCGGGTGTTGCGCGCGTCGAGCAGGCCGCACTGCAGGTCCTTCGTGAAGGGGGCGCTGCGGAGCACCTCCCAGTTGCGGTGCCCGGCGACGAAGTCCAGCCCGATGACGGCGAACGGCAGGTCCAGGATCTGGGGATACACGTCGCGGACATCGCCGAAGTAGGTGCAGAGGATCGTCCTGGCGGTGACACCTTCGAGGAGGGCGCGCATGGCGCCGGCGAACAGCGGGTACTCCCCCTTGTGGCGGCACAGCGCCGGCTCATCGACCTGGATCACGGAGGCGCCGGCGCCGGCCAGGGCCCGCAGCTCGGCATTGAGCGCCCCGGCCAGGGCGGTGACGTAGGCCGCGAACGTGGGATAGTGGGCGTTGCGGCTCAACGTCGCCAGGGTGAACGGTCCGGTGATCACCGCCTTGACCGGTCGGGCGCTGTGGTCCCGGGCGAACGTGAACTCTCCCACGGTGATCGGCGCGGTCCAGGCCACGGCGCCTTCGGCCACCGGCTCGCGGAAGTAAATATTGGTGTCGAAGTAGCGCTGCAGCCCGTTGATCGAAAATCCGCGCAGCCGCCGCGCGAAATGCGTCTGCCCGTCCTCCCAGCGGATCTGCCCGTCGGTGACGAGATCGATGCCGGCCTCGACCTGATCGGCGATGGCCTCCGTCGTCACTTCATCCTCCACGGCGCGCAGGGCGGGCTCATCGAGTTGCCCTTTCTGGAACTTCTCGACGGCGCTGCGCCACTTCCCCGGCGCCGGCAGATCCGGGATCTTCGGGTAGTTGCCGATTACTGTGGTGAGCAATCCTGTCCCTCCATCCCCTCTCCCTTATCCCCTCTCCCTTATCCCTTATCCCGCTGTCGTAGTTTAGGTGCCCGCGTGGGCTCTGGCAAGCCGGGCGAGTTCGACCACGCCGTCGTAGCGGCCGAACGACGGGATGAGGTACACGCCGCCGATCCGCCCGCGCACGGCCTCGATGAACTCCGCGGCCAGACGCATGCCTTCCTGGCGCGGATCGGCCGCCTCGCGCAGGCGGGCCCGGACCCAGGAGGGGATGGAGAGTCCCGGAAGCTCGTTGTGAAGGAACTCGGCGTGCCGGTGGCTGACGAGCGGGAGCACCCCGACGATGAGGGGCAAGGGGAGCCGCCCCGTTACGCGCAGGAGCCGGTCCAGGGCTTCGAGGTCGTAGACCGGCATGGTGCAGATGAAGTCGGCCCCGGCACGGATCTTCTGATCCAGGACGTGCGCCTCGCGGTCCAGATCGCGGGCCGTCACGTTGAGGGCCACGCCGACGGTGAAGGCGGTCGGGGCGCCGATCGCGTTGCCGGCCACGTCCCGGCCCCGGTTGAACTCCTTGATGAGGTGCACGAGCCCGGACGGCTTCACGTCCGACACCGCCGTGGCGTTTGGATAGTCGCCCATCTGCGGCGGATCGCCGCGCAGGACGAGCAGGTTGCGGATGCCGAGCGCGTGGACGGCGAGGAGGTCGGACTGCAGGCGCACCAGGTTGCGGTCGCGGGTCGTGAAGTGCAGGACGGTCTCGACCCCCACCTCGGATTGGATGCGCGACGACATCGCCCAGGGACTCATGCGCAGCCTCGCCATCGGGTTGTCGGCGACATCGATGGCGTCCACGCCGGCCTCGCGGAGCCGCCGGCCGGCATCGAGCTCCCGCCGGTCGTGGATCCCGCGGGGCGGCTGGATCTCGGCGGTGACGACGAAGGTCCGGCCGAGCTTGTTCGCCAGCGTACTCGGGGCCGGCGGCTTGGCCGCGACCTCGGGCTCCGCCGCCGGACGGTCGGCGACCGTCGCCCCCAGGGCCACGGCCGGGGTCTGCGCGGCCGGCTCGCGGAGGGCGTCGCGGATCGCGGCGATGTGGTCCGGCGTGGTCCCGCAGCATCCGCCGATGAGCCGGATGCCGAGGCCGACCATCTGCCGGGCGTGCTCGGCCATGTACTCCGGCGTCGAGAAGTACATGTAGCGCCCGCCGACGTACGCGGGGAAGCCGGCGTTGGGCATGGCCGACAACTTCGCCCGATGCACGACCGCCGCCATCTGCGCGGTGACCTCGAGGATCCCCTGGGAGCCCACGCTGCAGTTCGCGCCCACGACATCGGCTCCGGCCCGTTCCAGGGCTTCCGCGATCTCGCGCGGGCCGTGACCAAGCAGCGTCTTGCCGTCCTGCGTGAACGTCATCTGGGCGATGACCGGCAGGGCGGCAGCGCGCCGGACCGCCCGCACGGCTTCGAGCAGTTCGCCGAGATCGGTGAAGGTCTCGAGGATGAGGACGTCCACGCCTCCGGCGGCCAGGGCCTCGGCCTGCTCCGCGTACGCCTCGCGGACTTCCTCGGCGGTCACGGCACCGAGCGGAGCCATAGCCCGGCCCATCGGGCCCATCGAGCCGGCGACGAAGACCGGCCGCCCCGAGAGCTCCACGGCCTGGCGCGCCACGCCGGCGCCCGCCCGGTTGAATTCCACCACCCGATCGCTGAACCCGTGCGCTGCCAGCTTGAAGCGGTTCGCGCCGAAGGTGTTGGTTTCGACCAGCTCGGCGCCGCTGGCGATGTAGTCGAGATGGATGCCGCGGACGAGGTCGAGCGCGGAGAGGTTCAGTTCGTCAAAGCACTGGTCGAACGGGACGCCCCGGGCATAGAGCTGCGTGCCCATGGCCCCGTCGGCGAGCAGGACGCCCGCGTCGAGGCGCTCCAGGAAGGGATGGGTCACAGATGGTTACGCTACTCTTCGAGCAGGGATTTGGCAATGATGAGCCGCTGGATCTCGGAGGTCCCTTCGCCGATCTCGGTGAGCTTGACGTCGCGATAGTAGCGCTCCACCGGATAGTCCTTGATGAAGCCGTAGCCCCCGTGGATCTGCACGGCCTTGTTTGTCGCCCGCGCCGCCGCCTCCGACGCGAACAGCTTCGCCATGGACGCCTCGCGGCCGAATCGCTGTCCGGCCTCGGCCAGCCAGGCCGCCCGTAGCACCATCAGCCACGCCGCATCGAGCTCCACGGCCATGTCGGCGACCATGAACTGGATCGCCTGCAGCTCGGCCAGCGTCTTGCCGAACGCGGTGCGTCGGGCGGCATAGGCGATGCTCTCGTCGAGGGCGGCGCGGCCGATCCCGACCGCCATCGCCCCGATCCCTACCCGGCCCCGCTCGAGCGTCGCCATCGCCTGCCGGTACCCTGCTCCCTCGGGACCGATCAGCGCCTCGGCGGGAACCGCGCAGTCCTCGAAGACGACCTCCGCCGTGTCGCTGGCCCGCAGCCCCAGCTTGTCTTCTTTCTTCCCGACGCGCAGCCCAGGGGTCTCTCGATCGACGATGAACGCGGAGATCCCCGAGCGGCCCTTGGCCGGATCGCTCACGGCCATGACGACGTAGACGCCGGCGATGCTGCCCTGCGTGACGAACAGCTTCGAGCCGTTCAGGACCCAGGACCCGCCGGCTCGGACCGCGCGGGTCAGGAGGTGCGCCGCGTCGCTGCCGGCCTGCGCCTCGGTCAGGCACCACCCGCCCAGGAGCCGGCCGCTGGCCAGCGCCGGGAGATAGACCCGCTTCTGCCGGTCGCTCGCGAACTGAAGGATGTGCCCGGTGCACAGCGAGTTGTGGGACGCGACGGTCAGCCCGATCGAGGCGTCCCCCCACGAGACGGCCTCGACGGCGAGCGCCGTACCGATCAGACCGAGCCCGGCCCCGCCCATCTCCGTCGGAACGTTCAGGCCCAGCAGCCCCAACTGCGCCAGCTTCGGGACCAACTCCGCCGGAAAGTGCCCCTCGCGGTCCCACCGCGCGGCGTTCGGGCGCAGTTCGGCTAAGGCAAAATCGCGGACCGTTCGATGGAGGAGCGCCTGATCCTCGGTCAGCTCGACGCGCACGGCCGCGCCTCCGTTCGGCGTGCTACAGCACCACCAGGGGCTCGACGTCGCTGATCACGGTCGTCTCCTCAGCGATGAGCCGCCGCAGCGGGCGGGGCAGATGGGTGACCCGCACGTGGGTCTCCCCGTCGTAGAAGCGAAGCCGGATCCCGCGCCGCTCGAGCCGCCGGTCGACCTCGGCCCCGGACAACTCCGCCCAGACCGGCCGGGCGCTGCCGGCCACGAACGCCCACGGATAGTCGAACGACAGGACGTAGTCGGCGTAGGAGCAGACGTGTGGGAACACCTCGGCCGCGGTGTGGTGGATCGCGGCGTGCAGCCGGTCGCCCTCATCGTAGTGCACGCCGATCGCCTGCGTGACGAAGACGCCGTCGGGACGGAGGAGGCGCGCCGCCGCGGTGTAGTACTCCCGGGTGAACAGCAGTTTGCTCGGTCCGCCCTCGATCGGATCGGTGATGTCGTTGACGATGACGTCGAACCGCTCCGGGCAGCCCTCGACGAACGCGCGCGCGTCGGCATGCAGCACCCGCACGCGGGGGTCGGCGAAGGCGCCGGCGTGCCAGGCCGGCAGATGCTCGCGGCACAGGGCCACCAGCTCGGCGTCGAGATCCACCATGGTCACCGCTTTCACGCTCGGGTGGCGCAGGATCTCGCGCAGCGGCGCGCCCTCTCCTCCGCCGCAGACCAGCACCCGTTCCGGCGCGGGATGGGCCAGCATCGCCGGGTGGATGAGCAGCTCGTGATAGATGTATTCGTCGATCTCCGCGGATTGAATCTTCCCGTCAACGATCAGGCAACGGCCGAGGTGCTCGAGCCGCTGGATGACGACGTCCTGGAACGCGGTGCGCGCGCGGGCGATCACCGCTCCCGCGCGGTGCGCATGGACTTCTGCCGGAGTATACCGATCGTAGAACCAGATCCCCTTGAGTGGGAAGTCTTCCGGTGCGGTGATGCGATCAGGCAAGCGGTATCCTCCGGGGCAGGGCCTGTGCGGGGACTGCTCCCTGGTCCCCGTTCCCCGTTCCCTGATGTTATCCTTTCACAACCCCGATCGGGCGTGTGCGCACCACGCGGCGGCTGATGCCCGCCTGATGGCAGATCTCCACGACGTCGGCCACGTCTTTGTAGGCCTGCGGCGCTTCTTCGGCGAGCAGCCCGCGGTCCTGGGCCCGGACGATGATCCCCTGCCGCCGAAGTTCCTCCCCCACGTCACGCCCGGCCAAGGTCCGCACGGCCTGCTTGCGGCCCATCACCCGCCCGGCACCGTGACAGGTCGAGCCGAACGACTCCCGGACGGCTCGTTCCGTGCCGATGGCGATGAAAGAGTAGCGGCCCATGTCGCCCGGGATGAGCACGGGCTGGCCGATCGCGCGGTAGCGTTCGGGCACGTCGGGATGTCCGGCGGGGAACGCACGCGTGGCCCCCTTGCGGTGCACCACGAGTTCCCGGCGCCGGCCCTCGACCACGTACTCCTCGACCTTCGCGATGTTGTGCGAAACGTCGTAGACCAGCGCCATCCCCAGCGCCTCCGCGCTCTGGGCGAAGACGCGCTCGAACGCCCCGCGGACCCAGTGCGTGATGACCTGCCGGTTGGCCCAGGCGAAGTTGGCCGCCGCGCTCATCGCGCCCACGTAGCGCTGCCCTTCGTCGGACTGGAACGGCATGCAGGCCAGCTGGCGGTCGACCAGGGCGATCCCGTGCTCGCGGGCCGAGCGCTCGGCCACGCGGAGGTAGTCGGTGCACACCTGATGGCCCAGGCCCCGCGACCCGCAGTGCACGAAGACGACGACCTGGCCGCGCGCGGTTAGCCCCATCGCCTCGGCCGCTGCTGCGTCAAAGATCTCGTCCACGACCTGAACTTCGAGGAAGTGGTTGCCCGAGCCCAGCGTGCCGATCTGGGCACGACCGCGCTTCTTCGCCTCAGGACTCACCGCGTCGGGATCGGCCTGCGGGAGCGCGCCGCCGCTCTCGATGACCTCGAGATCATCCGCCCATCCGTACCCCTGACCGACCGCCCAGCGCGCGCCGTGGCGCAGGACACCCTCGGTGCCCTGCGGGTCGAGCTTCACCCGCCCGGTCGCCCCCACCCCCGAGGGTACGGCATGGAAGAGGGCGTCGACCAGCGGCTGGAGTCTCTCCTTCACCTCAGGTTCATCGAGTCCCGTGCGGATCAATCGAACCCCACAGTTCGACACGACGAACCCGTTCGCGATGAAGTTGTGATTATGGTCGTTCACGGTCAAGTCGTACACGGGTCCGTCATAGGATGCGGGAAGAACCCGCACCACGCGATCCCAGACCCGTCCCGTCTCACCGAGGCCCTCTGTCTTCTCCCTCAGGAACGACTCGTACCCCATGAAGGCGCCACCGATGCGAACGTGGCGGCGAGTGGAGTAGAGGGAGTGCGCTATGAACGCCGGCTTCATGTAGCGTGAGAGGAGCGCATGGCTGATCGTACGAGGGGAGTACCCTTCCGCGCGCATATCGCGTGCAACAGCCGTGGTGTGCCGCCGGTCGTCCAATACGACGTCCTTGAGCCTGAGGTATTGGGCCGCGACGCACCCAAGATGACGCTTGCGCGTGTTGTACTCGAAGCCGATGGTCGTCCAGAGACGTATGAGGCTGTCCGATCTCGCTGAGATCATGAGACGGAGCCGGACAGCCACCGACTCGCCGCTGCGTTCCTGGCGCTCGGCCAGCATCACGCTCTCGACCCCGAAGTCCTGCAACCACGCCTGTATCCGCTGCATGTACCTTCGACCACTCTCCGCACACCGCGGCCGTTTGTTCATCGACATGATCTGGTCATAGAAATTGTGCGGGCGCCCTGTCACGGTGCTGGGTGCCGTCAGTTCGGCGCCAAACAGGGCGGCAAGGTAGAGGCGCTTCATCCAGCGCGGTGCGCGATTCAACCAGTCGGGGGCATCGAAGTCCTGCCCGGCCTTGTTGCCCACAGGAACGCCCAGGCCGTGGAGCAGGACAGCCAGCGCGGTCGAACCCGAGTGCACCATGCACTCAGTCGTCGAGAAGTGCGCGGTGCCGTACGGCGTATCGCTGCGATGGTGCCGGCGCCTTCGATAGATCCGCGATGGACGGAAGCCCAGCTGCTGCACGTCCTGGCGAATGGCTTCAAGGTCCTCGGGCTGCGCGTAAAAGGAAACCAACGCATGCCCCGATCTCAGGAACTGAATCGATCCGTCGCCGTGAACGAATCCCATCAGCTTGATAAGGAGAGGCAGCTTCGGATGGTCCAGTGACATGGGGATGAGGCCGCGCCTCTTGAGCGCGCCGAGGACCTGGCCCAGACCGTTCCCCCCGCGGGAGGGATAGAGCCGGGCGACATCTTCCTCCGCCAGAAGGATGTCGTCTCCGACGGGCTCGTAGGGCACACCTTCAAATGGGTAGAGGGCGACCGATTCCCCGTTCCGGATCTCCCCGACCGCCACCATGCCCCGCGGCGTGAGGAGGGGATGATCCGCCGTCGCGACGAGCCTGCGCCCGGTCTCCGTGGTCAGCTCGAGCATGTGACGGCCCGGTCGTTCCTGACGCAGCAATGCCGCGATGGCTGCGCCCCGAGGTCCTCGTACGCCATCCAGGCAGATGATCCGATCCGTCTGCCAGAGCTGCTCGAACGCTTCGATCGGCCGATGATACCCGAACTCCTGCAGGATCTGCGCGCCGCGCGGGAGGCAGTTTAGGTCGAATCCAACGGCCCCAGGACTGATGATGCCCTCGTTCACGTCAAACGCCGCGACCCCACCGACAGGAAATCCATAGCCCCAATGGATGTCGGGCATGGCCAGAGCCCGCCCGACGATGCCTGGGAGTGTCGCCGAGTTCGCCACCTGCTCGAGCGCCTGCTCTTCGACGATCTGGCGGAGCATCTTCTCGTCGGCGTAGATCAACCCGGGCACCCGCATCCCGGATTTGTAGGAGGTGGGGAGCTCCCAGCGGTAGTCGTCGATCTTTCGAAGGATCTGCGTCCAGGGCGTGTTCATCGCCGCACCCTCAGTCTACAATGCGCGGGGCCCTCCGGGTCTGTCCCCGGAGAGCCCCGTCAGATGTCCTCGATCGATTGTCGGTCCTACTTGTCCCTTATCCCTTCTCCCATCTCCCGCAGTTTCTTTTAGAAGGGCATCGCCTCGACGCCCTTGATCTCCGGGACGGCCTCCTTGATCATCCGCTCCACGCCCGCCTGAAGCGTCATCATCGAGTGCATGCACCCGACGCAGGCGCCGGCGAGGCGGATCTGCACGATCCCGCTGACGATGTCCACGAGCTCGATGTCCCCGCCGTCACCCTGGATGTAGGGCCGGATCGTCTCCAGCACCTGCTCCACCTTCCCGCGCATCTCGGACTCGGCGTGCTCCACCTGGGTGCTCATGCCTTGGCTCCTTCGGTCGTGGTCGTGGCGTCCGGCTCGCATCCACACGGCTGCGGCTGGCCCGCGTCCTGGCGGGTGCGGAAGGAATGCCCGCAGCCGCAGGTCGCGATCGCGTTCGGATTGCGCACCGTGAACCCTTCGCCCATCGTCGACCGTACGTAGTCGACCTGCGCGCCGCGGAGGTAGGGACCGGAGGTGGCATCCACGAGGACGCGCACCCCACCGCGCTCCACCACCGTGTCGTCGTCATGCCGCTCGGGATCGAAGGCCATGGCGTAGGAGAAGCCTTCGCATCCCCCGGGGGCGATGAACAGCCGCAGGTAGAGGTCGGACTGTTCCTGGTTCGTCAGGAGCTCGCTCAGCTTGACCGCGGCGGCATCGGTGATCGTGATCATGGTTAGGTCCATTGTATGGATTCTCTACCCAGGGTGTCAACAATCCTCCGGCCGCTCAGCCTCGCCCCCCGACCGGATCGGCGATCCGCAGCGTGCCGCGCACAACCGGATCGGCCAGCAGGACCTCCATCTCGTCTCCTGACACGGCCCGGGGCACGTCCCGTGAGGCATCGACCGGGCAGAGGAACCCGAACGGCTCCGTCCCCGCGTTTACGAACTGGTGCGGCGCCGCCGGCGGGACGACGACGAGGTCGAACGGCTCGACGGCAAAGACCGCGTGGCCAGCCACGACCCGGCCCCGGCCGCGCAGGACGACGATCGTGTGCGCGTGCGCGTGCTTCTCCAGACTACTGTACCCGCCGGGGCCGATCTCGAAGTAGCGGAGCTGAAAGGCCAGCGCCTCGCCTCCCGCGAGCGTGTGGCGGACCACGTCGCGCCACCCGAGACCGGCCTCCCCCGCGTCCCCCCGCTTGTAATGCTGCGCTGGGACACCCTCCCAACTGAAGGTGGCGCGATCGAAGCGCCGGTGGACGAGGTCCGCGCGGAGGGTTCCCGCCTCAGGGAGGTCGCAGCTCCCGCCTTCAGGATGATCGGTCACGGCCGCACGACCACTTTCAGGGCGTCCTTCGCCTCACGCACCAGCCGGTACCCCTCAGCCGCGGCATCCAGGGGAAGGCGGTGGGTGATCAGCGACTCGACCGGCAGTCCGTCGAGAAGATGCCGCAGGGCTTCGGCCGTGTCGTCCGGTCCGGCGGAGTACGATGGAACGATCCGCACCTCGCGGAAGTACGCGTCGTGGACCGGCAGGGCCCACCGTCTGTCCGGCGGCGTCGGCGTGAAGAGCACCAGGGTTCCCCCGGGGGCCGCGGCGGCGAAGCCGGACTCGATGGCCTCGGTTGTCCCGGGGCCGACGATGACCAGGTCCGCACCTTCCCCCTGGGTCAGCGTCCGCACACTCTCGGCCAGGGGGACGTCGGCCTCCTCTTTCACATGGACGCTCGCGTCCGCCCCGGCGGTACGGGCCCGCGCAAGGCGGGCGGGGATCCGATCCGCGCCGATAACCATCCCGGCACCGAGACGCCGGGCCAGCATCACGTGCAGCAGGCCCATCACCCCGAGACCGATCACCAGTACCGAGGCACCCGGGCGCAATCCGCCGCGCCGGAGTGATTTCACCACACAGGCCAGGGGCTCGATGAAGGTGGCGGGGTCGTCATCGAGCGCGGCCGGCAGGCGCAGGGTGTCCCCGCGCACGATCTCGGACGGGACGACCGCGAACTCGCTCACACCGCCTGGGTGGAGGCGGCTCCGCCGCCACGTCACACAGTGCACGAAGTCGCCGCGGCGGCAGCGCGCGCAGCGCAGGCACGGGGCGTGATGGTGGACGAAGACCCGCTCGCCGACGGCGAAGCCGCGGACGCCCGGTCCGGCATGGATGATCTCGCCGACCGGCTCATGCCCGAGGGCCAGGGGAGCCTTGCGCGCCATGTACCAGTCCATGGCCTCCCCGGGGCACAGCCCACAGGCCCGGATGCGCACGACGAGGTCCCCGGGTCCGGGAGCGGGCAGCGGCACCTGCTCCAGGCGGAGGTCGCCCGGGCTGTACAGCACCACGGCGCGGGTGACGGACGGGAGGACGGCTGCGGCGGGCTCTACGCCCATCCGGAGGCCTCCGGCAGGATCGCGAACTTCACCCCGTGCCCGCGGTCCAGGGAGGCGAAAACGTCCACGATGCCGGCGAGATCGCGCACCCCGCTGATGATCGGGCGCAGGTCGATGACGCCGGTGCTGAGCAGGTGGTGGGCCTCCTCGACGTCTGCCGGACGGTAGTGGAAGGTGTTGATGATGTCTACCTCATCGTAATGCAGCCGGGTGGCGTCGAAGGCCACCTGCGTACCGGCGGCCAGCCCGGCGAACAGCAGGACGCGTCCGCCCCGGCGGGCCCATCCCGCCACCTCGACCCACATCCGGGGGCTGCCCGTGCACTCGATCACGACATCCGGTCCGATGCCCCCCGCCGCCTCCCGGATGCGCCGGCCGATCTCGCCCTGCTCCGTGTCCACGACCGCGGCGGCCCCCAGTTCCTGGGCGAGGGCGAGCCGTTCCGCGCGGCGCCCCACGGCGATGACGCGGGCGCCGTTCGCGCGGGCGAGACGGACAAACATCATCCCGATGCCGCCCAGCCCGGCGACCACAACCTGCTCGACCGGGGCCGTGCGGAGGCGATCCCAGGCGTGGACGACGCAGGACAGCGGTTCGAGGAACGCGGCTTCGATGTAGGAGAGGCCGGACGGCTTGCCGAGCAAGTTCGTGGCGGCGACTTTGTCGGAGACCAGCAGGTAGTCCGCGTACGCGCCCAGGACGATCGCGTCGAACTGCCGCTCGCAAAGATTCTCCCGTCCTGCGCGGCAGGAGGGGCAGACCCGGCACGGCGCGGTAGGGGTCGGGATCACGGCATCCCCTTCGCGGATCCCGCGGGCGCCGCGGCCGGCGGCCACTACGTCGCCCGCGCACTCGTGCCCGAACGGACCGAAGGGCACTTTGGGGTGACCCCGCCGGTACGTCTTGAGATCGGTGCCGCAGGTCAGGGCGGCGCGGACACGCAGCACCACCTCGCCGGGCCCGGGTGTCGGAACGGGCCGGGTGACCAGCTCGATGTGCCGCGGCTCCCGAAGAACCGCCTGACGCATCAGACCGTCTCGATCGGGGACGATGTCATGCGACGCGAGGCTTGCCGGGCGGGTCACACTGCCCAATTCGACTTCACGCTCCCGTTCCTTCCGGGCGGTACGGGCTCCCGGCGCCGGTCTATTGTTCCGGACCCGCTTCCACAGGATACTGTCCGTTCATCCAGGCCACAATCCCGCCGGCGATGTTGAAGGCGCGGGCGTGCCCCCGCTCCCGCAGGGCATCCGCCACCGCCGCACTGCGCTGGCCCACCGCGCAGTAGAGGATAACCGGCCGGTTGCCCTCGATCTCCCCAAGACGCCGCTCGATCTCGCTCATCGGGATGAGCGTGGCGCCGGGGATGCGGGCCGTCATCCACTCCCACCGCTCGCGCACGTCCACCAGGTCGGCCTCGCCCCGCTCGACCATCGCCTTCGCCGCCTCAGGACTGATGTCGCGGGGCGCTTCCGCCACGGTCACCGGGGGCGCCGCCGCCGCGGCATGATCACTTCGCCCGGGCACGCCGCAGAACGCCTCGTAGTCGATGAGTTCCCTGATCGTCGGCTGATCGCCGCAGACCGGGCAGGACGGGTTACGGTTCCAGCGCAGGGTGCGGATCTCGGCGGACAGGGCGTCGAAGATGAGCAGCCGGTTCGCCAGCGTATCGGATCGGCCGAGCAGAACCTTCACCCCCTCGAGCGCCTGCAGGGTCCCCATGAAGCCGGCGACCGCGCCGATGATCCCGCCCTCGGCGCACGACGGGACCGCGCCGGGGGGCGGGGGCGTGGGGAACAGACACCGGTAGCAGCCGCGGCCCGGAAGGAACGCCGTGGCCTGGCCCTCCCACTTCAGGATGCTGGCATCGATGAGCGGCTTGGCCAGAAAGACGCAGGCGTCGTTGACGAGGTAGCGCGTGGGGAAGTTGTCGGATCCGTTGATGACGAGATCGTAGCCGCCGATGATCTCCAGCGCGTTCTCGCTGGTCAGCACCGTCTGGTAGGGGGTGACCGTGATATCCGGGTTGATGTCCTCGAGCGTCCGGCGCGCGGACTGCGTCTTCGGCCGGCCCACGTCGTGCGTGTGGTGGAGGATCTGGCGCTGCAGGTTGGTCAGGTCCACACGGTCGCCGTCCACGACGCCCAGTGTCCCGATCCCCGCGGCGGCAAGGTAGAGCAGGACGGGGCTGCCCAGCCCGCCCGCCCCGATCACAAGCACTTTGCTGTCCATCAGGCGGCGCTGCCCGGCGACCCCGACCTCGTCCAGGATGATCTGCCGCGCGTACCGCTCCATCTGCTCGTCGGTGAGCAGCGGCCCGGCCCGCGCCGTCATCGCCATCGTGTGTCGTTCCTCCCGATTCCTGATGCCCGCAGTACGGTTTCGATTCTAACACGCGAAACGCGGCTTCGCCGTCGGCCATTCCCTCTCGGCCGCGGCAGCTCGCCGAGCGGATGCGTGTTGGAGGCCGCCCGGCATTGGATCGGGCGGTGGGGGGCGCGGCGGGCGCACTGTGAGCGCACCTCAGGGATTCGGTTGCCCCTCCGCTCATCCGTGGACGCCTCAAACGCGGGAATGCTATGATACGAGAGTTGTGACGGAGGAGGCATGCACGGCGTGGCGGATGAACGCTTCGACCTGACCATCATCGGCGCGGGGCCGACCGGACTGTTCGCCTCGTACTACGCGGGGTTTCGCGGGCTACGCACGAAGCTCATCGACAGCCAGCCCGACCTCGGCGGGCAGATCACCGCGCTGTACCCGGACAAGTTCATCTACGATGTCGCGGGCTTCCCCAAGGTGCTGGGCAAGGATCTCGTCCGCAATCTGGTGGAACAGGCCATGCAGTACCGTCCGGCCGTGCACCTGGATGAGAACGTACACTCGCTGGAGCGTACGCCGGACGGCGGC
>Ga0209751_10002233_pt1 | contig 19549 bp, 16 predicted proteins | sample RifCSP13_1_FD_184019 | JGI IMG/M metagenome (GOLD analysis project Ga0209751, IMG submission 184019) | Soil microbial communities from Rifle, Colorado - Rifle CSP2_sed 13_1 (SPAdes) (version 2) | ecosystem: Environmental > Terrestrial > Deep subsurface > Rock core/Sediment | place: Rifle... | reverse complement strand
AGGGCCGCGACGGCGGCAAGATAGGCGGGAACGGCGTCCTCCGCCCGGCGCTTGGGGATGTCGATGGCGTGGGCGTCGACTCCTCGCGCGCGCAGCCCTTCCACGTGCGGCCGCATGGAGGCGGCCGTGCCCGAGGCACCGTGGGCGAAGACGATCCGGGCGGGGAGTCGCAGGCGGCGCATGATGGGCGGCATTCTCGACCATCCGCGCGACCGGCGGCTAGAATCGCCCCGACCCGTCGCGCCTCGTCGTTGGCGCCGACGGACCTCCCCCGCCATCGGCCGGCCGCGGGGAGTGGGCACCAGTCGGCCGTCCGGACCACCGCATGCGCACCCGTCTCACCGCGCGCGCCCGGGCCTGGCTGGCCCGCTGGCGGCCGGTCATGCCGATCCTCGTCGCCGAGTTCGTCGTGGTCGTCGGCTTCGGCGCGCTGCTGCCCGTGCTGCCGCTCTACGTCGTGGACCAGGGCGTGGACCCCGCGACGCTGGGCATCATCCTCGCCGCCTGGCCGGCGGCGCGCCTCATCTTCGAGCCGCTCTTCGGCTGGCTCGCCGACCGGACCTCGCGGAAGCCGCTGATGATCGCCGGGCTCCTCATCCTGACCGTGGCGAGCCTGTTGCCGCTCGCCTTCCACGGACCGCTGGAACTGCTGCTCCTGCGGTTCCTCTCGGGCGCGGCGGCGAGCATGTACGACCCGGCGGCACGCGGCATCCTCGTCGATGCGACCGCCGAGGACGAGCGCGGCGAGGTCTTCGGCCTGTACACCTCGGCGCAGATGGGCGGGCTCATCTTCGGCCCGGTCATCGGTGCCTTCGGGGCCGCGCTGGGGGGCGGGTTCGCCTTCCCCTTCATCGCCGCCGGGGCCGCCTGCGCGGTCGGCGCCGCGTACCTCGCCCGCGCGCTGCCGCCGGCGGCGGTCGGTCCACGCACCCACGCGCCCTTGACCGAGACGTCCTACGCGGAGTACGGCACCGACTCGCCCGACCTCGCCCAGCGCTACGTGGAGAGCCAGCAACGCGACCGGACGCCACAGGCCCCACTGCGCGAGATGCTCAACCGCGCCGTGATCGGGGCGCTGACGATGAACTTCGCGCTCTACCTGGCGGTCGGCGTCTACGAGGTCGTGTGGAGCCTGTACATGCGGCACCTCGGTGCATCTCTGGCCTGGATCGGCATCACCTACGTGCTCTACGCCACGCCGGTCGTGCTCTTCTCGCCGTTCGCGGGCCAATTGGTCGACCGTCTCGGCGGGCTGCGTTTCGCGGTGGGCGGCGGGCTCGTGGTCGGGGTCGCCCTCTTCATCTATGCGCTCGCCAGCGAGCCGTACCTGCCGGGCGCGGTCATCCTCATCGAGGCCATGGCCAACGCCTTCCTCGGTCCGGCGATGTTCGCCATCCTGTCGCGGGGCACGCCGATGGGTCGCACGTCCACCACGCAGGGGCTCTTCGGGGCGGCCGGCACGATCGCCTTCATCGCCGCCGCGCTGGCGACGGGAGCGCTCTTCGCCCTCGACGTCCGTCTCCCCTTCGCGGTCTTCGGCGGCATCGTGCTGGCCTTCTTCCTCATCGGCGGTCTCATCGCGCGTGGCGCGGCCCCCAGGCCGGCCTCCACATGAGCGGCAGCGGCCGGACCCCGCCGCGAACCGTCCGCCAAGGCGGCCGCCTCAAGGCCTACCGGCCGATCGGCGAGGTCGAGCGCCGGGCGGCGTTCGCCGCCGCCGTCGCCGCCTACGAGCGAGGCGACGCCTTCCTCGCCCACGAGTTGCTCGAGCCGGCCTGGATGGGCACGGCCGACGAAGCGGAGCGCGACCTCTACCAGGGGTTGATCAAGCTGGCCGCCGCCGAGGTCCACGCCGTGCGCGGCAACGCGACGGGCGTGGGCAAGAACCTGCGCGGCGCGCTCCAGCGCCTCGAGCGTGCCGACCGGGGCGGCTTCCACGGCGGCCTCGACCTGCCGGCCCTGTGCGGGGCGATCGCCGCGCGCCTCGCCGGCCTGGAAGCGGGGGACGAGTGGGCGTCAAGACCCCTCGCGAAACCCATCCTGCCCGGCCGTTGACAGCGCCGTGCAATCGTTTACATTCGTCGCAACGTCCGCGTCACCAGGAGGCATGCGTCCACCGTGAGCAAGACCCGTCGCCTGACGGCCGCGCAGGCCGTCATCGCCTTCCTCGAAGTCCAGTCGGTCGAGCGCGACGGTCGCGCCAATCCCTTCTTCGCGGGCATCTTCGGCATCTTCGGGCACGGCAACGTGGCCGGCCTCGGGGAGGCGCTGGAGGCGCGCCAGGACGCGTTCCGCTACATCCAGGCGCGCAATGAGCAGGGCATGGTCCACGCCGCGGTGGCCTTCGCCAAGCAGCGGCGGCGTCTCCAGACATACGCCTGCACGAGCTCCATCGGGCCGGGCGCAACGAACATGGTGACCGGCGCAGCCGCGGCCACGGTCAATCGCCTGCCGGTCCTGCTGCTGCCCGGCGACATCTTCGCCACGCGACGGGTGGCCCCGGTGCTCCAGCAGCTGGAGCTGCCGGAGTCGCTGGACGTCTCGGTCAACGACGCCCTGCGTCCCGTCTCCCGGTACTGGGATCGCATCAACCGGCCGGAGCAGCTCATCGCCGCGTTGCCGGCGGCCATGCGCGTGCTCGTCTCGCCGGCCGACACCGGCGCGGTGACGCTGGCGCTGCCACAGGACGTGCAGGTCGAAGCCTATGACTTCCCGAGCAAGCTCTTCGAGCCGCGGACCCATGTGATCCCGCGGGCGCGACCCGACACGACCCTCCTGGCGCGAGCCGCCGAGGCCATCGCGGCTGGTCGACGGCCGGTCATCATCGCCGGCGGCGGCGTCCTGTTCAGCGAGGCCAGCGCGGCGCTCGATGCCTTCGCGCGGCGCTTCGGGGTGCCCGTCGTCGAGACCCAGGCGGGCAAGGGGTCGCTGCCCTGGGACCACCCTCTGCAACTCGGGCCGATCGGCTCGACCGGCGGGTCGGCGGCCAATCGACTGGCCCGCGAGGCCGATCTCGTGCTGGCCGTCGGGACGCGCCTGTCCGACTTCACGACCGCGAGTTGGACGGCCTTCCAGGATCCGGGCGTGCGCTTCGTCGGGCTGAACGTCGCCGAGATGGACGCCGTCAAGGCCGGTGCGCTGCCGCTGCTGGCCGACGCACGGGTCGGCCTCGAGGAGCTGGCCACGGCGCTTGAGGCGCGGGGCTGGAGGGGCGTGGATGCCGAGCGACGCGCCGCGACCGAGCGCTGGCGCGAGGAGTGGAACGCCGAGGCGGACCGCGTGCGTCATCTCGCCACGCCGGTCCACGTCTCGCAGCCGGAGGCGATCCGGCTGGTCAACGAGGCGGCCGGCGCGAGCGGCGTGGTCGTCTGCGCGGCCGGTGGATTGCCGGGTGACCTGCACAAGCTGTGGCGCACTCCCCGCGAGGGTGGCTATCACCTCGAGTACGGCTACTCGACGATGGGCTACGAGATCGCCGGCGGCCTCGGCGTGAAGCTCGCCGAGCCGGAGGCCGAGGTCTACGTGATGGTCGGCGACGGGTCCTACCTGATGCTCTCGGCGGAGATCGCCACCTCCGTCCAGGAAGGCCAGAAGCTGACCATCGTGCTGCTCGACAACCACGGCTTCCAGTGCATCAAGAACCTGTCCGGCGTGTGCGGCGGCGACAACCCATTCAACCAGTTCCGGATGCGCGAGCCCGCCACGGGCCGATTGACGGGCGACTTCCTGCCCATCGACTATGCGGCCAATGCAGCCAGCCTGGGCGCCGACGTGCTCATGGCCCACTCCCCTGCCGAGCTGGAGGCCGCCCTCGCGGAGGCGTACGGCCATACGAGGACGACGGTCATCGTCACCGAGGTCGATCCGAGCGTCGGCGTCCCCGGCTATGACAGCTGGTGGGACGTGCCGGTAGCCGAGGTCTCGACGTCGGAGCGGGTGCGCAACGCACGACGGACCTACGACGCGCACGTCGCCGAAGAGCGGAGCCTCGTCTGATGCCGGCCCGCATCGGGCTCGGCGTGGTGGGTGTCGGGCGGATGGGCGCGGACCACGCCCGGATCATCGCCCGGCTCGTGCCCGAGGCGCGGCTAGTCGGGATCGCCGACGTGGACATCGCCGCCGTGCGGCGCCTCGCCGCCGAGCTGGGCGTGGCGGGTGTCTATGGCTCAGCCGACGAACTGGCCGCCGACCCGGACGTCCAGGGCGTCCTGGTGGCCGTCTCCACGAGCCGCCACCTCGAGGTCGTGCGCGCCGTCGCCGCAGCGCGCAAGGAGATCCTGTGCGAGAAGCCGCTGGCCCTGACGCTGGCCGACACCGACGCCGCGGTCGCCGCCGCGGAGGCCGCCGGGGTCCGGCTCCAGGTCGGCCTGCATCGCCGCTGGGACCCCGGCTACCGACGGGCCCACAAGCGCCTGGCGGCCGGCGAGTGCGGGCGCCCGATCCTCTTCAAGAGCCTCCAGTTCGATGCCGGTCCACCCCCGTCGGCCTACGCCGATCCGGAAGTGAGCGGCGGGATCATGGTCGACATGGGCATCCACGAATTCGACCTGGCGCGCTGGTTGATGGCAGACGAGGTCGTCGAGGTCCACGCCTGGGGTTCGCTCCTGGCCCATCCGCACCTGGCGGAGGTGGGCGACGTGGACAGCGCCGTCGTCGCGCTGCGCCTCGCCGGTGGGGCCGTCGGGACGGTGGAGCTGGCGCGGTGCAACCTCGCCGGCGACGAGGTGCGCACCGAGGTGCTGGGCACGTCCGGTGCCGTGCACGTGGGCGAGCGGCTGGTGGTCGGCGAGGAACGGGAGCCGATCTTCGAGCGCGCCTACGCCGAGCAGGCGCGCGCCTTCGCGCGGGCCATCGCCGACGACGCGCCGGTCGAGGTCGGGGGGGCCGAGGCCAGGGCCGCCTTCGCCATCGCCCTGGCCGCCCGTCGCTCCCTGCGCGAGGGTCGGCCGGTGCGCGTCGAGTCGTGAGCGTGGCCGGGGCCGGATCCGCCATCCGCGTCGGGTTCCAGGTCTGGGGCCAGTTCGTGGGCTGGCCGGAGCTGATGGCCGAGGCGCGCGAGATCGAGCGCCTGGGCTTCGCGAGCCTCTGGTCCAACGACCACTTCATGCCCGCCGCCGGCGCCCAGGCCGCGTCGCCCGAGGGCCTCGATGGCCCGTTCTTCGAGGGCTGGATGACGCTCGCCGGCTTCGCCGCCGCGACGACGCGAATCCCGCTCGGGGTCCTGGTGAGCGGGGCCGGCTATCGGAATCCCGTGCTGCTCGTGAAGCAGGCCACGACCCTCGACCACCTGAGCGGCGGCCGCGTGACTCTGGGCCTGGGTGCCGGCTGGCACGAGCGCGACCACCGCGCCTTCGGCTTCGACTACCCCAGCCTCGGGGAGCGCATCGACCGACTCGACGAGCAGGCGACCGTCGTACGCCGGCTGCTCGACGGCGAGGACGTGACGTTCGCCGGCCGCTGGGTGCGCACTGAGCGGGCGCGCAACGACCCGCCGCCGCTGCAGCCGCGCCTGCCGCTGCTCATCGGCGGCAGCGGGGAGAAGCGGACCTTGCGCATCGTGGCACGCTGCGCCGACGCCTGGAACGGCGAGGGCGACCCGGCCACGTATGCCCACAAGAACGCCGTCCTCGATGAGCGCTGCGCCGAGATCGGCCGCGACCCGGCCACGATCCGGCGCACGGTTGGCGTGCCGCCGGCCTGCATCCGCGACACGCGGGCCGCGGCGGTGGCCGTGCTGGCGGCGACGCTGGAGCGCAACGGGCTGGAGCCGGACGAGGCGCGCGCCGCCGCCGAGGATTCGCCGCTCGTCGGTGACGAGGTGACCGTGCTGGCGGCGCTCGCCGCGTGGCGCGAGGCCGGCGCCGAAGAGGCCGTCGTGGATTGGCCCGCCCCATTCGACCGCGAGACGCTCGAGCGGCTGGCGGCGGCGCTACGGCTCGAGGGCTACCCGGACGCCGGACCCGCGCTCGCCGCCAGGTAGTACTGCATCCGCTCCAGCATGAAGCGCGCCGAGTCGACCGCGCGCTCCTCCCAGGCGAAGACGCAGCCGGTGAGGATGCCGTCGAAGCCCACCTCGCGCAATGACCCGAAGAACACGTCCCAGTCCACCTCGCCCTGGCCGATGTCGAGGTGCTGGTGGACTCGGGCGGTCGAGCCGGGCGGATTGACGATGTAGCGCAGCCCGGACGAGGCGCGATGGTTGAACACGTCGGCCACGTGGACGTGGGCCAGGACGGGGGCGGCGTAGCGGATCATGGCCGCCGCGTCATCGCCGAGATGGAACGTGTGCGGCGCACAGTAGAGGTAGCGCACGAAGCTTCTGTTGATGCCCCGGACGAGGTCGACCGCGGCATCGTTGGTCTCGATGAAGTCGTCGGGGTGCGCCTCGAGGTGGAGCGCGATGCCCTCGCGCTCGAAGATCGGCAGCAGCTCGTCCATCGAGCGCCAGAACTGCGCCTCACTCGCCGCCGCCCGCTCCGGCCGGCCGTTGAACTCCGAGTTCATGACCGTGCAGCCCAGCTCGACGGTGATCTCGATGGCCCGCTTCCAATAGCGCACGGCGGCCCGGCGCTCGTCCTCGTCAGGGCCGGACCAGCGGTAGAGCGGGAGCACGGACGAGAGCTCCACGCCGGTCTCGCGGAGGGCCTGGCGGAACTCCGCGATGCGGGCTCGGTCGGCCCGGGGGTGGGTGAAGAAGGGGATGAAGTCCGGCCGCGGCGACAGCTCGATGTAGCGATACCCGATCTCCGCGGCGATGCGGCACACCTCGGCGAAGGGCAGGGCGCGGAGCATGTACGGGTCGAGGGCGATCTTCACGGCTGGGTCCCTTTCCGCGCCTGCCGGGGGTGGCGTGCGGGTGCCGCGAGCCGGTCCTCGCGACGCGCCATCAGGAGGCGCTGCGCTTCTCGGAGAAAGGCGATCTGTCGCTCGCGCTCGGCCTGATCCCGGATCGTCGCGAGCGTCTCGATCCACGTCCGGGTCCCGTCGATGATGGTGAGGATGGCGTCTGCGTCGGCGGCGGCGAAGAGCGGCCGATCAGTGACCTCGACATAGACCGGTGATGTGTGGGCGGCCATGCTCGTGGCGAAGGCCGACTGGATCACCCGGTCACTGAGCGATCGGGCGGCGATCCAGGAGCTGCCACGCACGGCCACGGTCTCCTCGAGCTGCACCTCCGCCGCAGCCGCCGGAGGTCGGACGGAGGCGACGACGGCGCCGTTGACGACCAGCTCGACGCCGGTGATGACCGGCTGCGCGGCGCGCACTCGAACGCGCACGGGCAGCCGGCCGCCCGACGATGGAAGCTCGAGGACGTCGCCCGGCTCGTGGCCATCCACGGCCAGCTCCACGATCGGCCCCGAGGTGGCGAAGGTGCGACCCGCCCGCACGGCGGCAGCCCATGTTTCGAAGGAGAGGGCGTCGCCGTCCGCCAGGCGGGCGTACGTCCTGACCGCGCCGACCGGCACCTCGGCGGACATCCTGTCGGTACCGCCCAAGATCGGCAGCCGGTAGCCGCAGTTGAGGTAGCGATACCACTCCAGGATCGTGGGGTTGTCCAGCCCAGGCGCGAAGCACTGCACCTCGACCGCGTCGATCCGGTCGCGCACGATGTCCGCGGCCACCTCGCTGTAGGGCAGCGGGAAGTGCGCGGCGATGGCCATCCCGCCCGACTCGTGGCAGCGATCGGCCCAGTCGGCCATCAGCTCGTCCACCGACCCGCCGATGCGGCCCTCGGGTGGTCCGCCACTGGCCATCGGCAGCACCGGCCGCCGAGCGCCGACGAGTGCGAGGTGCCCGAGCATGTTCTGGCGGTTCTCGGTCCCGACGCAGACCATGTGCCGACCCTCGCGGTCGGCGAGGGTGCCGGTGCGCAGGTCGGTCACCCCGAAGAAGTGGTCCCCCCACTGCGTGGCCAGCAGGTGCACGACGTTGACCCCCTCGGCCGCAGCCTGGAGGAGGGCCGTGGACGGCGAGAGCAGGTGGACGTGGGAGTCGGCCGTCACCCAGCCGGCAGCGCTGGTGTCCAGAACCCGCTCGAGCGCGACGGTCAGCTCGCCTGGGCTGCCGCCACGATCCACCACGCCCCGGTGCGGCCGGTACTCGAAGCCCCGGACGACCTCGACGAAGACCGGCCCGGGCGGCAGATCGACGGCCAGGTCGCCGTCGACATAGGCGTAGGTGCTCGCGCCGAGCCGCAGATCCCCGCCCGCGTCCTCCCCGAGTCCCGGGTTCACCTCGTCGCGGTGTCCGAGCGGAGGAAGGTACCGGCCGTCCGCGGACACGAAGCGGATGCGGGCCGCCAGGCGCTCCCCGGTCGCCGCGTCCCGGATCGCCACGGCCAGCCGCTCGCTTGGCGGTGGCAGGGACTCGATCGTCACGTGCCCGTTCTCGCTGGCCGCGGAGCCAGACTCCGCGAGCCGGCGTGCGTCGAAGGTCGAGCCAGAGACCTCCAGGAGGGCATCCGGCGCCATCGCCACGTCGACGTCGACGACCGCGCTGCCCGTGCCGGCATCGGGCGGCCCGGCGCTCTCTCCCCAACCGGCCACGTCGCCTCCCGACCATGACCCCTCGTCGACCGGGACCGAGGCCCGACGGCGGCGGATGACGACCCCGAGGTCGACCGAGACCGCGGGATCGACGCCGGCGCTGACCCGGACGGTTCGCCGAGGCTCGTAGCGCAGCGGCGACGCTGAGCCCGCGTACAGCGTGATCGCCGCCACGACCAGGCCTCCACCCGGCTCGGCCGCGGCCGGGGGCTCGAGGCGGATGGCCTCGAGCTCGACCGGCCCGCCCTCGACCTCCATGGCGAAGAGCCAGTAGAGGGCATCGTCGTCCGGGCTGGGAACGGAGTCGACGACTCCGGTCTGGTCGGCAAACCAGGTGCCGGGCAGCGTGGTCAACGGCCCCGCGTGACCGGCACCGGCATAGCGCCCGAAGCCCTGGGCGGGATGCGGCCCGCGCCAGTCGAGTGGCTCGTCCGCCCGGTGGCTCAGGGCGGCGAAGGCGCCCTGCCCCCAGCCGACGATCCCCTCGTTCACCTCGAAGCGGCGCCGGACGTCGTGCGCCTGCTCGGCTCCGTCCCGCCGCTCGAGGACGTACCGGCCCAGTGGCTGCCCGGTGCCGACGACCCAGCCCACCGGCAGGCCGGCCGGGCGCGTACCGTCGGCGGCGCGCCAGGCATCGCAGAAGTGTGCGATGACCACGTGGCTGACGGCGTCGGCGCTGGGCAGCTCGATGCGGATGGGATCTCGTACGAGCAGCCAGCGCCGCGCAGCGTCGCGCTCGGCGAGAAGGAAGGGCAGGCCCCGCAACGTCTGGGCGCCCGCCGGCAGGCGCTCGATCGCTCCCCGGTAGAGCGGGTGGAACGCCGCCCCGATCTCGTCCGTGGAGGCGTTGACGTATCGCGACAGGTCGATCGGCCGGCCGCGCGGGCTAGTCCGCATCGGGGCTCCTCTCTCGACTCCCTTGACTCGGTCTGCGGGCGATGCTAGCGTCCCGTGCAATCGGTTGCAACGACCGCTTGCGCCGCAGAACCTGGGGACGCAGGGTGAGCAACCAGCCTGTCGAATGCGTGGTCCCTGCCGGGGCGCTCCTGGGGGAGTGTCCGGTCTGGAGCGAGCGCGAAGGGCTCCTGTACTGGGTCGACATCGAGGGCCGTGCGATCCACCGCTACGACCCGGCCAGCGGCATCGATATGCTGCGCTCGGTCCCGGGGCGCCCGGGCTCGATCGCGCTGACGGCGGACCCGGGCCGCCTGCTGGTGGCTGTCGAGCACCGGCTGGCCTTCTTCGACTGGGAAGGCGCAGCATGGACGGAGTGGGTCGCGCTCGAGCCGGAGGGCACCGGGAACCGGCTCAACGATGGGCGGTGCGACCGTGCGGGCCGGTTCTGGGTGGGGAGCATGTTCGATCCCGCGGCCGCCCGCCGGTTCACCGGGATCCTCCATCGGGTCGCTCCCGACGGCACCGCCCTGACCGTGCGCACGAAGGTCGGCGTGTCCAACGGGCTGGCCTTCTCTCCGGATGGCACGACGATGTACTGGGCGGACACGGCGCGGGAGACGGTCTGGGCATACGACTACGACGTGGCCACCGGCGCCGCCGTCCGGGAACGCGTCTTCCTCGACTTCGGGCCGCTCCCGGGCCGCCCCGACGGGGCCTGCATCGACGAGGACGGCTGCTACTGGGTCGCCTGCGTATACGGCTGGGCCGTGCTCCGGGTCACGCCGGACGGCACCGTCGATCGGCGCATCGACCTGCCCGTCGAGAAGCCGACGATGCCCGCATTCGGAGGCGGCGAGATGCGCACGCTCTTCGTCACCTCGATCGGCGAGGGGGGCTCGTATCCGCGGACCCCGGGTCAGCGCGATGCGGGAGGGCTGTTCGCCATCGAGACCGGCTCCGGCGGCCTGATCGAACCGCGTTTCGGCCTCGCCAGGTGACCGCGAGGGCACGAGACGTGCCCCCTGTGTGGTTCGAGCGGGAGGTGCCGTCCGCGCTGGTCGCCGAGGTCACCGCCGCCGTCAGGATGCTCGGTCCCGCGACCGATGACGATCCCTACGCCGGGCTGACCACGGCCGCCGGCGCCGTCGTGTCGACGGGCCGTTGTGACGCGGCATTCATGGATCGCGCCCCGGGCCTGCGCGTGATCGCGCGAACCGGGATCGGCTACGACCGGGTCGACCTGGCCGAGGCGACGCGGCGCGGGATCGCCGTCTGCAACACGCCCGACGGCCCCACGATCTCCACCGCGGAGCACGCCGCCGCGCTCATGCTGATGGTGGCCAAGAACGTCAAGCGATCAGAGGCGGATCTCCGAGCGGGCGGCCGCGACCTGTACAGCCGGCACGTCGCGATCGAACTCCAGGGCAAGCTCCTCGGTCTCGTCGGCTTCGGTCGCATCGCCCGGCACCTGGCCGGGATCGCCGGCGGGCTGGGCATGCGTCTGTCGGCTTACGACCCCTTCCTCGCCGCGTCCGACTTCGTTCCGCCCGTGACGCGAGCGCCGTCACTGGACCTTCTCCTCGCCGGCGCCGACGTCGTGTCGGTCCACGTGCCGCTCACGGCCGAGACGCGGGGCATGTTCGGCGCCGCGCAGTTCGGACGGATGAGACCGGGGAGCGTCTTCATCAACACCGCCCGCGGCGGCCTCGTCGACGGCGCTGCCCTGCTCGCCGCCCTCGAGGCGGGCCACCTGTTCGGGGCCGGGCTCGACGTCACCGAGCCGGAGCCGCTCCCGCCCGGTCATCCGCTGCTCCTGCGCAACGACGTCGTGGTCACCCCGCACGTCGCGTCGGGGACCGCGGAGGGCAAGGTGCGCATCTTCCGGACGGCGCTGGAGCAGGTCGTCCAGGCCCTGTCCGGGCGGCGCCCGACGCATCTCGTCAACCCCGAGGTGTGGGGTGGCTGACCTCGAGGGCAGAGTCGCCATCGTCACCGGTGCGGCATCGTTCGTCGGCGAGGCGATCGGCGCCGCGCTCATCGGCGCCGGGGCGACCGTCGTGCTCGCCGATCGTGACGTCGAGCGCGGGTCCGCCGCGGCCGCGCGGCTCGGAGGCGCCGCCCGCTTCATGGCCACGGACATCGCCGACGACGCCCAGCTCGACCGGCTTGTGGCGGCGGCCGTGGGCCAGGCCGGTCGCCTGGACATCCTGGTGAGCGCGGCCGCCGTGTTCGACGACGATCGACTGGACTCGTCGCGTGAGCTGTGGCACCGGGCACTCGACATCAACCTGGTCTCGGCCGCCGTGCTGACACGCAAGGCCGCGGCGCACATGGGCAGGGGCGGTGCGATCGTGTACGTCGCCTCGGTCAGCGGGCGAACGTCCCAACCCGGCCGCACCGTCTACAACGTGACCAAGGCGGGGCTGCTGATGCTGGCGAAGACCGCGGCCCAGCAGCTCGCCCCCCGGGGCATCCGGGTCAATTCCGTTTCGCCCGGCTGGATGTGGAGCCGCAACATCGAGCGTCGCTACGGCACGCGCGAGCGGGCCGACGCGCTCGGCGCCGAGTTCCACGCCCTCGGTCGCATGGCCGACCCGGACGAGGTCGCGCAGGCGGTGCTGTTCCTCGTCTCGGACGGCGCCTCGTTCATCACCGGCGCCGACCTCGCCGTCGATGGCGGCTACTCGGCGCTGGGCCCCGAGGCGCTCGGCCAGCCGTTCGACAAGATCCGCACCATCGGGTGAGCTCTCCACTCCCTGAGCTCTCCACTCCCTTGACTCGGCCTGCCGCCGATGCTAGCGTCCCGTGCAATCGGTTGCAATGAACGCCGGTGCGCCGCAGAGGAGGCCCGCTTGCCCGGTCCGGGGCTCGAGCTGATCGGCGAGGAAGAGATCGCCGAGGTCGTCGGGGTGCTCAGGAGCGGCTTCCTGAGTCGCTACGGCCCGAACGACGACCCGGCCTTCGGCGCCCGCGTACGGCATTTCGAGCAGGAGGTCGCCCGGCTGACCGGCGTGGCCCACGCGCTCGCCGTGAATTCCGGGTCGAGCGGCATCTGGCTGGCGCTGGCCGGGCTCGGGATCGGCCCCCGCGACGAGGTCGTCGTGCCGGGCTTCACCTTCGTCGCGTCGATCTCCGCCATCGTGTATGCCGGGGCCCTGCCCGTCCTGGCCGAGGTCGACGAGACGTTCAACCTCGACCCGGTCGACGTGGAGGCGCGCATCACGCCGCGGACGCGGGCGATCATGGCGGTCCACATGCTGGGCAACCCGGCGCGGCTGACCGAGCTGCGGGCCGTTGCCGACCGCCATGGCGTCGCCCTGATCGAGGACTGCGCCCAGGCCTTCGGGGCCCGCTACCGTGGCGGCGGCGTGGGCCGCATCGGCGAGGTCGGGATCTTCAGCTTCAACGAGTTCAAGACGATCACCTGTGGCGACGGCGGGATGATCGTCACCGACGACGAGGATCTCTATCGGCGCTGCTTCGCCATGCACGACCAGGGGCACAGCCCGTTCCGACTCGGCATCGAGGTCGGCCGTCGCCCGTTCCTGGGCATGAACTTCCGGATGACCGAGCTGGAAGGGGCCGTCCTCATGGCCCAGTTGGGCAAGCTCGATGCCATCCGGGCGCATCTGCAGGCCAACAAGCGCATCGTCGAGTCGGTGCTGACCGGCCTGCCGGGCCTCGCGTTCCGCGTGCTCCCCGATCCCGACGGCGACCTCGCGACGCACCTGGTCACCATCTTCCCCTCTGGGGAGATCGCTCGACGCGTGGCCGGCGAACTCGGTGCGATCGTGCTGGCCGACTCCGGCTGGCACGTCTACAACCACATGGAGCACCTGCTGGAGCGGCGGACGATCACGGGCAAGGGCTGCCCCTTCGACTGGCCGTGCCAGGGGACTTCCGACGCGCGATACGAGGCGGGCATGCTGCCCCGGACCGACGCGCTGCTGGAGCGATCGATCAGCTTCGGGATCGGAGTCTCGGACCCGAACCTCGCCCCGTTCGGCCTGCGCATGCGCGACGGGCCCGACGTCGCCCGCGAAAGGGCCACGCGGTTCCGCGAAGTCGCGCGTCGGCACCTCGAGGGCTGAGCACGATGCCGCCGCGCCCGCCGCTGACCGAGCCGCGACACCATCGCCGAGTGACCCTCGCGGATGTCGCACGAGCCGCGGCGGTATCGTCGGCGACTGCCTCGCGCGCCCTGGCCGACGACGCCCGCATCAGCCTGACCACGCGAGGACGGGTCCGGGCTGCGGCCGACGGGCTGGGCTACGTCCCCAACGCCGCCGCACGCAGCCTGCGCGCTCGGGCTACCCGGACGCTCGGGCTCCTCCTCGCCGAGCTGGACGATCCCGTCCATGCCCAGGTGGCGGCCGGCTTCGAGCAGGAGGCAGGCGCACGGGGCTACACGGTCCTCATCATCACGGGCATGACCGAGCCGGCCCACGAGCGCCGGGCGCTGAAGGTCTTCGTCGAGCACCAGACGGATGGCATCGCGCTCGTCTCGACCATCCTCGCTCCGGCCGAGGTCATGTCCTTCGCCCGGCCCGACCGCGTCGTCTTCGTCCAGGCCGACCATCCCAGCCTGGCCGGCTATCGGCTCGATCCGCCCACCGGTTCCATCCGCGCCGGCGAGGTCGAGGGCATCGAGGAAGCCGTGCGCTACCTCGTGGCATCGGGCTATCGCCAGTTCGCGTACCTGGGGACCGGGGCGACGGCCACCAACCTGACCCGTCGCGCGGCCGTCGAGCGGGCCATGCGGGCCGCCGGGGTACGTCGGCCGCTGCGCCGGTTCGCGGTGGGGGCGCGTGGCTGGCGCTCCGGCGATGCCATCGCGCAGCGGATCGCACGGTCGCGCCCGGAGGTCCTCATCTGCTACGACGACAAGCTCGCCCTGGCGGTCATGGACGGGCTCCGGGCGCAGGGCGTTGATGTCCCCGGCGATGTGGCCATCATCGGCTTCGACGGGATCCCCTTCGCGGCCCTCTCCAACCCGCGGCTCAGCACGATCGCCTCGCCCTCGCTGGAGATGGGTCGGCGCGCCGCCCAGATGCTCGTGGCCTCGATCGAGTCGGGCAGCCTCCCCTCGTCGATCGTCCTGCCCGTCCAGCTCCTGATCCGCGACAGTTCGCCACCGCGCAGGGTTGCGGCATGAGCGTGCCGGCCATCGAGCTCGTGGACGCGACCAAGCGCTACGGCACGAGCATGGCGCTCGACCGGGTCTCGTTGCGCATCGAGCGGGGCGAGTTCTTCTGCCTGCTCGGGCCGTCCGGCTGCGGCAAGACGACCACGCTCAACCTGATCGGCGGCTTCATCCCGCTCACCTCCGGGGAGCTGAGGATCGAGGGCCAGCGGGTCAACGACATGCCGCCCCACAAGCGCAACGTCAACACCGTGTTCCAGAACTATGCGCTATTCCCGCACATGACGGTCGAGGAGAACGTCGCCTTCGGGCTCCGGATGGCCCGTCTCGGCAGCGGCGAGACGGCCACGCGGGTCGACGAGTACCTCGCCCTGGTCGGCCTCGAGGCCTTCCACGACCGCCTGCCGGCGCAGCTCTCTGGCGGGCAGCAGCAGCGCGTCGCCCTGGCCCGAGCGCTGGCGCGGCGGCCGGCGGTCCTGCTCCTCGACGAGCCGCTCGGCGCACTCGACCTCAAGCTGCGCAAGCAGATGCAGGTCGAGCTGGCGCGGATCCATCGCCAGGTGGGCACGACCTTCGTGTTCGTCACGCACGACCAGGAGGAGGCCCTCTCGATGGCGACGCGGATCGCGGTCATGTCGGCCGGACGCGTCGTCCAGAGCGGGACGCCGCGCGATATCTACTATCACCCGGTGGATCGGTTCGTGGCCGACTTCATCGGCGAGTCCAACTTCCTCGAGGGAGTGGCGGTCCGCGACGGCGCTCGGTCCTATGTCCGCCTTGGTGGCGGCTCGACCGTCGACGCGCCCGCCGACGCGCCGCCCGGATCGGTGACGCTGATGGTCCGCCCGGAGTCGGTCTCGGTCGGTCCTGCCCCAGCCACCAACGGCGAGGCGTCGCTGAGCGGTCGGGTGATCCATGTCGCGTTCATCGGCAACCACACGCGGGTGACGGTTCGTACGCCGGCCGGCGACATCGTCGCTCTGCGACCTCATTCCGAGGGCTCCGCATCGTCCGCCCTCGACGAGCTGCTGGATCAGGAGGTATGCGCTTGGTGGTCACCGCGGGATTCGACGATCGTCGCTCATGGCAGCACGGAGAAGATAGATGAACGACTGGTATAGGGACGTCTCGCGACGCCGGTTTCTCCAGGTCTCCGCCGTCGCGGGGGCGGCGGTCGCGCTGGGAGGCGTGGCGGCAGCGTGCACCACCGGGGCAAGCAAGAAGACGGGCACGTTCAACTGGATGACCTGGTCCGACCACTACTACGACACCCAGCTCGACGAGATCAAGAAGGCGGCGGACATCGGCACGAACATCTCGGAGCTGGCCGACAACGCCGAGGGCTTCGCCAAGCTCAAGGAGGTGACGGGCCAGCTCGACATGCTCTCGGGCGACGCCCTGTGGGTGCCCAAGAACTTCGACGAGGGCCTGGTCGAGGCCTTCGACATCAACAGCCTCGCGGTCTCCAAGCAGCTCTACTCGATCGCCCGCGAGTTCGAGATCTGGACCAAGCCGGCGGGCTACCTCGGATATCCCTTCGGCTGGTCGCCGATCCAGATCGCCTACAACCCGAAGTTCGTCTCGCCGGCGCCCGACTCGTGGGAGGTGCTGCTCGACCCCAAGTACAAGGGCAGGATCGTGGTCGAGAACCAGCCGGTCGAGGTCGTCGCCTACATGGCCAAGCTGGCCGGCATCAAGGACCCCTACAACATGACCGACGCCGAGCTGGCCCAGGCCAAGGAGGCGCTGCTGCGGCTCAAGCCGAACATCCTCAAGTTCGCCCAGCAGAACACCGACACCGTGGCCGCCCTGGTCAGCGAGGAAGCCTGGCTGGCCACGTCCAACCTGGGCGCGGAGGACCGTGTCAAGGACGCCGGTGGGTCGGACGTGGTGACGTTCATCCCCAAGGAAGGGACGATCGGCTGGATGGACGCCGAGATGATCGTGAAGGGTGGCAAGAACCACGATCTGATCATGCCCTTCCTCGAACTGGCCGAGCAGAAGGAGTACATCGCGGAGAACTTCATCAAGTACGGCCGGCCGCTCTTCAACGAGGGGGCCTACAAGATCCTCGTGGACAAGGGCGAGCAGGAGCGCGCCGATCGTTACCTGTACAACAAGCCCGAGACGGTGCTCACCATGACCCTCAAGGGTCCAGGGGTGTCCACCGATGCCGCCATCCGCGTGTTCAATGAGGTCTTCGGGGCCTGACCCGAAACCATGGTGGACCCCATCCAGGCGAGTCGCCAGCCCCGCGCCAGGTCGAACCTGACGCGGGGCTGGCCGTTCCTGCCGGCCGGCGTCGTCCTGCTGGTCCTGTTCCTGCTGCCCATGACCGTGATGGTCGCCTTCTCGCTGTGGCGGACGAACTCCGATCTCGACGTCGTCCCCGACTGGACCCTCGACAACTACATCTACTTCTTCAGCGAGGGAACGTACGTCCGCACGTTCCTCAAGACGCTCATCATGGCCGCCGCGGTGACCGCGGCAGGCATCGCCACGGCGCTGCCCTTCGCCTACTTCCTGGTGCGCTACGTGGGCCGGCGCTGGCAGCGCATCGTGCTGCTGGCCGTCATCGTCCCGTTCTGGACGAGCTACCTGCTGCGAGCCTACGCCTGGCAGGCCATCCTCGGCGAGAAGGGGGCGCTCAACCAGTTCCTCATGGGCATCGGCCTGATCGATGAACCGTCTCGCCTCTTCGTCTACAACGACCTGAGTGTCTGGCTCGTCCTGCTCTACGTCTACTTCCCGTTCGCGGCGCTGGCCCTCTACACGGCCCTGGAGAAGTTCGACTTCAACCAGCTGAACGCGGCCCAGGACCTCGGAGCACGACCGGACCAGGCCTTCCGCAGGATCCTGCTGCCGCAGATCCGGCCGGGGGTCATCACCGCCTGCATCTTCGTCTTCGTGCCCATCCTGGGCGAGTTCCTGACGCCGACGCTGGTCGGTGGGGCGCAGGGCGCGCTGATCGCGAACCTGATCATCAACTTCTTCCGCGGCCTCCAGTACACGACCATGGCGGCCTTCTCCTTCGTCATCGCCGGCTTCGTGATCGTGGTGCTGGTGATCTTCCGACGCTACCTGCGCGTCGAGGACGTGGTGGCTCGTGGCTGACGGGATCGATCCGCTCGAGCTGATGCCGGTCAGCCGGATGGCGCGCCCGCTGCGCGCGCTCCTGCGTGGCTGGGCAGGCGTCGTGCTCGGCTTCCTCTACCTGCCCATCGCCTTCATGGTGCTCTTCTCGTTCGGGGAATCGAGGACGCCGGGGCTGCCCTTCCGAGGACCGACGCTGCACTGGTACCAGGAGATGCTCTCCAACGGCGTCCTCATGGAGGCCGTCTGGACGTCGATCCAGCTCGCGGCCGTGGCAACGACGCTGTCCACGCTCATCGGCACCATGGCCGCCTTCCCCCTCGTGCGCAGCGGCTTCCGCTCCGCGGGGGCGGCACGCATCGTGTTCACGTTGCCCATCATGCTGCCCGGCGCCCTCATCGGGATCGCCCTGCTCATCTTCTTCCGGCGGGCGCTGGGCGTGGATCTCTCGTTCTGGACCGTGGTCATGGGCCACATCGTGTTCACCATGCCCTTCGTCGTGCTGATCGTGTCGGCGCGCCTGCAGGGCTTCGACCGCAACCTCGAATGGGCCGCCGCCGACCTGGGGGCGAGCCCGGCGCGGGCCATGCGGCACGTCGTGCTGCCCCTCATCGCCCCGGCCATCGTGGCCGGCGCGCTCATCAGCGTGACGCTCTCGATCGACGAGTTCGTGATCACCTTCTTCACCGTCGGGCCCCAGAGCACGCTCCCGACGTACATCTACACGCAGATCAAGTTCGGGGTGACGCCGGAGGTCAACGCCGTGGCCACGGTGCTGCTGCTGGGGACCGTGCTGTTGCTCGGGCTGGCCTGGGCGGCAGCCGGGCAGGCACGCCGCCTTTCGCGGATCTTCGGTCGACGCAGGCCAGGTGGAGGTAAGTGATGCGCGCAGCGGTCTTCCAGGGCAACGGGCGGCTGGCCATCGAGGATCGGCCGGAGCCGGTCATCACGGCCCCCGACGACGTGATCATCGCTGTCGAGGCGTGCGGCATCTGCGGCACGGACGTGCAGATCCTCAACGTCCCGCCGGGCCACCCGGCCACGCCTGGGACGATCATGGGCCACGAATTCATCGGCCACGTGACGGCGGTCGGCAGCGCGGTCAGCGACCTCCGCGTGGGCCAGCGCGTGACCGTGGACGCCGACCCGAAATGCGGCGCCTGCACATCGTGCCGCGCCGGCCGGCCCGCCAACTGCCTCAACCTCTCGGCGCTGGGCATCTTCCGCGACGGCGCCCTCGCCTCGCACGTGAAGGCGCCTGCCGGTGCCGTCTACCCGCTCAGCGAGAAGCCGCCCCGCGAGATCGCGGCGCTCATCGAGCCGCTGGCCTGCGTGGTCAACGGCACGAACCGGGCCGCGGCCCGACCCGGCGAGTCGGTCGTCGTCTTCGGCGCCGGGCCCATCGGCTGCCTCTTCACGGCCGTGCTGAAAGCTGCCGGCGCGACGCCCATCGTCGTCGTCGAGCCGAACGCCACGCGCGCGGCCGTGGCCCGCGCCGTGGGCGCCGACGTCACGGTGACCCCCGACGAGCTGGCCGTGCGTCGCGCCGAGCTACTCCCTGAAGGCGCCGACATCGTCGTCGACGCGGTGGGCAGCCTGCTGCCGGCCTGCATCGAGACGGCCGGCATGGGCGGCCGGATCATCCTCTTCGGCATGAACAGCAACGCCCGGCCACCGGTCCACCAGGTGGAGATCACCGAGAAGGGGCTGACCGTCCACGGCACCTACATCACCAACTTCACCTTCCCGGCGGCCATCCGGCTCATCGAGAGTGGCGTGTTGGACCTTGCGCCGATCGTCAGTGAGGTGCTGCCATTGGAGCGCACGGCGGAGGGCATCGAGCACCTCCGCACGGGCCAGGCCACGAAGG
>Ga0209751_10002229_pt1 | contig 19560 bp, 15 predicted proteins | sample RifCSP13_1_FD_184019 | JGI IMG/M metagenome (GOLD analysis project Ga0209751, IMG submission 184019) | Soil microbial communities from Rifle, Colorado - Rifle CSP2_sed 13_1 (SPAdes) (version 2) | ecosystem: Environmental > Terrestrial > Deep subsurface > Rock core/Sediment | place: Rifle... | reverse complement strand
AATATTTCCCCAACCCAAACCTTGACGGACACTGGTATATCTATGGATCTCCAAACCATTCGTGACAAAGTAAATGCACTCCCCGAACCGCCTGACGGGTACGCCCCACCGCTTTGGCAACACTGGCGCAGGGAGTTGTACTTCCATCTGAAGGATGACGATCTGGAACAATTTATGTCCTGGCCCTGCGTCTACCATACCATGCTGGTCAACCACTGGAACGACCGGGCTCTGGCCGAACTGAGCGACCTGCCGCTATCCATGATTCCTCACGCCGCTCCGCCCGTCTGGGGAAAACCGAAGGATACATTTGAAGGCACGTACATCAGCAAGAACCTGATCCATCAGTTGTACCATCTGCATCTCTGGCACAAACACACCGGGGTCGACATCACAACTCTAAATTCCATCCTGGAATTCGGCGGCGGATACGGGGCGATGGCCCTGGCGGTTCGCCGGATGGGGTTCGCCGGGACGTACACCATCGTTGATTTGCCTGAATTCTGCCTGCTCCAGGAGGCGTTCCTGGAGCGCAATGCCAGTCTTGAGTACCTGGATGGGGCGCAATGGATCGTCAATAACAAAACTGGATTTTCTGGCCGCCCACCTCATGCCGATCTGCTGATCGCATGTTTTTCAATCAGCGAGACGGACTTCAAGGAGCGGGATCGATTCTTTGAGTGGGGCCGATTTGAGTCACACCTGTTGCTTTTTTCAAATAAATTCGCTGAGTACGACAACATGGCTTACTTCAATGACTTTGCCAAATCCAATTCGTTGGGGTTCCAATTCAAATTGATGCCAGCCCCGCACCTGCCCGAGGGCTGTTTCTATCTGTTCGGATGGTGACGTGATGGTGCCGATCAACCTGTTTGATAACACCTTCCGGCAGGCCGCCTGTAGCGTCGCCGGGAAGATCCCGTTAAACTTATGGTACGTGCGCGACCGGATGGAGTTTGAGGGCATTACCATCTTCACCGATGGGTACATCTACGACCCCATCGTGGATCAGGTGCAATGCCCGTACAAGGTCGCCTGGCTGCACGAGCCCGAATGCCTGCACCCGGACGTCTACGCCAACGCCCGCCCGGTCTTGGATAAGTTCGATCTGGCACTGACCTACTACGATCCTTTTATCAGTAGCGGGCTGGCGCAGTTCGCACCCTACGGCGGGGTCTGGATCGACTACGGGAAGTGGGGACTGAAGGACAAAACCAGGGACATCAGCATGCTTTACGGGGCGAAGATGGCGACCGAAGGCCACCAGCTGCGTCACCTGATCTCGAACACGCTGTCCATCATGGGGATGGACGGTCTGGTCGACTTCTTCGGGTACAAGGGCGAGCAGGTCGACTACGGCATGCAGACCAAGTGGCGCGTCCTGGGCGACTACCGCTTTTCGATCATCACGGAAGCCTGCCGCCAGGACAACCTGTTCACCGAGATCCTGCTGGACTGCTTTGCAGTCGGGACGATCCCGATCTTCTGGGGATGTCCAAACGTTGGGCTGTACTTTGACGAGCGCGGCATCCTGAGCTTTACCACGGTCAACGAACTGCTGCTGATGCTCAAGGACTGCACGACCAAACTATATGAGTCGTTGCAGCCCTACGCCGCCGAAAACTACCAGCGGGTCAAGGAATACGAGGTCACCGAGGACTGGATTTATGAGCGATATTTCAGGCCGCTATCAGCTCGATACTCCTGGATTTGAGGGCAGCCAGATCCCCAATCTGGCCGACATCTACCAGGATCATTTCGGGTACAAGACCGACGGGGCGTTCGTGGAAGTCGGCGCGTTCGACGGCGGCAACTGGAGCAACACCCACGGGCTGGCCCTGCTCGGCTGGCGCGGTCTGCTGTTCGAGCCGCAACCGGAGTACTACGGCAAGTGCTATGCCCTCTACGGTAAAAACCCAAAAGTCATGGTCAGGCCATACGCCATCGGCCGACGCAATATGTCGATACCTTTGTATCTGGGCGGGTCGCTTACCACGACCAAGAAAGACGTGATCGCGGTCTATAACGACCTCGGCTGGAGCCGCATCGCCGGTCTGGATGAAGCTAATTCAATTTACGTTAAGTGCTATACCCTGGACTACATGCTGATGGATTCCGCATGGCAACCGGGATTCGACCTGCTGGTAGTAGACGTTGAGGGGGCTGAAGTGGACGTCCTGAGCGGATTTTCCATCGGACATTGGCAACCCCAGCTGGTCATCATCGAAGCCCATGAGCAATATCCCGACGTGCGCCTGAGTGCCAAGGCGAAGCCGATCAACCGTTACTTCAAGCGCAACGGGTACCGCAAGATTTATTCCGACACCATCAATTCCATCTTCGTTAAGGATGTAACATGAAAATCAATGTGTTTCAGCCATCTTTGGGCTGGCGCGAGCTCCTGGCGGTCTATGGGACGTTTCGCCGCTCCTGGGTCGGCAAGGGATCGCTGGTGGCGCGGTTCGAACGAGAGTTTGCCGAGATCATGTTCCCTGGCGAAGATTTGGTGGCCCCAAAACACTTTGTGTCGATCAGTTCTTGCACCGAAGGGCTGTTCATGGCGATGCAGTTGCTCAACATCGGCCCCGGAGCGGAAGTGATCATCCCGTCGATCCACTTCGTCGGGGCGGCCAATGCGGTGCTGGCCTGCGGGGCGAAGCCCGTGTTCTGCGACGTGATGTGGGGGACACTGACCACCAACCAGCAGTTGATTGCTGATCAGATCACCAGCCGCACGAAAGCGGTCATCCTGCTGCACTATGGCGGGTATCCCGTTGATGATCTTGATCATATAACTTTCATGTGCCACCAACGCGGCATCTTCCTGATTGAAGACAGTGCCAACAGCATTGGAGCAAAGGTTCAGGGAGGGGCTTGCGGAACCTGGGGAGATATCGGGCTGTGGTCGTTCGACGCCATGAAGCAGATCACCACCGGCGACGGCGGGATGATCTACTGCCGCGATCTGGAAGTTGCAAACCGCGCCCGTAGGCTGTCATTCCTGGGACTTGACAAGTCCAGCGGGTTCACCAGCCAGGATCTGCGCTGGTGGGAGTTCGACGTGTCCGAGCCGGCCCGCCGCTCTGAAATGAACGATCTGCAGGCGGCCATCGGTTTGGTGCAGTTGAAGCGCCTGCCGGGGTTCATCAGGCGGCGCAAGGAGATCACCCGCCGCTACAGAAAGGAATTGGGTTATTACGCCGGGGTCTATCTGCCGCCTGACCGCCCGAATGGAACAGAGTCGTCGGATTACTTCTTCTGGGTACAGACCCCGCAGCGCGACCGACTGGCCCTGGAGCTAAAGGCGCGCGGCATCTATACCACGTTCCGCTACTATCCCCTGCATAAAGTCCCCCTGTACGGGGCGACCGCCGCGCTTCCGGGGGCTGAACGGGCGGCCGAGTTTACCCTGCTCCTGCCCCTGCACCCAGCGTTGACCAACCTGCAGGTGCAGTACATCTGCCACTGCGTTAAGGAGATTGTCAAAAGTTGACAACCAAGGTCTTGATGAAGCCATCGCTGCGCAGTTTCGGCAACAGCGAATCGGGCATCCGCCGCGTGATCGAAAGCTACTCCCGCTACCTGCCGCAGTTCGGGTTTGAGGTGGTGTTTGAGGGCGACCACGACCTGACTGCCACCCACGCCGGGGTCGCGGCTGGATCCGATGTGGCTCACTGTCATGGCCTCTACTGGACCGCCGACTACCCCGCCGCCATGTGGGAGCATAAAGCCAACTCCGGCGTGATCGACGCCGTGCGCCACGCCAAAGAAGTGACCGTCCCTTCGGCCTGGGTGGCCGAGACGTTCGCCAGGGACATGCACTTCGTCCCGCACGTCGTCCCGCACGGCATTGAATGGGACGACTGGCAGCACACGTTCCCGCACGAACAATACGTCCTGTGGAACAAGAACCGCTCGGCCGACGTATGCGACCCGACCCCCATCGCAAATCTGGCGGCGCGCTTTTCCGGGACGGCCTTCATTACCACGTTCGCCCCTCCCGGCCAGACCTACAAGAACGTGACCGCCATCGGAGTCAGGAAACATCCCCAGATGAAGGAACTGATCCAGCGGTGCGGGGTCTACCTCGCCACCACCAAAGAAACGTTTGGAATCGGCATCCTGGAAGCCATGGCGGCCGGCGTCCCGGTGCTGGGGTACGCCCACGGCGGCATCCTGGAACTGATCAAACACGGGGTCAACGGGTATCTGGCCGAGCCCAACAACCGCGAGGATCTGTCGGCTGGGCTGGCCTACTGCATGCAACACGCCCGCACCCTGGGGGACAACGGGCGCGAGTTGGCAAAACAATGGACGTGGGAGGTCGCCTGCCAGAAGGTCGCGGAAGTCTACCAGTTGGCACTGATCGCAGAACCGCCTTCAGTGACTATCGTGATCCCATCATTCAATTACGGAACGGAGGATAAACTTGGCCGAGCCATCCGAGGCGCATTGGATCAAACCTATGAGTGCGGGATCGTCGTCGTTGATGACGGATCTGACGACGGCGGAGCTACTCGTGAGCTTGTTGAAACGTACGCAAGCCAGCACGATAACGTTAAGTATATTCGGCAGGAAAATCATGGCGTCGCTATTGCCAGGAACACAGGTATTGGAAATAGTCGATCTAAGTACGTTTGTTGCCTTGACGCAGACGACACCCTCGACCCCCAGTTCGTCGCCGCCTGCGTGGCCGACCTCGAGTCCGACCGATCCCTCGGAGTCGCCTACACCGGACTGACCTACGTCAAGCCCAACGGCGATACCGGGGTCAGCCCCTGGCCGCCGCCGTATAACTTCGACAAGTTCATGGTCAGGCAGAACCAAATCCCGACCTGTGCCGTGTTTCGCCGGGAGATGTGGGCGCGCCTGGGCGGCTACCGCCAACGCTATGCTCCGCTGGGGGCCGGGTCTGAGGACGCCGAGTTCTGGGTGCGGGCCGGCGCGCTGGGGTACGGGGCGAAGAAAGTCACCGACGCCGGCCTGTTTATCTATTCCTGGCAGTCGGGCCGGGTCAGCGGAGACCCCAACTACCGGGAGGTCGACTGGCTGGCATGGCATCCCTGGGCGAAGGACAACATACACCCGTTCGCCAGCCGCGCCGCGCCAAAAAACACGTTCGCCCATCCTGTCCGGCAGGCCGACCAGCCCATGATCAGCGTGATCATCCCGGTCGGGACGATGCACAGAAAAGAAATCATCAACGCTCTGGACAGCCTGGAAGCGCAAACCTTTCGCAACTGGGAGGCAATCCTGGTCTGGGACGGGATGGAGGCGATCCCTGGCGACGACCCAGATCAATTTGTGATTGCAGACCCCGATTACATCTGGGCGATGCGGGCCTATCCGTTTGCGCGTTTCCTGACCATTAACAACGAGACTAAGGGAGCTGGCGCAGCGCGCAACTTCGGGGCGACCTACGCCCGGAGCAAACTGCTCCTGTTCCTCGACGCAGACGACTGGCTGTACCCCCAGGCACTTGAGTTGATGCTGGCGGCTTACGAACAGACTGGCCAGATTGTCTATTCCGACTACGTTGGCAAGGCGTACATCTCTCCAGAGGAAGCCCAGAAACTTGGCGACCGCCTGCTGAACTACACCGAGCGCACCCAGGAAGCAGTCATCAAACACTACGCCGCTGACTTCGACTGCGACCGCGCCCAGCGGCAACCAGACGAGATCAGGAAAGACACCTACATCTGGTGCTTGATTACGTCGCTGATCCCCAAGGAATGGCATTCCCAGATCAACGGGTTCGATGAGACCATGCCATCCTGGGAAGATTGGGATTACTGGATCAGGCTGGCGCGCAACGGGCGGTGCTTCTACCGCATTCCCCAGGACTTGGTGGTCTATCGGTTTTACACCGGGCAACGCCGCGAGGCCGGTTTACACGATCCTAAGAAACTGCTAGAATACATGATTGAAAAGAAGAGGAGCGCACTGCCCATGCCTTGCAACTGCTCAGGTTCCAGGAAGCCTACCCCCGGTTCGCTAAAAATCATCGCATCAGGCAACCAAAAGGATGCAGAAATGACCGACACGGAAATGGTATTGATCCGCTACGCCAGCGGCAACCGCGGCGAGCATAAGGTGGTCGGGGCGAATAACAAATTCTATGGCTACCGCAAGGGCGGCGACACGTTCCTGGTGTTGAAGTCAGACCAGAAGCTATGGCCGCACCTGTTCATCCCCGAGGCCGTGACCAAACCACCTTCAGAACCAATTGCGCCATCCCGGCCGGTCCAGCCCGAACCCGTTGCTCCAGAAGAAGTCCCCGCCCTGCTGATGGTCACCGACCCGCAGGCCGAGATCGACATGCAGACCGTCCCCGGCGTGACGCCGCGCATCGCGGAGATCCTGGATCAGATGGCCGTCAAGAGCCTCAACGACCTCTTCACTTTGGGGTTTTCTGGACTGAAGCAGATCCGCGGCGTCGGCGAATCCCGCGCCGAGGCGATCATGGACTGGGTCGAGGCGCAGATCGGTGACCGCGCTTGATTTCCTGATCCTGGCCATGGCTACCTGGAGGGTGACGTCGTTCTTCGCTAACCACGAAGACGGGCCGTTTGACATCTTCACCCGCCTGCGCCGTATGTTAAGGGTCGAATATGACAAAGAATCCCAGCCAGCCAATGGCATCACGAAGTTGATTGACTGCGTGTGGTGTTTATCAGTCTGGGTCGGTATCCTGGCGACCGCTTGGATGATCGCCCCCGGCATCGGGCGCGCCGTCGCACTGCCGTTCGCCATCAGCGCGGCTGCGATTGCGTTCGACGTGGTCATCAAAAAGATGTCCGGTTAGGTGGTAGAATTGGCGAGGAACGCAAAACCAATCCAGATTGAGTACGTTGCTATTGTGCAATCTGATGATACGGAGGTGTAGAATGATTCTAACCGATGCAGATTACACCCAGATCCGTGATTTAGTTCGTGGGAATCCAGTCATTTGGGCTGATGCCAAAATCTGGAGTCTCTCCAAGCCAACCTGGAGAGCGTTGTTTCAGGCGGCTGAGAACTGGTTCGCCACGGCGTTCAACAGTGTTCCCCCAACCAGTTTCAAGGCTGGGCTGGATGCCGTGACCACAATCACTGTGGCGCGCGCCAAAAACATCGGAAAGATTTGGTTCATGTGGCGGATCGGAATCGACTGGTGAGGTGAGTTATGACAATTAGGATTCCAATTCTCGGCGCGTCGCTCATGTTTGATGACGGCGTGTACAACAGTCGGTTGGATAGCGAGCTGACCCTGGCTAATACCAAAAAGCAAGCCTGCATCGTGATGCCCGCTCCAACCGGGGCTGACCTGGGCATAGAAGTGGCGTTCAAAATCCCCGAAAACTACAGCGGAGATCCGGTGCTGGTGATCACCGGCGTGATCGATGGGACACCCGCCAACGTCCTTGGCTTCGGCGCGCAACAACTATCAAGGGCAGATAGTGAGGCGGTAGATACGGCTTACGAAGCCGAAGACACCGCCAGCAATAGCACCTGGACGGGCTACGCCGATGAGGACGTTTACATTGAGACGATCACGATCACCCCTGCGGCGGCCTACGTAGCCGGGGATACCATCTATCTCAAGTTTTATCGGGATGATAGCGTCGATACGCAAACGATCAACTTCCTGCTCACCGACCTGGAGTTTCAATACACCGAGGTGTAACGGATGGCTGTCCGATTCGATGAGACCGTCGGAAAACGGCTGTACCGCACCACTGACCTGCTAAACTACAACGCCGCTTACACGGTGGCATTTTGGGGCTACCCGATCTCTCTTGGCTCAAGTGATACAACGTTCTCTACTATGGGGAGCTCCATCAGCAGCGCCGGGGTGGATCTATGTCAATTGTTTCTGGGTTCAGGCCGAGTAGGATTATATATCCACAACGGCTCCTCGGACGCGGGGGCAGCTGGGGCAGTCGTTACGATGAACACATGGTATCGGATTTGGATTGTCCGGGCGAGCGCTACGTCAATTGTGTTCTATCTCAATGGTACCGGAACCTCTCCGATCACCCTGGATGTAAGTGGGCGCGGCGCGTCTGCCGCAATGGGTCTCGGTAATACATACTATTCGGGAAGCTGGATTGGTGAGGAAATTGACGCGCGCATGGCAAATGTAAAAATCTGGTCGGCGGCGTTATCGGTCGCTGAGCTGAAAACCGAAGATCGCTCCATGCGTCCACGGCGCATTGCTAATCTATATGGTTGGTGGCCGATCTTTCCTGGTTCAGGCGAGCGGGTGCGAGATTACGGAGCCAGCGGGCGGGATTGGACAGAAGGCGGTACGCTCACCGACGAAGCCGGGCCGCCGGTTCCTTGGGGATTCTCGACGGTCTGGCAGATCCCGCTTCCATCTGGAGTACCGCCGGCAGGTCGAACTACCAAGAACACCGATCCGTATGGCCTGGGGATCGCTCCCGGAATCAGCCGCACCATCAAAATCGGAGGGTTATGAACCTGCTGCATCACGTCAAGAAAGAAAATTCCGGCCTATTTCGCTCTACGCTGGAACTTGCAAACTACGAGGAAAAAGCTGGACATGGAGTGATCTTGCGCGAACCGAGCGGAGACGCGCCGATCTGGATTTCTAAGAACATGAACGGCCATGTCCCTGATGTTGAGTTAGTCCATTCACAGCTCCCGATCACCAGCTATCACAACGGGAAACCGCGCTTCATGTGGATGCACGGCGAGCCGCTGTCTTCGGTTGGAAATAAAGTTAGTATGAAAGCGATTGTCGATCTCGCTCCGCTGATGGACGCATTCATCTGTATGCGCAAAGAGGAACACATCGTCTGGAATTCAATCAAGCGCACCTATCTCGTTCCGAAGGGCATCGACCTGGAAATGTTTCACCCACTCAAAGGGGTCACAGAGAGGCTGTCTGGTGAGCCCGCGGTGTTGTACGTCGAGAACTGGCGCGGGCAGCGCAACCCGCTCTATCTGTGCGTAGCGATGCAAGAGGTCTGGAAGAAGTACCCGAAAGCTCGTCTGCACCTGTTCAATTGCACCGACAAACGCATGTCTGAGACATTCAAAGCCCTCATCCAGAACAACAAGTGGTGGACGTTTATCCGCACTCTATCAGGGCCGGAGAAGGACATCAATTTGATCTACAATCGGGCCGACATCGTAGTCAGTTGCCTGTACCCGCTTTACGCGCGTGGCATCGAGGCGTTCGGAGCGGACAAAGCATTTATCGGGCCTGGTTATCGAGAGCTGGGATACCCGTTCACTTGCGAGCTATCTCCTGAAAGTATGGCGAACGCCATTATCAATTGTTGGGAGAATTACGGTACAATCGACTATCGAAAGTGGGCCGAGAATCACCACGACGTAGCTGAGACTGTCCGGCAAAGCATCGAGGTTTATGAACGCTACGTGTAACGACTGCATCTATGACCTGATCGATCCCGCTTACTGCGGGGTAGATACCGAGTACGCTGCAAAAATGTTGCATGGCGTTCCAGACACAACAGTCGTCAAGCGCGAAGATTTTCTGTTGCGAGCCGCAAAAGGAAAAATAGTGCTAGACATCGGTTGCACCGGCCCGCTGGGCGAAGCCATGCGAAAAGTCGCCAATCGGCATTACGGGATCGATGTGCTGGCAGATGTGTTTCCAGAAGATTACTTTCAGGTTGATCTCGACCGCGCACAGAGATTACCTGAACTATCTGACGTAGAACTGATCATCGCAGGTGAGACCATCGAGCACCTGTCGAACGCCGGTCACTTTCTAGAACTGCTCAAGCAATATGATGTCCCGGTCATCATCACCACGCCCAACGCGTACGGCGCGGTCGGGCGCATGTATATGGAAAATGGGGTTGAGAACGTCAATCGCGAACATGTTTGCTGGTATTCGTGGTACACGCTCAAAAACCTGATCGAGCGGCACGGTTACAGCTTGACAGAATGGCACTGGTACAACGGAAAGCCGAGGGTTGCCGAGGGTCTGATCTTCTGCATGGAGGCGCGCGATGCCTAACTTCAAAAAGAACCAGATTAATCAAGTCATCTTCCCGATGGTGGACAAAACGGATTTCGCATCAATTGAGTCAGCCATCACCGCCTCGGACTTCAACTCTGCCGCCACCAAGAAGATATTTGGGGTAAATCATGGGGTATCAGACGCCTTCACCAGTGCCACGATTTCAAAGGCGGCGACCCTGGTGCATTCGGGAATATTTCAGCAGACGCTCAAAGCCAGCGAAACCAACTATGATTATCTGGTAGTCAGGTTCACGCACCCGTCTTGCGCCGACCAGATATTGATCTTCCAGACCGCAGAGATTGATCCATCTGACGCTTATTCACTGCTGTCTGATTTCTTCTCTGATTTTCAGTCGCGTGTCCCGAAGGCGGTGGCTACCAACAGCCAATTGTCTGACTTGCACAGCGATCTGCGTTCATTCCTGGCGGTGATGAGCGGGGTGCTGTCTGATGTCAGGTCTGACGTTTCTGACCTGCACTCGGACGTGCTGATCATGAGCGACATTCTGTCCAACGCCTACAGCGCGCTCATCGCGCTGTCGGATGCAGTCAGCGATATGCACTCTGATCTCGGTTCTAAGATTGGCGGCATTGCCGCGACAGTTACAGCTTCCGACATGTCGGATATCGCTTCAAGAGTATGGGCCACCGCCGAAGGGACTAGAGTAGACTCACGGATCCTCGTCATTCAATCCATGGTCAGCGACGCGGATAGCCAGATTTTGCTGAACGCCTCGATGATCAGCGACGTGCAATCTGCATTATCTGACCTGATCAGCAACTTTGAAAGCCGCATCCCAGAAGAACCGGCCGCGCGTTCACAACTGTCAGACTTGATCTCCGATCTCCGTTCGTATCTGGTCGGGATTTCAGGCGCATTGTCCGATGTAGAAAGCCAGGTCGATCTGGTCGCAACTTCAAACTATTTGAGCGCGGTTCATTCCGATCTCAGTTCTAAAATCGGGGCCATCACGGCTACCGTAACCGCTTCCGATATGAGCGACATTGCTTCGCGCGTGTGGGCTACCGCGGAAGGTACCAGAGTGGACTCAAGAATCCTGGTGATCCAGTCCCTGGTGAGCGACGTAGACAGCCAGTTGCTATTGAATGCCAGCATGATCAGCGACGTTCAGTCGGTATTATCAGACTTTGTGAGCAACTTCGACAGCCGGGTACCTGAGGAACCCGCGGCACGTTCTCAATTGTCCGATCTGGTATCTGACCTGCGCTCGTATCTGGTTGGCATTTCGGGAAGTTTGTCAGATGTGGAAAGCCAAGTTGATTTGCTGGCGACTTCTAACTACCTCAGCGCGGTTCACTCTGACTTATCTTCTAAGATCGGTGGGCTTACCGTCGTAGTCACCGCATCCGATATGTCTGACATCGCTTCACGGGTGTGGGCGACTGCTGAAGGGACGAGGGTTGACTCGCGCATCCTGGTCATTCAATCACTGGTTTCTGACGTAGGTAGCCAGCTCTTGCTCAACGCATCCATGATCAGCGACATTCAATCAGCACTTGACAGCCAATTCGTTTACGAGAGCAACGTCCTGTCTGATATGCAGTCTGACTTATCTTCTAAGATCGCCGGGCTTACCGTCGTAGTCACTGCCTCGGATATGTCGGATATTGCCAGTCGGGTTTGGGCGACCGCGGAGGGCATACGGGTAGATTCGCGGATCTTGGTTATTCAATCGCTCGTTTCCGACGTAGACAGCCAACTGTTGATCAATGCCAGTGTGATCAGTGACATTCAATCGGTGCTGTCGGACTACGTGAGCAATTTCGATAGCCGTGTTCCTAAAGAGCCTGCGGCACGGTCGCAGTTATCCGACCTTGCATCCGATTTGCGTTCGTATCTGGTCGGTCTTTCAGGAAGTTTGTCCGATGTCGAGAGTCAGGTTGATTTGCTTGCCACTTCAAATTATCTCAGCGCAGTTCATTCTGATTTATCTTCTAAGATCGGTGGACTGACGGTGGTAGTGACTGCCTCAGACATGTCCGATATCGCTTCAAGAGTCTGGGCGACGGCGGAGGGAACCCGCGTCGACTCGCGCATATTAGTAATCCAGTCGCTCGTATCCGATGTAGATAGTCAGCTCTTGCTGAACGCCTCTCTGATTTCGGACATTCAAAGCGCGCTGTCTGATGCGCATTCAGACCTCAAGAGTGCCATCGGCAACGTTTCTGTCACTCTGACTCCTTCTGATATATCTGACATTGCCAGCGCGGTGGCGGCCGCAATCGGTTCCAGCATCAGCGATATTTATAGCTTACTTTCCGACACTGGCTCTGACCTGCGTTCGATTTTGCTCGGCCTGAGCGGGCAACTTTCCGATGTGGACAGCCAACTGACCGTGAATTTTGAGCAAGGCAGCGATATCTATTCGCTGCTTTCTGATGCCCATTCCGACCTTCGTTCGCAGATTGGTGGACTGACGGTGGTCGTCACTGCCTCGGACATGTCAGATATCGCCTCAAGAGTCTGGGCCACTGCCGAAGGAACACGGGTTGACTCTAGAATCTTGGTCATTCAATCGCTTACTTCAGACGTAGACAGCCAACTGCTGCTGAACGCCAGTATGATCAGTGACATTCTGTCGGCACTGGACAGCCAATTCGTCTATGAGAGCAACGCTTTGTCAGATATGCAATCTGATCTAGGCAGCAAAATCGGGGCAATCGTCGCCACGGTCACTGCCAGTGACATGTCCGACATTGCTTCACGAGTGTGGGCGACCGCGGAAGGTACAAGAGTAGACTCGCGCATCTTAGTCATCCAGTCGCTTGTATCTGACGTGGGTAGCCAGCTGTTACTTAACGCCAGCGTGATCAGCGATATTCAATCGGCACTTGATAGTCAATTTGCATACGAGAGCAACGCTTTGTCAGACATTCAGTCTGACCTCGGCAGCAAGATTGGGGCGATAGTCGTCACGGTCAGCGCCAGCGACATGAGCGACATCGCCTCGCGGGTGTGGGCTACACCTGAGGGGGCGCGGGTTGACTCACGGATCCTGGTGATTCAATCCATGGTCAGCGATGTGGACAGCCAGCTGACGGTCAACTTCGATCAAGACAGCGATATTTACAGCCTGTTGAACGACGTCGACAGCCAGGTATTGCTGGACGCTTCAGTGATTTCGGACCTTCAATCGGCACTTGACAGCCAGTTTGCGTACTTGTCGAACGCCATCAGCGATGCCCATTCCGATCTCAAGAGCGCAGTTGGCAACGTGAGCGTCGCTTTGACCGCCTCTGACGTGTCCGACATTGCCAGCGCAGTCGCCGCAGCCATCGGCGCGACGAACTTCCCGGCGGGAGCAATTGAATTCACCTATACGGTTACAGACATCGTGACCGGCAATCCGATCGAAGGCGTAGAAGTCTGGATCTCAACCGATCTGGCGGCAACCAACATCGTCTGGAAGGGCGACACCGACGCCTTCGGGATCGCGATGGACGTGTTGGGGAATTTGCCTCGCCTCGACGCCGGGACGTACTATTTTTGGCGGCAAAAGGTTGGATATACATTCACGGATCCCGACACGGAGGTGGTCTCATGAGTCCTTCTTCTGGCGGCGGCACTGGAACACCGATCAGCGGCGGCGCGGGGCCGCCCAGCCTTACCCCTACACGTTGCTCCCTCTGGCGGACTATGCCAGGATCCTGGGGCTGAACCCGCTCCACTTCGCTGGCGCGCTGACGCCAGGGCTAACCCCACAAATATATCCAGCCAACAACTGCTCGGACGTCTGGAAAAAGTACGATTGGCAGGACCACGACAAGGTCAGCCTGTACCAGATCGCCCAGCTGATCCACGATGCCGAACATGAAATCTCCAACTTCATTGGATATTATCCCGCCCCTTATTGGGTGATTGAAGAACACGTCCAGTACCCGCGCCCGTACCTGCGCGAAGGCTACGGCAACGGTCTGGACGTGCGCGACCGCCCGAAGACCATGCTGTCCGAAAAAGGCAAGTTCATCATGGGCGGCCGGCGCGCCGTCACCCTGGTCGGCACTGCCACGACCGCCGGGGGCAGCTTGGTTTACAGCGACGACGATGGGGACGGTTTCCTTGAGACGGCGACCGTCACGCTTCCCACCACCCTGACCAACGCCGCCCAGATCAAGGTGTACGTACCGGGGATGGACGGCTCGCTTGATTGGGAAGTGCGCCCGACCCGCACCAAGGTTATCAGCGGCGGGTTTGTGGTGATTGCGCTGGACTCCTGGCTTTTAATTGATCCAGAGCTGTATGAACTGCCGCCGACCAGCGATGGGGAGGAGGCCATCGACGCCTCGACCGCCGCCCCGTTCCTGTCATCAGTAGACGTTTACCGGGAGTATGCCGACCAGACAGTTGCGTCGGCGGTGTTCTTCTGGGGTACGGACGCCCCCATCAATCTGTTTTTGCCGTGTCCTTCCTGTGGTACAATCGGATGCACAGCCTGTTCATACGATACCCAGGATGGTTGCGTGACTGCCAGGAACCTCCACAACGGGGAACTGGTTGCAGTACCAGCCACCTACAACGCCGATAGCGGCGCGTGGGCTCCGACGAGCTGGCTGAACTGTGTCGAACCGGATTTTGTAAACCTGTACTACGTGTCCGGCGACCAGTCGCAAGAATACTTACAAGGACGTTCGACGCGTCCGCTGGCGCATTTCTGGGCTCAGATCATCGCCTGGATTGCCACAGCCAGGCTGGATCGGCCGGTTTGCGCCTGCGGGAACGTCAAGGAACTGGTCGATTGGCTGGGGAAGGATCTCGCTTTTGCACAGGGCAACGAGCGGATCTTCCTGACCGACGCCGCCCTCAACAGCCCCTTCGGGACGCGGAGAGGCGAAGTGATGGCTTGGCGCAGGTTGTCAAAACTGGCTCCGAAACGCCGAATGAACGTCGCGGTGATATCATGAGTTCTGGAAGGTATCCAGAATGAAGTATGTGGTCTACGTCGATGATCGCGGGTATAAACAGAGGGTGATCATTCGGGATGAAGATTCCGACTCCGACGCACGATACGGCATTCCGGCCGGCCCTCCCGATCTGCGACAGATCGATTGGGACACCCTAATCAAAGACATGAATAACGTCCTGGCTGACCTGGGTATATACGAATACGCCGACATCGGTCGCATCCCGGTCGGGATGCAGGCCGCGTTGGCAGTCGTTAAACGCGCCCTGATCCAGTTGTATCGCCAGGTAGAGATTACCAGTAAGGAGTAGACCTAATGGCCAATCCTAGTGCTACCGTTCTAACCAGTGCCATGACGCGCGTCTGGATCATCGAGGGCGGGGCGCGCATCGACCATGCCCCCGTCTACGAATCCTGTCTGCGCATGCAGGGTGTCAGCCAGGGCTTCGGTGACATCGAAGCGATTGAATGCCCAGATCCGCAGAACTATGGCAAATTCATAGAAAAGGGACAGATCAAAGGCGCGACCGAGCGGCCTTCGACCACCGTCGAGGGGCGCTACCTGATGGACGCCCTCAGCACCCTGCTCGCCCTGGCAAAGAAGGGGTGCAACTTCGATGTCCAGCTTCACATGGGACAATGCACCGACCCTTCCATCTTCAACACCTACAAGAAATCCATCGTCTTTTCGACCGCCGCCTTCACGACCTACGACACCGACGAGCTCGGTGCTCTGGGGTCGGAAGATAACGCCGCGGTCAACGAGACGGGCGACTTGTCGGCGAAAGACCTGTATGAAGTAGTCCCGCTTAACATGGCCTCGGTCGCCGCCAGCCAGCTGACCAACGAAGTGGTCGACGTGGCGCAGTGCGACTCGCAGTCCTGCGGCGAGTGCGAGAACGAATCGGACGGGTGCAAGAAATTCCTGTCCCTGACCAAAGCCGCGGGCGGATCGCCTTCCACCCCGGCTGACCTGGGTTATACCCTGGACGGCGGGGCGGTCTGGTACTTCCACGACGTCGACACGCTCGGCGCAGCCGAAGAGCCCAGCGCTCTGGACTGCGTCGGACTGTACGTCGTAGTGGTCGCCAACGCCACCGACAGCCTGCACATCGCCCTGAAATCCGAACTCGACGGCGTGACCGACCCGGCCTTCACCGAAGTAACGACCGGGATCGTGGCCGCGGGCAGCCCCAACAACCTGTGGTCGTTCGGCAACGGCGCGTTCGTGGTAGGCGATGCCGGGTACGTTTACCGCATCACCGACCCCGCGGATGGCGTGACTGTGCTGGACGCCGGCAACGCGACGGTCGAGAAGCTCCTGGCAGTCCACGGGCTGTCAGAGTCCTTCGCCGTGGCGGTTGGACAGAACGGCGCGGTGATCTACACCGAAGATGGATCCACTTGGTCGGCGGTGGCGGTCAAGCCAGTCGCAGCCGGGGTGCATCTGAACAGCGTGGCGGTCAAAGGCGAGTTCGAGTGGATCGTGGTCACTTCCAACGGGCGCATGTACTACACCCTCAACAAGGGCGCGACCTGGACTGAGAAGGCTTTCCCAGGCAGTGGATCGGGCGTAGCCTACTCCATCGCCTTCGCTTCCCAGTCGGTCGGGTATCTGTCGCACAGCACCACGGTGCCGCGGGCGCGCATTCTGCGCTCGATCGACGGCGGGTACTCCTGGCAGGTGCTCCCCGAGGAAACCGGCACGATGCCGCTGGCCGACCGGGTCAACGCCCTGGCGGCCTGCTCATGGAATCCCAACCTCGTCATCGGCGGTGGTTTGGCCGACGACGCGGCAGACGGATACCTTGTGATCGGTTCGGCATAAATAGACGCCGAGTTAACCGCCCCGTAACTGGAGCGGATCAGCAGCCTTTCGTAACGAGGAGGGCATGACATGAGTAACAACAGCAAACGCAGTCCCGCCGCGGACCTGGCAAAAGAACACGACCAGGGTGAGTCCAACGAGATCACCCTGGTCGGCGGCGTTCGGGCGCGGCTGTGCCCGGTGCCAGCATCCCTGATCGACGCGGTGTCCAGCAAGATCCCCGAACCCGAAGTCCCAATGTGGTTCAACGAATCCAAAGAGAGGGAAGAGCCAAACCCCAACCACCCAGATTACGTCAAGGCGCTGAAAGATCGCAATCGCCTGCAGGGTCTGGCCGCGCTGGATGCCATGGCGATGTTCGGCCTGGAGTTGATCGACCCGATTGACCTGTACGATGGCAACGGCAAAGAGCTCCCCTGGGTTCGCAAGCTGAAATATATGGCGAAGAAGGGCACCATCGACATCTCCGAGTACGATCTGGATGACGAGATGGATCGCGAGTTCGTCTGGAAGCGGTTCGTCGCCGTCGATGCAACCGTCCTGAGCCGCATCACCAAGGCATCTGGCATCACCCAGGAGGACATCGACCGCGCCGAGGAGTCCTTTCCAGGTCTTACGGAATAACTATCCGATCCGCACGGTCGGCGTCAAGGACGCCGTACATCCGAATATCTCGTTTTCTATGAGCTACTCCGAGTGGGACGCTTGCGTGGAGGCTGGGCTGGACTTATGGGCCTGGGAAACCGGAATTTACCCGAAAGATTTCAGGGTGCGGGTGATGGCGTTCATCGGACTAAAGCATCTGGTCGATCTGCATTCACAAGACGCTCTGGCGCGGGCGATGCACAACAAACAGCGGCACGGGAGAGGCCGCCGATAAATGGCTGATCCGGGTCTTGAGAAATTCGGCTGGGAAGCTGTTATGAATGTTTCCAATGCCATCACCGGCATGGGTCAATTGAATGATTCCATGCTGAAGACCATGCGCACCGCGGCCCTGATGGATAACGTTGCCAAGCTGACCGGGGCAACCTGGGACGCTGCGTCACAGCGATTCGTCACGGCTGGTGGCAAGATCGTGTCTGAGCAAGGCGTCCTGAATAAGTCAATGAGTAACGTCACCAAGGGCGTACAATCCCTTGAGACTGCATTTACAACCAGCAATACCAAAATCGCCAGTGCTGCTCTGAACCTCGCCAAAGCCCAGTTCCGGGTGCAGTCGGCCGGCGAGAAAGTCCTCAACCTCACCAAACAAGCCTCCAAAGAAGGCGTCAACCAGGAATCCATCCTGCTAAAAGTTGCCACCGCGACCCGCCAGTACGCCGCCGCGCTGGGCAACGCCGAAGTCCAACAGAAGAAGTTTAACGCCGTGGTGGCAGCGGCAGGCGCGGCTGGGGGCGGGGCCGGGGGTGGGTTCATCGCCAACCTGACCGCTGGATTTCAAAACTTCCAGAACTTTGCCGGGCAGGTCGGCAAGATCATTCAGAGCGTCGGATCGGTGGCCCAGCCCGTGCTGGGAGTCCTGAGCCAGGGGGTCGGGATAGTCGGCGGGGCGTTCCGCGCCCTGTTCGCGCCGGTCACGGGGGCCGTCCAGGCCCTGCAAAGGTTCTTCGCGGTGGCGGCGCAGATCGCAGTCGGGGTACTGATCCGGGATACCATCCGGGGCATCATCCGAGAGCTCCGCGATCTGGTGACGGCTGGCCTGTCGGCCATCGCTCTGTTTCAGAACCTGACTCTCCGGCTGGAGAACTTTGAAAACCGATTAATCAGGCTGGTCGACCCAACCAAGTCCTTTGATGACGCCATGGCACAGGCCAGCGTCCGGGCGTCTGGGCTGGTGCAGCACATTAAAAATTTATCCCTGATCGCGCCCATCCCAACCGAAGTGATCGCCAACACTGTATCGCTGAACCTCGCCATGGGATTCACCGAACGTCAGACCATCGACCTGACGGATTCTATTTTGAAGTTTACGGCTGGCATGGGACTAACCACAGACGTGATGGAAAGGATCGTATTCAACTTCGGACAGATGAAAGCCGCGGGGAAGGTGACCGGGACGGAACTGCGAGACCTCGCCCGTGGATCTTTCGTTCCGATCAATTCTGTCCTGGAAGAGGCTGCTCGCCTGGAGGGGGTCGCAGCACAGGGAATGATTGAATTCAAAAAGGCTGCCGCAGAAGGGCGCATTGGAATAGACACGTTCTTTGAAGCTTTTATCAACGTTGTTGAACACGATATGCCCGATGCCCTCCAGAGGTTCAGCGAAACGCTCCAGGGCGTCCAGACCAGGATCGGAAACTTCTTCAAGACGGTGGTCGGATTGGAAATCCTAAAGCCGATCATGGATCGGATAACAAAAGCCGCCGCCAAATCTTTGAATGAGATATTAACCCCAGCTGTGTTGAGCTCAGCTACTGTTCTTGGGCAGTCGCTGGGGCGGGCGACCGACTTCGTCCTGGCGAAGATCCAGAACCAATTTATCCCAGCGATTAAGAATTTGGCCGCCTCCCTTGGGATCGTCGCCCCCAGCGCCCATCAGGTAGCCGTGTTCCTGGCGGCTTCGTTCTTTTTCATCGGAAAGCTGATTGGAAAATTGGCGGATGTGTTCAATAACTTCGCCACCAATTCATCCAAAACGTTCACCAGCCTGGCAAAGAACGCTTTTACCTGGGGCGTTAACATCATGCTGTTTCTGGCGCGCGGCATCATCGCCGCCGCCACGGTGGTCGTGCAGGCACTGACGGCGGTCGCCAGGATCATCGCCTCCCTGCTCAGCTCCCATTCGCCGCCCAAGATCCTGCCCAAACT
>Ga0209751_10002226_pt1 | contig 19580 bp, 16 predicted proteins | sample RifCSP13_1_FD_184019 | JGI IMG/M metagenome (GOLD analysis project Ga0209751, IMG submission 184019) | Soil microbial communities from Rifle, Colorado - Rifle CSP2_sed 13_1 (SPAdes) (version 2) | ecosystem: Environmental > Terrestrial > Deep subsurface > Rock core/Sediment | place: Rifle... | reverse complement strand
AATCCGTTGCTGAGAAAATACATGCCGTCATATTCCATCCCATCCAGGAAATCAGCCTCAACCACGCTCAAAAGCCGGCGCGGGTATGCGCCGAAGAGGTCTGTGAAGAGGGCCAGGGCGTTGGCTGTTGTGTCGAGAGCCGCCTCGCCGGCGTCCTTATGGTGGGGGAACATGTAGCTCCGCACGAGGACACCCCCAACCCGCTTCTCGGCGAGGAGATATTGGTGGCTGACCGACCAGGCAAAGTTGCGCGCCGCAGGGTGACTGTAATGCAGCCACTCGCCTCGCCTTTCAGCCTCTGCGCTGGCAGCAATCGTCAGATCGGTGCGCTGGTCCGCCAGACGGAGGCTGACATCGAAATCGGCCACATCGTAAACCAGGTGCTCCCCAAAGTAGCCGGCCGGGTGAGCCACCCAGCCTTGCCCCTCCTTGTACGGCGGGACGAAAGGGTACCAATCCACCAGATTGACCTGCCGTGTGGTGTACCCAAAGGGCACCGGGCGCGTCTCGGGCGAAGGAGTCGGCGAGGGCAGGTTAAGCTCGTAGCTCAGAGAGAGAGCGACGCGCTCGCGTGGAGCCAGAACTTGAGGCAGGGGGATGTGCAGTTGGCTGTTTTTAAATTCGTAATTCTCGATCGGCCGACCGTCGCCCCAGGAGAGGCCGTTCAAGCGGAAAACACCGGAATAGTAGAGCGGCTCTACCATCAAGACTAGATTGGCGATGTATTCCGCAGCCTGGTTGAGGTAATCGATCTGCTCATCAACAAGCAGGAAACGCTGCCCATAGTTCAGCACGGCCGTGAGCGTATATTGGGTGTGGGCTTCTGGAATTATAGGTGTAGGGGCAGGGGATAAAGATGGATTATCCGGAAGGATTGGGGGATGGGCGGTTGCCAGGATGGGGCTAATGAGCGGAGGTGCCCTGGTTGGATCTGGGTACTGCTGGGGATATTGTTGGGCATTTTGCCCGTTGGGAGTTGGGCTGTTCGTCGTTTGGGCGACGCAGGAAGAGAGCAGCAGCAGGGCGATCAAGTAGTGAGCTTTCATGGGAGAATAGGCGGTTCGGCTTTACACCCCTGGTTTAGATGCGCTCTTTGAGGCGCAGCAAACGCCAGCCCGCTTCGATCAGAGTCGGCTCTTTCTTGGCAAAGTTCAGGCGGATCAAGTTTTTGACGGGCTCATGGAAAAAACTGGAACCGGGCACAGCCGCAATGCCGATCTCTTTGACAAGCCAATGACAGAAATCCACGTCATCATCAAAGTTCGTCGGGGAGATGTCCGCCAGGACAAAGTATGCGCCTTGCGGCTCGATATAAGCAAGCCCAGCCTCAGCCAGATAGCCCAGCAGCAAATCCCGGCGCTGGGTGTATTCAGCCAGCAATTTATCATAATATGAATACGGGAAAGACAGGGCTGTGACGGCGGCCTCCAGTAGCGGCGCCGGGGTGCTCAGGTTGATATAGGTGTGCAGTTTGTGAATTGCCTCGGTGATTGGGGCAGACGCCAGCACATAGCCCAGCCTCCAGCCTGTGATGGAATACGTTTTCGAGAGCGACCCACAAACCAGGGTGCGTTCGAACATACCCGCCAGGGTGGAGATATATGTGTGCTTGTGGGGCTTGAAAACGATGTGCTCGTAAACGTCATCTGTGATGACAAAAGCATCGTACTCCTGGGCTAAATCGGCAATTACGCGCAGCTCAGCGGGGGTAAATACTTTTCCGCTGGGGTTGGATGGATTGCACAGGATTAGCGCCCGGGCGCCTAGACGGAAAGCGCGGCGCAGCTCGTCAGTGTCCAGGCTGAAATTGGGGGGTTGCAAAGAGATAACCAGCGGCTCTGCGCCTGCCAGGTATAGATCAGGGCCGTACGTTTCGTAAAAAGGGGAGAACACAATGGCTTTGTCGCCCGGATTGCAAACAGCCAGCAACGCCAGGAGCATCGCTTCAGTCCCGCCGCATGTTGCGGTAAGATGCGCATCGGGATCGATATCCATGCCCATGAAATGGGTTTGCTTCTTTGCCAGGGCCTGGCGAAAGCGGGAGGACCCGCGCGAGTCGGCATATTGGTTGTAGCCGCTACGCAGAGCGTGCTCAGCCGCGGCGAGCAGTTCATCCGGCGGATCAAAATCCGGGTATCCAGAAGAGAGGTTAATCGCATTGTAGCGGGCGGCCAGCTTGCTCATCTCGCTGATGACCGACTCGGGGAAAAGAATGAGGCGCGTAGCGGTTTGGGGCATGTCAGGCGGCCATCTCCTCGCGAACTTTTTGATACAGGGCTTCAGCTTTGAGCTCGCTCAAGGTGTAGCAGGGGGCATCCAGGTGTTCAGCAAGCGATTGGGCTAAACCCTGGTCAAAAGCGGCGTGTTCCATGTTAATGACCAAGCTGCGAATATCGTCTTCGGCAATTTGCTCGGCAATGCGGTGAGATTCTTCTTGGGGAGGCAGGCTGCTCATAGAGACGTTCCCCGCCCCGTCAGTGAGCAAGATCAGCAGCGGCATTACGTCGGGGTGTACGAAGCGTTCTTTTTGGATGATCTGCAGGGAAAGGAGCAAACCGGCTGAAAGAGGCGTTTTCCCTCCGACGGGGATGTCTGCCAGGGCTCTTTTTGCCAGCTCGACGGAGTTGGTGGGAGGCAAAACCAGGGTGGCGCGGTCCTTCTGGAAGACGATCAATCCCACCCGGTCGCGCCGCTGATAGGCGTCGGTGAGCAGCGAGAGTATCGCTCCTTTGGTGGCAGACATACGCTCAGCCACGGCCATCGACCAGGAGGCATCCACGACGAACAATACCAGGTTGGCGGTCCTTTTTACGCGCACCTTTTTTTGGTAATCGCCGGACTGGATGGCGAACGCAACCCGCTTACGCTGCTCGCTGCGCCGCTTTTGGAATGGAGCTGCGGCGCGCAGCGTGGCGTCGAAGGCCAGGTCATCCGCTTTCCCTGGCGAGGGGCGGGCCTGTATGTAGCGGCCGCGTTTGCGATCGGTGCGCGAGCGCGTGCGCCGGCCGCTGTGCCGGCGAGTCATCTTATCAAGCGGGCTTTCTATTTTTCGGGGGATAAAGGACGGGCCTATTCTGACTTTTTCGCCGCCAGCCCACCAGTTGGCATGACCCGTGTCGAAGACGTTTTGCTGAGAGGGCTCAGAGGGGGCTTGCTTGGAGGCTTCTTCTTCGATCTCCTGGCTCACGCCTTTTTTTTTTCGGGGCTATCCCGCTGCTCCTCGCTGGGAATTGGCTCCGATTCGCCCATGCTCGAGGTTGCGCCTTGCAAGCTTTCGATCTGCTCTTGCAGGTCTTCCATGCTGATTTCCGTCTGGTGGAAAGGACCCCTCTTCAATCGATGCGGCAACGCCAGCTCGGCTGCCAGGGCGATATCTCGATCCGTGATGGATTTTCGCCCCTCAAACGCGGCGTGGGCGCGGGCCGTCTTTAGAATCACCAGGTCAGCCCGGTGCCCGTCGACGTTCAGCGAGGCGCTTAAGGCGGCGATGGAAAGCATGTCCCGCCGCGTGTAAGTAACCTGGTCAACCAGGGTCCTGGCCTTCTCGATCTGGCGAGAGAGGTCTTGCTCGCGGTCCATCCACTCCTTGCGGAACATCTCGGCGTCACTTTCAAAAGCCAGGTTGCGCTCTATGATGAGCACGCGCTCGCGCGCGTCGCGGATGCCGTGGATTTCCACCGACAGGGCAAAGCGGTCAAGCAACTGCGGGCGCAGGTCCCCCTCCTCGGGGTTCATAGTCCCCACCAGGATAAACCGGGCAGGATGCGAGAAGGAAATCCCTTCGCGCTCGACAATATTCATCCCCATGGCAGCCGAATCCAGCAGCAGGTCAACCACATGGTCGTCCAGCAAGTTTACTTCATCGATGTAGAGCAAGCCCCGGTTGGCTGCCGCCAGCACGCCGGCCTCGAAGTGCCGCTCTCCTTTTTGGATCGCCTTTTCAATATCCAGGGTGCCCACAACGCGGTCCTCGGTCGCAGACACGGGCAGGTTGACGAACGCTGTGGTGCGCAACTCCACCGGTAAAGAGGTGCCATTTGAGACCCGCTCCCGGCATTCTGTGCACCAGGTCGTGGGGCGGTCCGGATCGCAGCCGAAGCGGCAATCGCGGACCACAGCCACGCGCGGCAGCAGGGCCGCCAGGGCGCGCGCCGCGGTCGATTTGGCTGTGCCGCGCTCGCCGCGGATCAAGACTCCCCCAATCCGAGGATCGACCGCGTTCAATACCAAGGCGCGTTTCATGCGCTCCTGTCCAACAATGGCTGTAAACGGGTAAATCTGTGGCATCCGGACCTCTCGAGGCCATTATAACCGAGTCGCAAACTAATTTCAAAGGTTGTCAACTTTACGTATACGTTTTATAATGGGCGATATCTTATTTCCGAACTGGGAGCACGTCTTTATATGGAACAAAACAACCCAATGACTGATCAGGGGGTAGAAACGGAGAGCAACCTTACCGAAGGATCCCAGTCAGAAAAACAAGCAAGCCAAGAAACCAACCCGATGGAGTCGTTACTCGAGGAACAGGGTGTTGATCTGGTTTCTCCCAAGACAGGAGAGATCCGCACCGGCGTCATCGCCTCCCTCGGCGAAAATGAAATATTGGTCAGCATTGGCACAAAATCGGAAGGGGTGATCTCCGGTCGCGAGTTAGACCAGATCCCTGCTGACGAACGCTCAGCTTTACACGTGGGAGCAGAGATCCCGGTCTACGTGATCTCGCCCGAAGATGCTAACGGGAATGTTGTGCTTTCGTACACCCAGGCGCGCGAATCGAAAGATTGGGAGCATGCCGAGCGCCTCATGAGCGAGTCGCGCACACTCGAAAGCAAAATCATCGGTTACAACAAAGGGGGATTGCTTGTTCCATTGGGAAGGCTGCGCGGCTTTGTGCCTGCCTCCCAAATCAGCCTGGTGCGCAGATCTAACCTGAGCGGCGATTCGCCTGAAGATCGCTGGGCTAAAATGGTTGGCGAAGAAATTTTTGTCAGGGTGATCGAGGTCGATCGTGAAAGACACAGGTTGATTTTATCGGAACGAGCCGCCCTGCAAGAGACCCGCGAGACCCTTAAGGACAGGCTGCTCGATGAGCTGAATGAAGGCGATATTCGCACGGGCCGGGTGACAAGCGTCGCTGATTTTGGCGCCTTTGTAAATATTGATGGCGCCGACGGGCTGGTCCACATGTCAGAAATTTCGTGGGAGCGCGTGAAGCACCCCAGCGAGGTGTTGAAGGTCGGGCAAGAGGTGCGGGTAAAAGTGATCAGCATCGATCGCGAGCGCAGAAGAATAGGCCTTTCAATCCGCCAGCTACAACCCGATCCCTGGCTGGAGAAGGTTGATCACTTGAAAGAGGGGCAGTTGGTGGAGGCGAAAATCACCCACCTGACCAAATTTGGCGCTTTTGCCCGCCTGGGTGAGGACCTGGAAGGGCTGATTCATATCTCGGAACTGAGCGAGCAGCGAGTTAACCATCCCAAGGAAGTGGTCAAGGAAGGCGACGAACTGACCCTGCGGGTGATCAAGATCGATCCGGAAAGGCGCCGCATTGGCCTGAGCAAGCGTAAGGTTGACTCGGCAGCATATTCTGACTTCGATTGGAAAACGGCTCTGGCAGAGGAGGTTGAAGTATCTCAAGAGGCCGAAGCCCATAGTGAGGTTGCCGAGGAAACCGAAGGGGTCGCCAGCGTAGAAGACGCCTCGGCAGAATCAACCGAGGTAGAAGAATCTGTCCCCGAGTCATCAGGAACAAACGACGCCGCCCAGAAGGAATACGAACAGGAATAAACTGTCAGCCAGACGTTGCCAGGGCGCCCCGAACACAACGTTCGGGGTTTCTCTTTATTAGGAGAGTAACCAGAGAAGCTTAGAAATCTGTTAATTTTCGGAGACTTCTTAACTAAATGACAGACAGTGAATGTAATCTCTGGTAGAATCCAATTGGACAAATAGTCTCGGAATCTAGAGAATATTGCAGTTATATTTGAGTTAAGGATTACCGTAAGCTAGGAGGTTGGCATCTTGGCCGGGATGGAGCGTTTTACTCAACGGGCGCGTAGAGTTTTGAGCCTGGCGCATCAGGAAGCAGAACGCATGCGGCACACCTATATTGGGACCGAGCATCTTCTGCTTGGTTTGATCCGGGAAGAGGGAGGTGTTGCTGGCAGGGTGTTGCGTGAGTTAGGGCTTGAGGCTGAACGAGTCCAGGAAATTATGGAGCGCGTGACCGGAAGCGGGCAAACCCGCGGGGGTAAACTGGATCTCTCCCCTGGGACGCAGCAGGTCCTGGAATACGCGGTGGAAGAGGCCCGGCGTATGGGTCATCACTATATTGGCACCGAGCATCTTCTGTTGGGTCTGGTTCGTTACGGCGAAGGGGTTGCCCTGGATGTGCTCCGCAAATTGGGCGTTACTCCGGAGCAGATCCGCCGGCAAACGCGCAGGGTTCTGCAGGAGAGCACAGCCTCGCGGCGGACCAGCGCAGGGGAGCAAAAACCGACCCGGCAAGAGCAGCAGAAGCCGAAGACCCCCATGGTCGACCAGCTCGCTACAGATTTGACCGGTATGGCTGAAGAAGATAAACTGGACCCGGTTATCGGGCGCCAGATGGAGATCGAACGCGTTATCCAAATCCTGGCCCGCCGCACCAAGAACAACCCGGCGCTTATTGGAGAGCCGGGGGTGGGTAAGACGGCGATTGTCGAAGGGCTTGCCCAGCGTATCGTTGATGGCGACGTGCCGGTTCCCTTGCTGGGCAAGCGCGTTTTACAGCTAGATGTGGGTTCCCTGGTGGCAGGGACCATGTACCGCGGCCAGTTTGAAGAACGCCTCAAGCGCGTGATCGATGAATTAAAGTCCTCGGGAGCAATCCTGTTTATAGACGAAGTCCACATGCTGGTTGGCGCTGGCGCGGCGGGCTCTTCGGTAGATGCAGCCAATATTTTAAAGCCGGCTCTCTCGCGCGGAGAATTACAGGTGATCGGTGCGACAACATTGGATGAATATCGCAAGCATATCGAGAGTGACGCGGCTTTGGAAAGGCGTTTTCAGCCGATCATGGTGGAAGAGCCCAACGAAGAAGAGGCCATCCAGATCCTGCGCGGCATTCGCAGTGCTTACGAAGAGCATCACCGCCTGACCATATCGGACGATGCCCTGGATGCCGCAGTCCGGCTCTCGGCGCGCTACGTCACTGAACGATTCCTGCCCGACAAGGCAATCGACCTGATCGACGAATCTTCTTCGCGCGTGCGCATGTATAAGAGCTCCTCGGCCCAATCAGCCAAGGACCTGATGAACCAGTTGCGCGAGGTCCGCCAGAACCACGCCATGGCGCTCGAAGACAGCCGCTATGACGACGCCCAGGATTATCTGGAGCGCCAGGAACAACTGGAGAACCAGTTGGAACGCCTGCGCACAGGCTGGGATCGATCCAGCAGCCCCATCGTGTCGGCAGAAGATATCGCCGAAGTGGTCTCGATGTGGACCGGCGTGCCCGTGATGCAAATTGCCCAGGAAGAATCCCAGCGCCTGCTCCAGATGGAAGACGAAATGAGCAAGCATATCGTCGGGCAGCACGAAGCCATCCAGGCGATATCCAAAGCTGTACGCCGGGCGCGGGCAGGGCTTAAAGACCCTCGCCGGCCAATCGGCTCTTTCATTTTCCTCGGTCCGACCGGTGTCGGCAAAACCGAGCTTACCAAGGCAATGGCAAGCTTCCTCTTTGGGAGCGAAGAGGCCCTGGTTCAGTTGGATATGTCCGAGTTTATGGAGCGGCATACAGTTAGCCGGCTGGTCGGCGCGCCTCCGGGATATGTAGGCTATGAAGAGGCCGGACAGCTCACCGAAGCGCTCCGCCGCAGACCTTATTCGATTGTGGTCTTCGATGAGATTGAGAAGGCCCACCCAGAAGCCCATAACATGCTGCTCCAGATCATGGAGGAGGGCCACCTCTCCGATGCTCGCGGCCGCAAGGTTGATTTCCGCAACGCGATCATCGTCATGACTTCCAACGTGGGCGCAGAGATGATCAAGCGCCAGACATCGCTTGGCTTCGCCTTGAAAAAGGATGAAGAAGTGGAAGAGCGCCTGGCTTATGAAGATATGCGCAAAAAGCTGCTGGATTCTCTCCGGCGCGTATTCCGGCCCGAGTTTATCAACCGGCTGGACTCGGTGATCGTCTTCCGCTCATTGAGCAAGGATGATATCAAGAAGATCGTGGATCTGGAACTGAAGAAAGTTTCGCAGCGATTGAAGGAGCATACCATTACCCTGACGATCACCACGCCGGCGTTGGTTATGCTGGCAGAACTGGGGTATGACCCCGAGATGGGCGCCCGCCCGCTGCGCCGCGTCATTCAGCAGAAGGTAGAGGACCAACTCTCGGATGCCTTGCTGGCGGGAGAGTTTAAGGACGGCGATTTGATCACCGTAGATGCTGAGGGTGAGCAGATCGTGCTGCGGCGCGCGAACGAAGAACCCACCTCCTCTGAAGCGGTCATTACCGCCTGAAGAGCGGCATAAGCGGCAATCAATGCGAGAACGCAGAGAGTCTCTCTGCGTTCTTCTTTTATCGGCTGGATTATAATACTGGCATGCCGAAAACCCGAACCCAGTATGTCTGCCAGCAATGTGGGCGCGTTGCCGTGCGAGATATGGGGCGCTGCCCGCAATGCGGCGCCTGGAACAGCATGGTGGAGGAGATTATCACCCCCGCTGCGCCCGCGGCGAAGCGCCTCGGCCTCTTTCCGGGCGGAAAGTCGACCCCTCAGCGCCTGGCGGATATCAGCGGGGAATACGAAGAGCGTCTGCCGCTCTCCATCCAGGAATTCGCGCGTGTCCTGGGGGGCGGGATCGTGCCCGGCTCAGTGGTGCTGGTTGGCGGCGACCCGGGGATTGGAAAATCAACCCTGGTGTTGCAGGTGGCAATGATGATGGCCGCGCATGCGCCCGTCCTGTACGTCTCCGGGGAAGAGTCAGAACGGCAGATCAAGATGCGCGCCGCGCGCCTGCTGCGCTCGGGAGATGGAAAACAGGGGCTCCCAGAGCAGCTCTATCTGGTCACGGAGACGAATCTGCAAACCATCCTGGAGCACGTCGAAAAGGTGAACCCGCAACTGCTGGTAGTCGATTCGATTCAAACCAGCAGCCTGCCTGAGCTGGAATCTTCGGCGGGATCGGTTTCGCAGGTGCGCGAATGCGCCTCGCGCCTGCGCGAGATGGCAAAAGCCTCCGGGGTGGCGGTCTTTTTGATCGGGCATGTCACCAAGGAAGGCACGATTGCCGGCCCGCGCGTCCTCGAACATATTGTCGATACAGTGCTCTACCTGGAGGGGGATCGCTTTCAGTCCTATCGTTTGCTGCGCTCGGTTAAGAACCGCTTCGGTGCCACCTCCGAGGTGGGCGTCTTCGAAATGGGCGAGCGGGGCATGGCCGAGGTCCCCAATCCGTCGGAAGCCTTCCTTGCCGAGCGCATGGTGAACGCGCCTGGCTCGGCGATTGCGGTTACCATGGAGGGCACTCGGCCGTTGCTCGTCGAAATACAGGGGCTGACAAGCCACACTTCGTTCGGAAATCCCCGGCGGACTCCCAACGGCGTGGATTTCAACCGGTTGCTGCTGATTGTTGCTGTGCTCACCCGCCGGGTTGGTTTGCACCTGGGGGAACAGGATGTTTTTGTCAATGTGGTTGGGGGCTTGACCGTCGGCGAGCCGGCGGCTGACCTGGCTGTGGCAGTGGCAATTGCTTCTTCGGCCCGAAACGCGCCCGTGCGCGCAGATACGGTGTTGATCGGTGAAGTCGGGCTCTCCGGTGAGCTGCGCATGGTGGGCCAAATGCCCGCCCGGCTCAAAGAGGCGGCCGGCCTGGGTTTCAAAACCGCTATCGTCCCCCGGCGCATGCGTCGAGGGGAGCACTGGCCAGAGGGGATCCAGGTGGTTGAGGCCCGTTCCTTGCGCCAGGCACTGGAAAGCGCCCTGATGCCCGCAGCTCAAGAAGCCAGCGAATGAGCCGCCCGGCTCAAATCCAGCCCTGATCTTCACGAAATTTTATACAAAATCTACGTAAATCTACATTGACAATGCCCCTCAATGCCTGGTAAAGTTCGGTCTGGATTGCCTGGCTATAGTTTGGCATCCCATCTTTACTCGGCCCGTATTGGCGAGTTGTTATCCACTTTAACAGGCGTACTTTATGCTGCTGAAAAGAATCCAGCTAGGTCTCATCCATGTCGCGGTGGCGATGACGCTCGTCCCTATCAACAGCACGCTCAATCGGGTGATGATCAAAGAGCTCTCAATCTCCGCCACCCTGGTTGCCATCCTGGCTTCACTGCCTTACTTTTTTTCTCCTATTCAGGTGGCAATCGGGTCATTCTCAGACCGCCATTCGCTGTGGGGGTTGCGTCGAACGCCCTACATCATCCTGGGATTGCTGCTCTGTGTTCTCGGGTTGGTGATCTCGCCACAGGCAGCATTTCTGTTAGCCGAGGACAGGGCGGCGGGCGCGGTCGTTGGTGTGGCAGCTTTTGGCGCCTGGGGGATGGGGTTCAACTTTGCCACCGTGGCTTACCTTTCCCTTGCTTCTGAATTGTCGGGGGAAAAGAATCGCGGCCGGACAATCGCGGTGATGTGGTTCATGATGATCGTGAGCATTATCGTGACTGCAATTGGCTTGAGCCAGATGGTTGACCCGTATACCCCCCAGGCGATGGTGAGAGCCTTTTGGGTCATCGGCCTGGCAGCCCTGTCCTTTGGCCTGATCGGTTTGGTAAGGATCGAACCTCGCGGCGTTCAAACCGCGCTGCCTGCGGAGAGCCAATCCTGGGGAGTCTTGATCAAAGTGGTCTTAGAGAACCGGCAGGCGACCCTGTTTTTCTGGTATTTGATCATCCTGTTGGCGGCGATATTGGGTCAGGATATCCTCCTGGAGCCTTTTGGGGGTGAAGCTTTTGGCATGGCGGTAAAGGATACCACCCGCATCACCTCCATTTGGGGCGGCTTTGTGCTGCTGGCCCTGGTGATTGCCGGGGCTTTCGAGGGCAGGGTGCCCAAGCGGGTGATTGCAGTGATCGGGGCATTGGTAGCGATGCTTGGCTTCGTTTTGATTGTGACGAGCGGGTTGCTCTTCAATCAAGCAGTATTTTACACCGGGGTCGTTCTACTGGGCAGCGGGACAGGCCTATCTACGGTCTCCAATCTTTCCCTGATGCTCGATATGACCATCCCGAGCAAGGTTGGACTGTTTATCGGAGTCTGGGGAATGGCGAATGCCATCTCGCGCCTGATCGGCACGATATTGAGCGGCGTGGTCAGGGATGTTGTTACCCAGCTTTCCCAAACTCCCATTATCGGCTATGTCGTGGTATTTGGCATCGAAGCAGGGATGCTGCTTATCTCCCTGCTCATCTTGATGCGGATCGACGTGAGCGCGTTTCAGCGCCAATCGCGCCGAATGTCCCTGGCTGAGAAAGCTGCTTTATCTGTCGAGGCCTGAGAGCGCTGGCAGGTGGGATCAAGAGATGGTCGCTGACGAATGGTTGAGCCTGGGAGAGGTGGCCAGAATGCTTGGCGTCCACCCCAGCACGGTGCGAAGCTGGTCGGATGAGGGCGAGCTTCCTGTCCATCGCACGCAGGGCGGTCACCGCCGCTATCTGCGCAGTGAACTTGAACTATGGATGCAGGCGCATACAGCCTACAGCTCCAGGGTGGATGCCCATGTAATCGTCCAAAACGCCTTGAGGAATACGCGTTACCAGATCAGCGAAGGGCGGTTGAGCGTAGAGGCGTGGTACAACAAGCTAGATGATGAGGCGCGCGATCAATACCGGAAAAGCGGGCGCATCCTTATGCAGGGTCTGTTTAGCTTTTTGACTGAAAACGGAAAATCCGCCGAGGCAGAAGCGGGCGCGATCGGGTATGAGTACGCCTCGCGCGGCCGGCGTTACGACCTGAGCATTGCGGATGCTGTCAACGCCTTTTTGTTCTTCCGCAATGTTTTGATCGAGTCGCTACTTTCAGTTTTTGAGGCCGCCTCGGTGCGCTCGCCATATGCCTGGAGCGATATGTACCGGAAGATCAATTTGTTCACTGACCTGATCCTGACCAAAATACTGGAGACTTATGAGGCTTACCAGCGCGGAAATCCACGCTAAAACCATGAGCGGCGCGGCCACTCAGCGCCGCGCTGCCACCGGCGGCGAGAATGGAGTGGAGCATGTCTGCTGAAGATAGGGGAACTTCGGAACCTGAAAAACCAGGCCGGGGATCCCGCATGCCATCAAACTCTCCTTTTTATGAGAAGGTCGTCCCGGCGTTATTGATTGGAATGGCGATTATTATGGGGGCGCTCATTCTCTTTGCGGCTGGGATTTTACTGGGTATCATTTCGTTTTAGCGTGCCACCAAATAGCTATGAGGAGTAATAACATGTCTATAAATCTGATCCTGCCCTTTCTCTCAACAGCGATCATGTTTGTCTTTGTAGTCCTGGTGTTCCAGCGCTTTCTGGCTCGCCGCAAACCCCATTTCCTCTTTTGGGGGACGGGTCTGGCAATGTTCGGCGCCGGCAGCTTTGCGGAAGCCTATCTCTCGTTGGCCTGGAGCCCGTGGATATTCTTTGCCTGGTACCTGTTTGGCGCAGCCCTGAATGCGGCCTGGATCGGTCACGGCACGCTGTACTTGCTGATGCGCAAGAAGTGGGTGCATGGCGTTACGGCTGTGTTGATCTTGGGGAGCCTCTGGGCTGGTTACTTAATGCTGCAGGTCATGCCACGATTGGATGCGACGATATTTACGACCAGCAAGCCGATCAGCGAACAATATGGCACCAAGCGGCTGGAAGCGGGCGAAGCGGCCCCGCCCGATGCGGAGATCGGGCAGGTCGTTTACCGCGGTGAAGGAGTGACGGTCGTGCGCGGCCTTTTACCGCTCGGAGCTTCTGTGCGCCTGACGACGCCGTTTTTCAATATCTATGGATTGCTCACCCTGGTTGGGGGCGCAATCTGGTCGGCTTACCTGTTCTGGCGCAAGCGCGTCTTGCCGAACCGGGTCATTGGCAATGTCCTGATCGCGGCCGGGGCGCTTTTGATCGGCTTCGCCAGCACGCTGACCCGCCTGGGCTATGGGCAGTTCTTATATATCGGTGAGCTGGTCGCGGCGATCTTTATGTTTGCCGGTTTTCAGGCGGCGGCTAAACCCCAGGTGGGTGAAAGCGCCCTTGCTCCTGAGCCATCTGGTGATTAAAGGGAACCTGATTTCGAGTGGGACGGGGTGGTAGAATAGGGCCAGCGGACCTGGGAGTCCTGGGTTCGGGTTGAATCAATCAGCGCTGAGGACAGGTGGATGAGCTATTTGAAAACTATTCAAGAAACTGTTTTGGGATTTCCATTCGTGGCCCGCATACGCCGCAATCACGGGCTCGAACATGCGGTTTTGCACCTGCTTGCGCAGCGTTACCCCCAACGCAGTATGGCAGGGCATTCCGATGCTAACGGATTTTGGTTGATCGGGGATATCCCGACTGAAACCGTTCATGATATCGTTCATGAGGCTCGTGACAGATTGAGAGCAGGCGAACATCACCTGGCGGTACACCCGAACTGTGGGACGAATTTTGTCACCGCAGGTGTGCTGGCGGGTACGGCTGCGTTTCTCGCCTTGTTTGGGGCGGATAAGCGAGCGAGAGATAAGCTGGAGAGACTTCCTCTGGCGGCAACTTTAGCAACCATGGCGTTGATCGTCGCGCAGCCGTTGGGTCTGTCCATCCAGAAGCACATCACTACTTCAGGTGAAATTGGGGATTTGTCCGTTGAAGAGATAATCCCAACCCGGAGAGGACATCTTGCCTCTCATCGCATTATAACCCGGAGCTGAGCATGGCTGTCGTTCCGGCAGGGATGTATCTCCTGCACGGCGAAGATGAATTTTCGCAGACCTTGTTTGTTGCCGAGATTCAAGCCGGGCTTGGCGACGCCGCTTTAACCGAATTAAACACTGACCGGATCGACGGGAGATCTTCTGGCTTAGAAGATCTCCAATTGATTGTAGGGGCGTTACCGTTATTTTTCTCCCGTAGGCTGGTGATTGTTACCGATCTGCTGCCTAAGATCGAGGTGGCTGGTTTGCAGGATAAATTTTTAGGTATGCTGGTCAGCCTGCCGGAGACGACTGTGTTGATTCTGGTTGAGCAGCGCATCTTGAAGGATGAGCATTGGCTATTAGCCTGGGCGGCGAAATCCGGTGGCAGGATGGTCGTTCGTCCCTTTGCTACCATGAAAGGGGATAGACTGACCAGGTGGATTGAGGACCAGGCGAGACGCCTGGGCGGGAGAATATCTCGCCGGGCAGCAGCAGAGTTGTCGGGACTGGTAGGAGATGACACGCGGCTTGCCTCTAACGAACTGGTGAAACTGTTAGCCTACACTGGATACCAGCGAGCGATCGAATTGGAAGATATCGAGACGCTGGTAATTTCGATTTCACAGGCCGACATTTTCGAGCTAGTGGATGCAATTGGTATTCGGGATAATCGCAAGGCGGTGGCCCGATTGGGTGAGTTGATCAAGATAAGGGAGCAAATTCAGATTTTCCTAATGATCGTCCGCCAGATCAGGCTTGTGATGCTGGCCCATGAAATCCTCGCTTCAGGAAAAAATGAGCGAGATGTGGCACGTATATTGCACCTGCACCCTTATGTAGCGGGAAAGATAACTGCTCAGGCAAAAAAATTTGAGCGCGAAGAGATAGAGGCAATCTTGCGCCGACTACTATTGATCGATCGCGATGTAAAAACAGGCAACCAGGAATTAGATATTGCGATGGAGAGCCTGGTGGCTGAAATCAGGTGAGTTTTTTCTCCAGAGTTCCGTTCACGCCAATCCAAAAATGGTTGGGAAGCACAGATGTGGATGTTTGGATGATGATTTCTCCGCTTTTGATAGTAATATCGCCGTTATCTGAGCCGGTTGAGGCGATCATACTAGGGTGCACGAAACATATATTCGGGCGAGTGCCATATTTATTTTGATAATATGACGCGGCGCGTTGAACTTTGGCTTTGAGTTCTGATTTATGATCGTTGTCGTACCAGAGCATACCTATGTTCATTGCTGCCTCCGAAAATATTAATTAAAAAAATAATTTATTCGAATAAGGGTAAGTGAAAGTTCACCGTTTCACTACCAATTTTAGTCGTGAATCCGTCCAGATAGCTGCCGCCATGGTTTAACAAACGAGGATGATCCACATTGAGATTACTGAAAATATAAGTTCCAAAACAATTAATTATTTTTCTGTCTATCAAATCGAGCTTCGTGCGATCCAATGAGGCAACCAACCAGATAGAATTACTTGGTCCATTCGAAGCCAACCAACCTAAATGATTTGCTGTTTCAAAATCATCGTATTTTAGGATTTCAGATAATGAATTGATGATCAGCAATTGAATGGCTCCAGTGTGTCTACCACTTCTACGCTGTTCGGCAAGAATGGCAAGTTCAACAACATGTTTATGAGCTGCGGATTCATACGAAGACAGTAAATAATCCAGATGACCTGATTGAGAAATATCGGAGAAATAGCCTATATTTGGAGAAATAACACTGCATCGAATGTGGCTCGGGGAGTTCAACAGTACGGAAGAAACAAGGATGTTATTCAAGAAACGAATAGCACTGGACTCATCATCGCCGATCAGCAGCAGGCTTCCAGGGGTTGGATCTTCCAGGTCGAATAATAAAGGTAAGCCATCATTACAAGTGCCTAAGTATGTCGATCCTCTGGGTAGCGGACCAAAAGACTTGATGTATTGGTCGAGACCAGCAAGATTGCTCGATACATGGTTCGGAATTTGATTGTTAATATGTTGGTTTGCTTCCGACATATGAAAATGATCTGTCCAAAATGTAATTGTCTTCATATCAACCATCCATCGAGTAAGGAGTTATATTTTATAAATTTCAAAGAACACTTGTTCTATAATATATCAGAACAATCGTTCTAAGTCAAGAGGTAAATAACAAGATTTTAATGATGCTATTGTTGACCGCCCTGTGCTGACATGCTACAATCGTTCGAATCAGACTGTCTGGATGGCGCACAAAATGACTATAGAACCAACCTCAATTCTAATGGTTGAAGACAACCAGGATTATGCCTGGATGCTTCAGCTCGTGCTATCAGAAATGGATAGAGATGGATATCGCTTACAATCCGTAAACACTCTAGAAGATGCCGTCCAAATGATTCAAGACGAAGAATGCGTCATCGATGTTATTTTGCTAGACATATCTCTCCCCGACAGCCAGGGTTATGAAACATTCCGCAGGCTGCATTCCATAGCAACCGAAATCCCAATCATCGTTATGGCCGCCAAAGACGACCATCAAATCGGATTGAAAGCTGTGCGCGAAGGCGCCCAAGATTTTATTGTTAAAGGCGAAACAGACGTCACTCATCTCATGCGTTCGATTGATTATGCTATCGAACGGCACCGGAACACCATGGAATTGAAACGATTGTCATTTATCGACGAGCTGACCGGACTGCTGAACCGGCGCGGCTTTCTCAACATGGCGGAACATCATCTCAAAATCGCCGATCGCACTCAACGGGAGACATTGCTGTTTTTCGCGGATATGGATGGGCTGAAGCAAATTAACGATACCTTCGGACACCAATACGGAGACCACGCTCTCCGGGCTATTGCATCGATCCTGGAGACAACCTTTCGCTCAAGCGACCTGATTGCACGCCTGGGAGGCGACGAATTCACCATCCTGGCAATCGATGCGCCAAAACAAAACGCCGATCAGATCCTGATCCGGCTGCAAAACAACATCGATGTATTCAACGCTAACAGCCAAACTTACCAGCTATCCTTAAGTGTTGGCGTAGCCCGGTTTCACTCCAATGAGGAAATAGACCTGGATAAAATGCTCGCCAAGGCAGATAGAGAGCTCTATCAGCACAAACGGATTAAATCCCAATCCCCCCAAAACAAGATCGCCTAACGACTGGTCGGGTCGAATGAGAGGAGCACATTGAAAATCTTTGATTAAATCTGTTTGTGTCTTCTGTGGATCCTCTGACAGACCGAAGCCCGCCTATCTCAGGGCAGCGTACCACGTGGGGGGGGTACTCGCCCGGCGTAACATCCAGGTGATTTATGGGGCTGGCAGCACAGGCTTGATGGGCGCCCTGGCAGAGGGAGCCTTGCACGGCGGCGGCGAGGTCATCGGGATTATCCCGGCTTTATTCAATACCTCGGTTTTAGCTCATGCGAACCTGACCAAGCTAGAGGTTGTCAATTCTATCCACGAAAGAAAAGCACGGATGATCGAGCTTGGCGACGCGTTTATCGCCCTTCCCGGGGGATTCGGAACTTTTGAAGAATTGTTTGAAGTACTGACCTGGGCGCAAATCGGTTTACACAATAAACCCATAGGCTTGTTGAATACATTGGGGTATTTCAATCCGCTGCTGGAAACAATCCAACACGCCAGACAGGAGGGGTTTATTTACGAGGAGCACCATTCCTTGTTCACCTGCTCCAGTAATTCGGAGGAGCTGCTTGAAGCGCTGGCTAACTATCAGCCACCCGGAGGGCTCGAGCGCTGGCTGACCAGGAATGCCTGAGAGGCGCCACGGGGAAGAAGAGCGCTAGCGCTGTGGAGATACTCGCAAGGCAACCCAATCGCCCATCTGGCGGCTCTCTGCAACGCTGAGATTATGACCTACCAGGGAGCTCTCTACATCGCCTACCTGCTCTGCCAGCATCCCGGAGAGGACCAGGATGCCAGTGGGGTGGATGAGCTTTGCCAGCCCCTCATCCAGGAGGCGGAGGATGACTGGAGCCAGGATATTGGCGAAGACGATGTGCCCGCGGGTAAGCGAGTATTTTCCGGCGGAAATCTCAAGCGCAGAACCTGTGCCAACCTCCAGGCGGTCGGCAACCCCGTTGAGCCGGGCGTTATCCCGGGCTGCGGCCAGCGCATCCTCATCGATATCCACACCAAGCGCACGTCGAGCGCCTAATTTTAACGCCGCAATCGCCAGGATTCCGGAACCGCAGCCCACATCTATCACCTCCAGCGGGGCAGGTGGACGATCATTCAGGTAGCCCTGCTCCTGGAACCAGGATTCCAGCATCTCCAGGCAGAGTTGGGTGGTTGGATGGGCGCCCGTGCCAAAGGCCATCCCGGGGTCGAGCTTTACCGCTACACGCGCGGTGTCCAAAGGCTCAATCCAGGCCGGCACGATGCTCAGGCGGCTGCCGATACTTATCGGGTGATAGTTCACCTTCCAGGCCTCAGACCAGTCTTTTTCCTGGATCGGTTTAAACTGCGCCTGCGGAAGAGGCTGGATGCGGCCTAAGTAATACAGAGCTTCTTCCACTTTGCGGCGCTGATCTTCGAGGTTTGCATCCACCGGCAGGTAGCCGCTCACCCGCAATGGGCCGGTTGCCCGCCCCTGGTCGTAAGCGTCTGCTGTAATCGCGGTCGCCTCGATCACGACGCCCCCGGAGACAAAACGCCCCAAAACCTCTGCTACTGCTTCGGCAAGCTCGCCATCCAAGAGCAAAGAGATTTCTAACCAGCTTGAGTCTGCCACGAACTAGCCCTATCTCCTACGGAACCGTCACTGGGAACGAATTGAGGCCGTCTACCGGCGAAGAGGGAGATTGCTTCACTCGCAAAGAACGCTCGTTCGCAATGACAGGTGCCTCGACACTTCAATCAATAAATGCTATTCGGTTTGGTGAATCTCAGCCGCCCAGCGTTTCCTTCAGCCAGTCAAAAAAACTGCGCTCTTGCGGGCGCACTTCGCTGCCCAGGCTGCGCGCCAGTTGTTCAAAGAGCTGGCGCTGATCTGATGTAAGGCGGGTGGGGACTGCGACGTTGACCACCACCAGTTGGTCTCCGCGCCCGTTGCTGCGTAAGTGGGGCACCCCTTTGCCGCGCATGCGCAGGACCTTCCCCGGCTGAGTGCCAGCGTGGATTTTGAGCACGGCTGGCCCATCCACGGTGGGAATCTCGACCTCCGCTCCCAGAACGGCCTGGGCGATGTTGATATCCAGGTCGAGAATAATATCCTGTTCGCGCCGGCGGAAGAACTTGTGGGGCTTGACGAAAACCGAAATGTACAGGTTCCCGTTCGGACCGCCGTTCAGGCCGGGCTGTCCTTCGCCCGCCAGCCGAATCTGAGTGCCGTTGTCGACCCCTCCGGGGATCGAGACCACTTTCTTGCGCGTGCGCCGCTCCAGGCCGCGCCCCTGGCAGGTGCGGCAGGGCGTGGCGATGGTCTCGCCCACGCCGTTGCAAACCGGGCAAGTCCCGACCTGCACCATCGAGCCAAGGATGGTTTGCCGCGCCTGGCGCACTTCCCCGGTCCCATTGCAGTTAGAGCAGCGCACAGGCGAGGTGCCCGGCTCCGCGCCGGTGCCGTTGCAAGTGCTGCAGAGCTCGTCGCGGATGATCTCGATTTCTTTCTCCAGGCCAAATACAGCTTCCTCGAAGGTGAGCTCCAGCCTGTAAGAGAGATCCGCGCCGCGGCGGGGCATGTTGCGCGCCCGGCGACTTG
>Ga0209751_10002223_pt1 | contig 19585 bp, 21 predicted proteins | sample RifCSP13_1_FD_184019 | JGI IMG/M metagenome (GOLD analysis project Ga0209751, IMG submission 184019) | Soil microbial communities from Rifle, Colorado - Rifle CSP2_sed 13_1 (SPAdes) (version 2) | ecosystem: Environmental > Terrestrial > Deep subsurface > Rock core/Sediment | place: Rifle... | reverse complement strand
GCGCGGGCGCATGATCCACAAGGCGCCACGTTCGATACACACCCAGGTGCGCTCGGCGGTTGTCAGGGGTGAAAGAAATACACCCACGTGACCGAGTTGCTCGTGCCCCGTTTCGTTGCCGAGCTCAAAGCCGTCGCAGGCACAGGTCAACTCATTGCCGGGGGGACGGATCTGATCGTGCGCATGCGCGCCGGCCGCCGCTATGACCGGCTCATCGATGTCTCCAACCTCGCCGACGGACCCGCGGCCGTGCTTCGACGCAATGGCCGCGTCGAAATCTCCGCCATGGCGCCCATAAGCCGGGTCACCGCCGGTTTGGGTGGGATCCTTCCTGGCCTCGCCGCTGCAGCGGAAGTGTTCGCCTCCGTCCAGATTCGTAATCGGGCGACGATCGGAGGAAACCTCGCTAATGCCTCCCCGGCGGCCGACATGCTGCCGCCGCTGGTTGCCGCCGGCGCCGTAGCCCACGTTGACGGCCCCGGGGGCGAACGCACCCTTCCAGTCCAGGAGGTCGCTACCGGGCCGGGACAGACGGCCCTCGGTGAGGGCGAGTGGATTTCTACCTTGGATGTGCCCCTTCCCGACGGCGAGGAAGGCTTCTACAAGCTCGGCGGGCGTTCGGCAATGGCAATCTCGGTGGTGAGTCTCGCCTGGCGATGGCACAGAAACGAGGACGGGACACTCGCCGGGGTCCGGCTTGCCTTTGGTGCGGTAGCACCAACCGTGCGGCGGGCCACTGCGACCGAGATGGTGCTAGAGGGCCGCCGTCCCACGCCTCCAGTCGTCAAAGAGGCGGTAGCTGCGCTCGGAGCATCCATCGATCCAATCGACGACGTCCGCGCCAGCGCATGGTACCGCGGCGAAGTTTCCGGAGAGCTGCTTCGAATGGCGTTGCAGGCATGAACATGATCGATGTCTTCGATCGGGCCGCGGCGTGGCAACCGGACTCTCTCTGCTGGGCCGACGGCTCAACCGGCGTCACCTACATGCAAGCCAGAGCCATCGTCGATCGTCTCGCCGGCGGCTTGGCTGGCTTCTCCGTCAGCCCCGGTGATCGCATTGCCCTGATCGCGCCTGACTCGGTGCGGCTGCTGGCTCTCATCGTCGCCTGCTGGCGAGTCGGTGCCATGCCGTGCTTGATCGACCCGCGATCTGCACCCCACGAAACCAAAGATCTCCTTGACCGAATCCAGCCCCGCCTTGTCGTGTCGGCAGCAGATGTTCCGTGGGAAAACGGCACGGTGTCGATCGACGACAAGAAGTTGACGAATGGCTCGCCGGTCAAGACGCAGCATTCCGAAACAAGCCCATTGTTCTGCTCGACCACCTCCGGCACAACGGGCGCACCCAAGCTCGCTGTGCTCCAGTCCGGTCCAGTGACATCGGCGACCGCCTCCATCGCCGATCGGATCAACCTGCGCCGCAACGACGTGCTGATCGCCACTACGCCCACGTCTTCGAGCTTTCAACTCGTGTCGTCAGTGCTCCCAGCCTTGCACGTCGGCGCGGCAGTGGTTCTCATGTCCGGTGACGGTGCCGCGGGCGCGGCTGCTGCGCTGGCGGACGGACTCGGAACGGCCCTCGTAGGTTACCCGCTGACCCTGGGCGATTTCGCCGCGCTGTCGGCGCCTGATGGGCTTCGCTTGGCACTTTCTGGCGGGTCGCCGCTCGCTCCTCGGCTCAAGGTGGAGTACCGAGAGCAGCTAGGTGTCCCCCTCGTCGAATCGTACGGGATGAGCGAGCTCGGCGGCTTCGTTGCGTTGGGTCGGCCCGGCGAATCCGAATCTCCGCTGCGAGGAGCAGTCGGCCAGCCAATGCCGGACCGCCCCGTCGTGATCGTCGACCTCGACGGCCAAGAGCTCGGTGCCGGTGAGCCGGGCGAAGTCACAGTGACAGAGGGGTGGATGAGTGGTTATCTCAGCGATGTCGAAGCCACGACGCGGGCGACGCGAGGCGGCGTCCTTCACACGAGCGACGTGGGCGTCTTCGACCAGGATCGCAACCTCATGGTGCTGGGGCGCCTCTCCGACCAAGTCCCCGCAAACCTCCCCGAAGCCTACCCACGAATGTGGGAAGACGCCCTGCATGACCATCCCGACGTGCTCCATGCCGCGGTGATCACGACGGAACAGGGTCACACCGGCTTCGTGCAATCCCGACCCGGTCGGACTGTCGACGCAACTGACGTGATGTCCCACCTGAAGAAAGTGAGCGCGTACTCCGCTCTGCACGCGATGGTAGTCCTGACCCAGATGCCGCGGACGTTTAGCGGCAAGGTCGACCGCCGCGCCCTGGCTGCTCGGTCCCGGGGTGAGGGAGTCTGACATGGAAGTTGGTATAAGCATCTGGCTTGACCGCCCGCTGGGCGAAGCCGCAGCCCTGGCCGAAGAGGCCGAAGCTGCAGGGTTCGCGGAGGTCTGGCTGCCCGACCACTACTTTCTGCGCGACGTATACGCGGCCCAGGCACTCATCGCTCAGCGCACTACGCGTATTCGGATCGGCACCGCAGCGGTGAGCCCAATGTTGCGACATCCGACGTTGCTGGCGAGTTCCACGGCGACAATCAATGAACTATCGGGCGGGCGGGCTGTGATCGGTATCGGTCCAGGAGGGTTCGAGTTCGCCGGCCAACTGGGCATGGCGATGGAACGTCCTCTCACGATCGTACGGGAGGCCATCGAGATCGTGTCCAACCTTCTCAGAGGTGAGGCTCAAGTCACCGGTACGATCTTCACGGCGCACGACGTTCGCCTGAAATGGACGTCGGGCGAGATCCCCCTCTACCTGGCCGCTCGAGGGCCACGTATGCTCGAGTTGGCTGGAGAGCTAGCGGACGGGGTCATCACCCACGGACTCGCTCCCGGTTACATCGATTTCGTCCACGAACGAATCCTACGGGGAGCCCAGCGCGGCGGTCGGCCTTCCACCGCCTGCCAGATCTGTGTGATGTTCGACGTGGAACTCGACGACGATTCCGACGTCGCCGTGGAGCGGCTGCGTCCCCGTTGCACTGTGATGGTGGGCGGCAGCTACGCCGTGGAGATGATCCCGATCTATGGCCTTGACCCTGCTGAAGTCATCCCAGTCAGGGAAGCTGTGAGTCGCGGTGACCTCGCTGCCGCCACCGCGCTGCTTACCCCTGAAATGGTGCGCTCCTTCGGAGTGGCTGGCCCTGACCAAAGCCTGGCCGAGGCTCTTCTGAGACTGGAGGCGAGCGGAGTGAACCGGACGATTCTCAACGTGGGTGGTGACTCAATCGAGGATGCCATCGCACGGGTGCGACGGGCAGGCAAGGTTGTTGCGGAGACGTTCCCGTGAGTCGCCTCCCCGACCGTGCGACAGTGCTCGGATCTGGCGCCGGAGCGTTAACGATCGCAGCCGAACTCGGCATTGCCGGTGTCGATGTGACCCTGGCAGACTTTCACCGCTTCGCGGCCGGGCTTGAACCCGTGGCGGCGTCTGGGGGCGTGCGAGTCTTGTGCGGCTGGCACGGATCCACCGTCATCCCCGTATCAGCCACCTCGCAGGATCCCGCCACGGCGGCGCGAGATACCCCCTTGGTGATCGTGTCTGTTCCTTCGTTCGGCCATGCGCCCTTCGCCGAGGCGCTGGCCGAAACGATCGAGGATGGTCAGACCCTGATTTGGGCTGGAGAAGGCGGCGGAGCTTTCTCGATGGCAGCGGAGCTCAGAAAGATAGGTCGACGCCCGCAGATCATGCTCGGGGAGACGAATACTCTGCCCTATGGCGCTCGTATCCAAGCACCGGGAGTGGTCGCAGCGGAACGGAAGGCCGGTGGGACTCTGGTGGCTGGCTTTCCCACCGGCAGCGGCGACAAGGTCTTCGGCATCGCCCGCGATATCTGGAGTTGGGTTTCACGAGCCGAGAACGCGTGGGAGACGCTTCTTGTCAATTACAACGCCATCGACCACGTCGCCACCCTCCTCTGCAACCTCGGCACCGTCGAGGGCCGAAGCGGGAGAATGCTGTTGTGGGGAGAAGGAGCCACCCATGGCGTGGTCAACGTCATCGAAGCTGTCGACGCCGAGCTCCTCGCCCTGCGGGCTGCTCTCGGCCTCAAGGACCGACGTCGATATGTCGACTACTTGGTCGCACAGGGCCTCGTGGCCTCCGCCGGAGACTCGCTGCACAGCACGATCCACTCCAGCGTCCTCTCCACCGTCACCTTCCAATGCGGGCCGGCGGCGTTGGAGAGCCGCTATATCACTGAGGATGTCCCCTTCGCCCTCGTGTTGGCATCGTCGATTGGCGTCGAAGTCGATGTCGGCACCCCCACCATTGACGCTCTCGTCGGCCTCGCTTCCGCGGCCACCACCATCGATTGGCGGGCTCGCGGTCGAAGCCTCGCCACCTGGGAGCTCGCGGGACTCGGTCGCGACGGCCTAGTCCAAGCGGTCGAGGCGGGATGGTGGTAGCCCTGCGAATCCGCGGCGGTACGGTGGTGACACTGGACGCCTCGCGACGGGTGGTGGTGGCCGATGTCTATGTTGACAAGGGCCGGATCGTCGCTATCGACGGACCAGAGCAGCCAGCCCGCCGCTCCCTCGACGCCACAGGAATGGTGGTCATCCCTGGAATGCACGACCTCCACGACCACCTGCGCGACCTTACTCCTGGGTTACGCCTGTCCGGAGGCCAAAGGCTCGACGACTTGCTCCGTGCCTATTGGCGCCTCAGCGAGAGCGCCGGTCCCGACGAGTATCGGATTGGCGCCGCATTGGCGGGGGCCCGCCTCCTAAAGGCGGGCGTGACGTCGGTGGTAGATCACCTCTACCCGTTCCATCGACCCGGTCTAGCCGCGGCGGCGGTGCAGGGATACACGGCCACCGGGATTCGGTGGTTCATGGCCCGCGGCATCATGACTCGTCCATATCGACCCATTTGCGAGCCGTCGCGTCAAGCCTTCCGAGAAATCCGCGATCTCATCGATGATCTGGTACCACGAGAGCGGCTGTTGGTGGCGCCGGTTTCCTTCCGCCAGGCTCCCGTTTCGGTATACCGCGAAGCCCGACGCCTCGCCGACCGCTACGGTTTGCGTCTCTATACCCACGTGGCCGAGACGGCCCAAGAGGTTGCTGACACGCGAGCCCAGTACGGGATGCGACCCGTCGAGCTCCTCCACCATTTGGGCTTCACTGGATCGGACGCGCTGCTCGTCCATTGCGTGTACCTCTCGGCCCGAGAAATCCGTTCGCTGGGGCGTGCCGGCACCCACATCGTGCACTGCCCGAGCAATCACATGATGCTGGCCAAGGGGGTCACACCCGTCCCCGCTCTTCTTGAGGCGGGGGTCAATGTCGGCCTCGGCGTCGACATGATGGGTGACCTCTTCGAAGAGACCCGTCAGGAAGTTCTGTTACAGGGACTACACGCATCGGACCCCGGAGCTGTGACGCCGGAGACGGCCCTCGGGATGGCCACCTGGCGCGGCGCTGCAGCCTTAGGAATGTATGACCTCGGGCGCCTCGAAGTGGGAGCGGTCGCAGATCTGGTTTGCATTGACGTGTCGGCTGCCCATCTGCAGCCGATTCTCGATCCAGTCTGGACGGTTGTGCATCGGGTACACGGTCACGACGTTGCCCACGTGGTGGTTGATGGCCAGGTCGTGGTCAGATCCGGCAGGTTGGTAAACGTCGATGAGCGAGCGCTCGTCGACGAGGCGAAGGAGATTGCGGCACGGTACCTGAGGCGTGCCGGCGAAACGAAGCAAGAGGTGATGGCTTGATAGAGCTTTGGGACTAAAGGCAGAATCGCGCCGGGCTGGAGATCGCTCGGCATAAGAAAGGACGAGCTCATGAAGGGTAAAAATACGAACTGGACCCTGATCGTCGTGTTGTCGTTCTCGCTCTTCGCCGGATCGTGCGGAGGCACCGCGGACACCACCACCACGGTGGCGCCGTCCACCACGGTGGCGCCAGCTACCACGGTGGCGCCCGCAACGACGGAAACGACAACGCCCACCGAGCCGGATATCGTCACGGTGCGGGTTTCGCTGCCGCCGTTCGGAAGCCAGGCATTCATCGTCGACATGATCGAGACGCAGGGGCTGGGAGAGAAGCATGGCATCGTAATCGAACGGCATGAGTTCAGCGGGCCGCCAGCGCATTATCTTCAGATTACGGGCGATGTGAGCGACATCGCCGCTGCCACATGGTTGGAACTCCAGCAGAACCAGGCGCGCGGTTTGCGTGTTGTTGGCGTCGGCCCCAATCTGAGGTATGTCAACCCGATGGTGGTCGGTGTGAACTCGGGAATCGAGTCGATCGAGGACCTCAAGGGTAAGAGGATCGCCGTGTATTTCCAGGCCGGCACCGACGTCCTGGCGGCTAGGGCTGCGATCCAGCAGAAGTACGGGTTCGACTTCTTCACGGAGAACGACGTGACTTCGGCCGATGCTCCCCTCCTTTCGACGCAGCTGGAGCGTGGTGATGTGGATGCCATTCTTACCTTCTCGAACTTCGCAGCTGCCCTCGTAGCGGAGGGGAAGGGCCGCATCCTGTTCGTGGTTGCCGACCTCCTCAACGAGGTGTTCGGTGTTTCCAAGGACGCTCCATTCGGGGTCTATATCACGAGCGCTAACGTCGCCAACAACTACCCAGAGCGCATCGAGCGCTTCTTGGCGGCGTACCTGGACGCAGTCGACATCCTTGTGACCGACGACTCAGTGTGGCCGGCACTGGCGGAGAGTCGAGGCATCACCGATCCTGCACAGTTGAGCGAGTTCATGGAGTCCGAGCGGCAGGGATTCGCCACGGAGTGGAATGACAGCGTCTTCGACGGCTTCGAGGAGATGTTCAACACGCTGCTCGCCATCGGGGGACAGGACGTGGTGGGCCTCCCTGAGTTCGATGCCACCACCTACACGACCGAGTTTTGGCCGGGAGGCTGAACGGAACAATGGATGACCTGAGGGTCGAGCAACAGCCTGGGGTAGATGCCGTCTCGGAGGCTGAGCTCTCTTCACGGACGGAGGCGTCGGTGCAACGTAGGTTGCGCCGGCGCCAGTTCGTCCTCAGGTTTGTCTCGGTGGTGCTCCTCGTCGCATTGTGGGAGCTGGTCTCAAGGCTGGTGCCGTACAAGGCCATCGTCTCTCCCGGGGAGACGATGGCGACGATCTGGCGGGAACTGGTTTCTGGCGAGCTGATGACCAATCTGGGCTTCACAATGCGCCGGGTGGCCATCGCCTTCGGGCTAGCCATGCTCCTTGGAACCCTGATCGGGGTGGGGATCGGGGCTTATCGAGTCGTCGATTCTCTGTTGAGCATCTGGGTGACGGTGTTCATCACCGTGCCCGGCCTGATCTGGCTAGTCGTGGGCTACGTCGCCTTCGGTATCCGCGGCGACGGCGGGGCCATATTCGGCGTGGTCACGATGGTGACGCCAACCGTGATGGTGACGGTGGTGCAGGGAACCAAGGCGTTGGACCGACACCTCAGCGAGATGGCCCGCAGCTACGGCCACGGTACCCGATCGATGCTGACGAGAGTGGTATTGCCCCAGCTGCTGCCTTACGAGTTCGCCGCAGCCCGGTATGGCTTAGCTCTGACCTGGCACATGGTGTTGTTCGCGGAGATCATTGGCCGGCCCAACGGGTTCGGCTTCAAGATCTATTTCAACTATCAGATCTCGTTCATCCCGGGGATCTGGGCCTATGGGATCGCCTTCGTGATCATTGCCCTCTTCCTCGAGTACGGTGTGCTTGCCACCCTGCAACGGCGACTATTCCGCTGGCGTCAGGAGTCGACCATATGAGCGGCAAACAGAGATCCCTCGCGGTCCAACCTGTGACGGCAGGTCGGATCGAGGTGCGTGGGGTGATGAAGACGTATGCCCTGCCTCAAGCGGACCGTCATGTCGCCCTCCTCGACGTCTCACTATCGGTACGACCGGGTGCGTTCACCTGCATCGTGGGCGCCTCAGGGTGCGGCAAAAGCACCTTGTTATTCCTGCTCGGAGGACTCCTTAAGCCGGATCGAGGTACGGTGGACATCACCGGCCTCCACCCGCCTGCCGTGTTGGACGTTAGAAGCCCCAAGGTGGGGATGGTATTTCAGGACCCCCGGCTGCTGCCCTGGAAAACCGTTCGGGCCAACGTGTCCTTCGCGCTTCACGACTGGCCTCACGATGCGGCTCAGGAACGGGTAACTGAGGTACTCGAACTCGTCGGCTTGGGACACGTTGGCGACCGCTTCCCCAATCAGCTGTCTGGGGGCATGCAGCAACGAGTTGCGATAGCCCGAGCTCTCGCCGTCAACCCCGGTGTGCTGCTCATGGACGAACCGTTCAGTGCGCTCGACGAGATGACAGCGCGACGTCTACGGATGGAGCTGCTCTCGCTCTGGGACGAGTTCCAGACGACTGTGGTATTCGTCACCCATAATGCGCTCGAAGCCAGCTACTTGGCCGATCGCATCCTGGTCATGAAGGCCAGGACGATCGAGACTGAGATCGAAGTGCGGCTGACTCGACCCCGCGTCTACGAAGACCCTGCTCTGTTCAGTGTGTATCGCACTGTCGTCAACGCTCTCGGTGAGATCGAGCGGGTCGAAGCCGACGGAGCCAAGAAGAAGACCCAACCAGGAGTATGAACAGCATGTGGATCAAGACCTTGGAAGAAGATGAGGCGACTGGAGTCCTGACCGAGGCGTACAATCGACAGCGAGCCGCCCGTGGCAGAGTCGAGGACTTCACGAAGCTAGGAAGCCTCTACCCCGACTTGTCCCGTGTCCGGCTCAGTCTTTACAAGGTCGTTGACGATTGCCCGTCGCGCATCCCGGAGTGGGTCAAGCATGCGATTGCCCTTACCACCTCCGTCCTGAACCGGACTCCGCACTGTGCATCTGGACTCGGTGAGAAGTTAAAGCATGCAGGTATGGACCAGAACCTGGTCGATGCCATCTATTCCGACCCTTTGGGAGCCCAAACCGGTGACGATGCCGCCGATGCGCTCCTGGAATACGTACGGCGCCTTGTCGTCGCGTCCTGGGAGATCACGGAGGAGGACATCCACGAGCTGCGCCGCCACGGCTGGGACGATCTGGACATTCTCGACGCCAACAACATCTCCGCGTACTACTGCTACATCAATCGTGTCGCCAACGGCCTCGGACTCAAGGCTCTCACATGCCCCGCCCCGAGGATGCCGGACCTCACGATGGTGATAAGCCGCGGCGACGGCGCCGGCAGGGAGGACCAAGGCCTCACCACCTCGGCGCAACCTGCAGCCAACACGGAGTGATGTCTAGGCCATGCCCTTCAACGGACACCTATGTTTGAGCGTCACCCCGTTCGCCCCCGACGGCTCACTTGACCTCGAGTCGCTGCGTTCACTTATCGAGCACCTCATTGCAGGAGGTATAGATGGGTTGATCGTGCTCGGATCGACTGGCGAATTCTTCAGTCTCAACCATGAGGAGCATCGCGCCGTCGTCGAGGCAGCGGTAGCCGCGTGTCGGGATCGAGTTCCGGTCATCGCTGGCGTCGGTGCTTCCGGCACGTTCGAAGCGGCTCGCCTAGCGGCAACATCCGCAGCTCTGGGTGCAGCCGCGGTGATGGTGCCGCCCCCGTTTTACGCCCCCTCGTTCTTCTCGACCCCAACGGGCATGCAGGAACACATGATTAGCGTGGCCGATGCAGCCGGATCGGCCGAGGTAATGCTATACGACGGTGGCGGAGGCATCGAGATCCCCATCGACGTCACGGCCCAGGTCGCCCGAGCTCGTCAGAACGTCACCATGGTGAAGCTCACTGTGCCTGCGCCTCAAAAGGTGGCCGCCATACGCGACGCCACTGGGGGAAGGGTCAGGATTCTGTGCGGCAACGACGCCCTGACGCTCTACGAGTTAGCGCTCGGTGTTGACGGGGTGGCGATCGGCGTCGGCAACATCGTGCCAAGAGACGTGACCGAGGTCGTGCACGGCTTCGCGGAAGGACGGCGCGACGAGGCGCGGGCGCGCTTCTATCACAAGGTGCTGCCCGTGGCTTCGGTCGCACTTTGCTCTACTCCCCAGTTCATTCAAGTATTCAAAACGGCCCTCGCCAGGATGGGCATCATTGCCTCGCCGTATGTGAGGCCTCCTCTTCGGCAACTCGACCCAACTCGGATCGACGAGACCGAGGCGGCGCTGCGCCACGTTGGAGTCCTCCGATAACCATCAACGTAGACCGGAACCCAGTTCGGCTCGATCCCGTCGGTGTTATTTGTCACCTGGTACGACCGACCCTCGGCGAATGCGCCGCCCTGGCGTCGGCTGCAGAGAAGGCGGGAGCCGGTTGGTGCCTATTCCCCGATGCCCTTGGCTGGCGCGACGTCTGGTTGTGCCTCGGGGTCGCAGCCGAGGCAACATCGCACATCCGCCTCGGGCCCGGCCTCACCAACCCCTACACGCGACATCCAATAGTCACCATCAGCGCCCTCGCCACGTTCCACGAACTCTGCGGGGGGCGCTCACTGTTCGGCGTAGCCGCCGGCGGATCGGAACTCTCGCTGTATGCCGACATCGACCGATCCGACGCTCCCGAGCGCCTCCGGGCTCTCGTCGAACTTCTGCACCGAGGTCAACGAGGAGAGACTCCCCCGCCGATGGCGGCGCCGGTGCCCGAGGTTCCGGTGATCGGCGGGGCAAGGGGCAAACGCATGCTGGCTGCCGTTGGAGAATGCTGTGACATTGCCCTCATTTGGGGCCAAACCCACGACCTCTTGGAGAGCTCGGCGAAGACAGTCGCAACTTCCGGGGCGGCGGTGGCGTGGGCGCCCATCCGAACTGCGGACGAGGATCACGCCAAGGCGGCTCTAGTCTATGGACTCCTCAACAGTCCGGTCAAGGTGCGTCGCGCACTCGGCGTGGACGCGGAGCTTGAGATTCAGATCCGGGAGCGGCTTGAGCAAACGAGCTTCGACGACGCAGCCGGACTTGTACCGGATTCGGCTGTGGGTGCGTTCATGGTTGGAGACGATGCCGAGGACAGCCGGACCGTACTCAAGCGGCTGGGAGCTCAATACGTGGTGGTGCTCGCCTTCAACATCGATGATGTCGCCGATCGGGTTGCGTGGGCCAGCGAGGTGGCGTTGGCGATCCCGGTGAAAGGGCGAGAAGGACGATGATGTGGATCGATGTCGTGCCGTTCGAAGAGGCTGAAGGCCTGCTCAAGGAGGTCTACGAACGACAGGCCGCGACCTTGGGAAGACCCACCGAACTCACCATGCTGGGCAGTCTCTACCCGGCGCTGGCCGCCGCCCGCAGCGATCTGTATCGCGTCGTTGAGGCTTGCCCCTCATCAATGACACCATTGGAGCGCCAGGCGGTGGCCTTGGCTGCGACGGCCCCACTTGGCTCCACCTTCCTGACGGCGGGAGTCGAGGCCAAGTATCTATCGACGGGGGGCAGCACCGATCAGGCCAACGACCTCAAGGCCGGGCGACTGACTGGTCTTTCGGCCAAGGCGGCAGCACTGGCCCGCTATTCGCGGCTGGTAGCCACCGCACCAGAGAAGGCTGAGAGGAGCGATATCGAGGCCTGTCGCGGGGCCGGAGCTACCGACCTTGACATCCTCGACGCCAACAACCTTGCCAGCTACTACGCCTACCTGGCTCGAGTTTGCCTCGGCCTGGGACTTAGCCGGGGATCGAGTCCCGACAGCTAGAAGGAGCACCGAGCGAACCGGCATTGGCTCTTGCCAGCCGTCATCCGATTGGCATCCGTATCAACCGACATGAGGAGGGACCACCGACATGACTGACCTAGCCGCGCGACTCCTACGCTTGTACACGGGCGCCGTCGCCGACGTCCTCGACGCCATCGGCTATCGAGATCAGGTATTGCCAGCCGCCATAGCCCCTGTGTCCCAGGAGATGAAGATTGCCGGGCCGGCATTTCCTGGGCGTGGTGAGCCTACCGAAGATATGAGCCACAACGACACCGCGCAGCGGCTGGCAATGCTGGAGAGCGTCACACCGGGCTCGGTGTCAATCTGGGACTGCGGTAGCCACGACGCCTCCGCGCACTGGGGCGAGATCATGACCCGGGCGGTGGCCGCCCGAGGCTGCGTCGGCGCCGTAGTCGACGGCGGCTTGCGCGACACCGGGTTCGTCCTCGACCTCCAATTTCCCGTCTTCTGTCGGTTTCGCTCCCCCGCCTCTTCGATCGGGCGGTGGGACATCGTTGAGTGGAACTGCGACATCCAGATCGGCTCGACAGCGATCCACCCTGGTGACTGGGTCTTCGGTGACATCGACGGGGTCGTGGTAGTCCCGGCGGACGTGGTGACCGAAGTTATCGCTAAGGCCGAGGACAAGGTATCGGCGGAAGAAAAGATGCGGGTTGACCTCGATGCAGGCGCCCGCCCGAGTGAAGTGTTTGAGCGTCACGGCAGCTTCTAGTCCGTTCGTGGTACGCGGCGCTCAGCTGCCTTCGGGCGCAACGGCGGACGTGTGGGTTGATGGCACCCGCCGTATCGCTCCGGGTGAGGTACCTGGGGCTCGAGTAATCGACGCCGGAGGAAGGCTGCTGGCCCCCGCCCTAGCCGAGCCCCACGCCCACCTTGACCGCGCTTTCAGCCTCGAAGTTACCGGGTCTAACCGGAGCGGCACCCTCGCTGAGGCCATCCATCGCTTCGACGCAGCGCTCGGCCAGATGACCGCAGACACCTTGCAACCGGGTGCCCAGCGAGCCCTCCAGATGATGGACTCAGCCGGAGTGGCCCATGTCCGCACCCACACAGCGGTTGGAGGCCGCCTCGGGTTTCGGGCTTGGGAGGCAGTCGAAGTCGCAGCGCGAACGGTTCCCCAGATCCAGGTGCAGCAAGTACCGATGCCATCGGACCCCAACTGTCACCTGCCTAACGTCGCGGCATGGATTCGGGAGGCAGTAGCCCGTGGCGGGGTCGCAGTCGGGGGGGCTCCCTGGCTCGCGGACGATCCGTCGGCGGCCACACGCGCCTCGGCCGAACTCGCTGCCGAGCTTGGCATCCAACTTGACCTTCACGTCGACGAAACCGACGACCCCGACGTCTCCACGCTTTTGGTGTTGGCCGACGCCGTGCAGAAAGCCGGGCTGAGAGGTCGAGCAGTGGCGGCCCATTGCTGCAGCCTCGGGACCCGGCCTGCGCAAATGGTCCGGGGTGAGGTTGAAGCTCTCGCGGAGAGCGACATCGCAGTTGTGCTCCTTCCCCTAAGCAACCTCGCTCTCCAGGGGAGGTCGAGTGGTGTTCGCGGACTCGCCCCGGTCGGCCTCCTTAGGGACGCGGGAGTCACCCTCGCTGTGGGCTCGGACAACATTCGCGACGTCGTAGTTGGTGTGGGAACTGCCGACCCACTACGTGCCGCGTGGCTGCTCGCCATCGCAGGGCACCTCACCGACGAGGACGGACTGACATGGCTAAGCGATGTGGTGCTTCGCCAAAACCGGGCCGTTTGTGGAGCGCCGAGCGGATTACTCCCGGGCGACCCGGCCGAGTTGATCCTCATTGATGCGTTCACGGCAGTAGAGGCGGTGGCCCTTGCCCCGAGCAGAGTGCGACTCTGACCACCGGTACGGTCCCTGATAGTCGGGCGAGCTCGCATCTGGCCCGGCAACGCCAAAGCCCCCTGCATCGAAGCTAACCAGGAGCACGTGTGAAGCTCGCAACTGACGGGATACTTCCCACGTGGGTAGAGACCGACCTGCCTTCGAGGCGTTTCACCGTGGTTAAGAGCATGCCGAGCATCTACTCGGTCGATACCGTGCCCAAGAGTTAACAGGTGGCCGTGACAACAAAGGGTCCGCGCGAAATCTGAAATTCCTCGCCAGCCGTCAGCCTGACGCCTTGGCACGTGCGGACAGCAGCACTGCCGCCACTTGCTCAACCTGTCGGGGAAGGTCAGCGCCCACGAGGGCCGCAGAAATCTCAGCCACTCTGTGCTCCTTCGCGAGCTCGGCGAATTCGGAGGCAGCCTCTGACGCTTCCCCTACTACTGCAACGCTGCGGACTGCCTCATCGGAAACGTAGCCGGCCGCTTTCGCGAGGTCGCCGGTAGCAACGGCCGACGCGGCAGCTTCAGCATCGGAACGTGACATCCCCGCTGCCTCGGGTGTGCCGGCCGGAGCATCGAGGAGTGCCAACGCCACATAAGGTCGAAACTGCTCCAGCGCCACGTCGTCTAGGATCAGCGGGAAACACAGGGCCACCGGAATATCCCGTCTGGCCCGAACCCTGCTAAGGGTCGGTCCCAGCATCTGTTTGCACAGATTGGCGAAGAACCCGTCGGCCTCCAAGCCCGCCATAGAAGCGATACCGTGCCCTCGAGCGCCGATCCACAGGTCGACCAGGGGCTCGGGACGGGCAAACGGTCCCGGTTCGAAACCGTTTGTTGAGTCCGCCGTCAGCACCGCTCCAGCGATGCGCAAGGCACGGCGAAGGCTCACGACCGGGTCTACGGCGCGTAGGCCGACCGGATTGAGCGATGCAGCTCCACCCGGTCCGAACGCCAAATGCAGCCGCCTTCCCGTGGCCTCAGCCACCGTCGCGGCCGTCGAGGCCGTCAGCGCCGGATGTCGCAGATAGGGATTGGCCACAGCCACCCCAAGGCCGATCGATTGGGTCGCCAGCCCGACAGCGGTGAGCACCGTAAACGGCTCCCGCGCCACACCCTCATCACCGATCCAGAAGGTGTCGAGTCCCGCTCGCTCAGCTGCCACCGCGGCCGCCACGATCTCGGAAACGGGATGATCTGGGAACAACCAGATCGAAGTGCGCACCGCCGAACTCCCTGAGTTGTCAGTCGTCTGATGACTATTCTAGGTTACCCTCCAGAGCGGAGCGATTCACCAGATGACACCTGAACCTGATGGGAGCAACGGCTACCAGGAAGGACGCACAGAAAGGCTCCGCGGGGTGGGCGTGGTGTGCCGCCTTATCCGCCCATCGATCGCCGACCTGGTACAACAGGTCAAGACCGCCGAGGAGGCTGGAGCCGATTGGATGGTGCTCCCTGACGCGCTCGGCTGGCATGACGTCTGGATGTCCCTGGTCGCTGCTGGAAAAGCCACATCCAGGATCATGCTGGGCCCTGCCGTCACCAACCCCTACACCCGGCATCCCTTGGTTACGCTGGCGGCGCTGGCGACACTTCACGAGACCACTGGAGGCAGAGCCCTCCTCGGTGTAGGAGCCGGTGGCTCGGAGCTGGCCATGTACACCGACATCGATCGTTCGAATGCTCCGCAGCAGGTGCGCGCCTTGGTGGGCCTGGTCCGTCGGGCCGCGGCCGGAGACCGACCTCTCCCCATGGCGGCCCCCGTACCCGACGCCCCTTTACTGGGTGGAGCGCGCAAGCGTCAAATGGTGCAAGCCGTAGCCGATTGCTGTGATGCTGTCCTGCTGTCCGGCCAAGCCCACGAGGACCTGATTTCCACCGCCGAAATCGTGGCTGCGCGGGGTGCCGCAATCGCCTGGTCTCCGATGTTGGCAGACGACGGCCCCCACCTGCGGGCCGGGATCGTTTACGGTCTACTTAATAGCCCGGTCGGAACCCGTCGGCGGTTGGGAGTGGACCCCCTGCTGGAGGCGGAGCTCAAGGTCGCCCTCGCCACCGGCGGCACCAACGCCGCCGCAAACCTGGTTCCCGACAGCGCAGTCGCCGCCTTCATCACCGAGGGAGAGTTGGCCAGGGCACAGGCATTTGCACAAGACCTAGGGGTGTTCGCAGTCGCAGTCCAGGCCTTCGACGTGGAACACCTACCCCAGCGAATCCGATGGGCGCGAAATGTCCTGGCCGGCGTGACCCCTCCTTAAGAGCCGGTGCCTCCTCATCGCCAAGTGATCGCCCCCACACATCTTCCACGGCTAATTGGCGCCTGACGGGAGTTGGGTAGGCTGCCATGTTTGCAACAGTCGATCACACCGGGGTACCAGGTGGCAGGATGCAGAGAGGCTTGACGCTCGGTGGCTGCCATCTTGTCACGGTGATCGGCATCATCCGAGGGTGCCCCTCGTCCAGCATCGAGGCGCTCGCCGAAGCCGCCGCCAGTGCCGGAGTACGAGCCCTCGAGGTCACACTTGACTCCCCCGAACCGTTCAAATCCATCCGCGCCCTCGCGTCCGCCCAACCTGACATCGCCGTCGGAGCAGGCACCGTACGAGACTTGGATCAAGTCGAGTCGGCGGCCAAAGCAGGTGCCCGGTTCATTGTGTCACCCATCCTCGACCCCGAACTCGTCGCTCACGCTGTAACGCTCGGGATGACCACCATCCCGGGCGCCGCCACACCCTCTGAGATCTGGATGGCCCTCCGCCTCGGCGCCGTCGCAGTAAAAGTCTTCCCCGCCGAAGAGTTAGGCGGTCCCTCGTCCATCAAGGCAGTGCGAGGTCCGTTGGGCTACCCGCCGCTCGTTCCCACCGGAGGCGTGGATGCTTCCAACGCCAAGGCGTATCTTGATGCAGGCGCCACCGCCGTCGGTGTTGGCTCGGCGATGTTCCCCGCTGAAGCAATTGAAAAGGGATCAGCGGAGTTGGTGCATTCCCTCGCCGCCCAGATAATGCAGGCTATCCGGTGAGTCCAGAAGTCGTCACGATTGGTGAGGCGATGCTAAGGCTGTGGGTGCCAGCGGGATACCGGCTTGAGGATGCCCCGGCCTTCCAGGTGTCCATCGCCGGTGCCGAAGCCAATGTGGCCATGGCGATCGCACGAATGGGACGAGAAGTGGCATGGATCTCACGTCTACCGGACTCTCCCCTGGGCAAGCGCGCCTCCCGAGCGATCGGCGGGTGCGGAGTCGACGTTTCGCACGTCACCTGGACCGACGACATGCGAATGGGTACTTACTTTGTCGAATTGAGCGTCCCCCCCCGTCCCACCCGGGTGATCTACGACCGCGCCGGATCGGCCGCAAGTGCCATGAGTATCACAGACATACCGTGGGAGGTGGTCGAGGCGGCACGCCTGGTCCACATCACGGGGATCACACCGGCCCTCTCCTCGAGCTGCCGCGACATTGCCCGGGAGGTAGCCCGCCGAGCCCGGGCCCTATCGGTTGACGTTAACTACCGATCTCAGCTCTGGTCGCCCCACGAGGCACATACGGAACTGACCGCGCTTTGCTCTATGGCCGATGTCATCATCGTGACCCGGGAGGATGCTCGGGACGTGTTCGCCCTGGAGGGCCCGCCCACCGAAGTCCTAGCTAGGTTGCGCGACCTCACAGGCGCCCCCAACCTAATCCTCACCCTAGGAAGCGACGGTGCGGCCTGGCTCGCCAACGACTCGCCAGGGTCGCTCGCGGCGTTCGACGGCCACGTCCTCGACCGGATCGGGGCCGGGGATGCCTTCGCCGCGGGGGCACTGCTCGGTTTCCTCGACGGCGACCTTCCAATGGGTATCAAGCGAGGCTTGGCGATGGCGGCGCTCACGGTGGGCATGTACGGCGATCAGCTCTGGGCGGACCCGGCCGACGTTGACCGCGTCCTGCGGGGGACGACACGCGAGGTGTCGCGCTGACCGCCCCGCCCGTAAGTCACCCAGCGAAATCATTCAGGGGACCGCGTCGCCACTCCACGAACCATCATCGCTGGGCGGCTACCGTTTTACGATCTCCCCCGCTCGGTGAGGGCGATCACCCGGTTCCGGAGCAGATCCAGCACCGCCGTCGCGATGCCGGAACTGAACCTGCGTGCCGGTCAGCTCGCTAGCCGCATAGCGGCTCCTCGACGGTGTCACCGACTACGAGTTCGGCAGCGACCAGCTTGGCTAAGTGGGCGGTGATTGTGCGATCGTCTAGGCGTCTGGATGACGCGGCGGCACGCTGAGGCTGCGCCCAGGAGGCGGCTCTTTCTGTCGATTCGGACATTGTCGCCTTGACGACGCCACCGGTTAGAAGGCGGATCTCATCGACGGCTCGACTGGCGAGGCGTCGATGTTCCATCAGTCCTTCGGGCACACGCCCAGGGAGTCTCCGAGAGCACCGCCATACTTCCGAGAGGTTGGAAGAAGCGGCTCGTCCGTTACGAAACTCCCGCCACCAATGGAGTCGTGGCCTTGTGCCTCGAGGCCTACGATCTATGGATCTTAAAGGCAGTGGCCGGAAGGCCTAAGGACCTGGGCTTCTGTCGCGCGCTATTGGACCGCAAGGCGGTGGATGGCGATGTGCTCGCCAAGCGGTTGACAGCGACGTCAAACATCGATCCTACGAAACGGGACTGGATCAAGCGATTGATCAGGGGTCCGGCGCGTGCGTCGGGCGCGTAGCCGAGAAGAAGCCGGCTTCGAGGCTCCTACGCAGCGTCCCGATCGAGGCTTGCCTACGCCAGACGAAGATAGGCGCATGAGTCCGACGGTCATGACCATTCCCCGTGCCAAGGAAGCGATCGGGGAGGCCTTCGCCGCCGCCTTAGCCGTAGTCGAACCGGCCGCGGCCACCCGGCGAGCGCTCGAAGCTTTATCACTGGATGGGCCGGTTCACATAGTCGGCTTGGGGAAGGCGGCCTGCGCCATGACGAGGGGGGCGGCTGGTCAGCTCGGTGCGAAGGTAGCCGGCATGACGGTCATCACAGACCATACGGAGGAGGTTCCCGCCGGTGCGGTCGTGCACATCGGAGATCATCCCTACCCCGGCGCCCGGTCTTGGCGAGCCGGGCGGGCAGTAGTCGAGTTTGCCAGGGCGATCCCTGCCGAGGCCACCGCTCTGTTTCTGGTGTCGGGAGGGGCATCTTCACTTGTCGAGATGCCCGAAGAAGGACTCACGGTCGAAGACCTCGCCGTCACCGGTCGGCTGCTGATGGGCGCCGGCGTACCGATCATGGAGCTCAACAAGGTGCGACGTCATCTATCGGCCATCAAGAACGGCGGTCTGGCGTTGATGACAGGGGCACGACGGCTGATCACCTTGGTGCTTTCCGACGTCGTCGATGGACCTGCTCACGCGGTCGGTTCGGGGCCGACCTTGGCGGATGGCTCGACGCCCCGAGACGCCCTGGCGATTATCGATGATTACGCGGTGGCGGTCCCCGAATCGGTTAGGCGTTTCCTGGATCAAGCCGCGGATCGCGAGACGCCTTACCGAGAACACGAACAGGAACATGAGGTCTTCGTGGTGGGCGACGGGGCGCAGGCTGCGGAAGCCGCAGCGGCTCGATTGCGATTCGAGGGTCAGCACGTCGAGGCTGTCGCGACTCCGGTGACCGGCGATGCCGAGGGCGCGGCGCGGCGGTTCATCAGAAACGTCCCGATCGGAACCGTCCGGGTCGGCTGGGGCGAAACGACCGTGCGGGTGAGCGGTTCGGGACGCGGCGGACGTGACCAGGCGGCAGCCCTGGCCGCCGCCCTCCACCTGGATGCCCGGCCCGACGTTGGGTTTGTGTTCGCGGCCTTGGCGACCGACGGCATCGACGGCCCCACCGACGCCGGGGGAGCCTTAGTGGACCAGGCGACGGCCGACCAGATTCGAAGGACCGGGGTGGATCCGGAGGCAGCCCTGCGCGAGGCCGACTCGTACACGGCTCTCGATTCGGTCGGCGCCTTGGTACGGCCGGGTCCAACCGGCACGAATGTCGGCGACCTCTGGTTCGCCTGGAACCTCGGTCCGCTGGCCGT
>Ga0209751_10002216_pt1 | contig 19607 bp, 22 predicted proteins | sample RifCSP13_1_FD_184019 | JGI IMG/M metagenome (GOLD analysis project Ga0209751, IMG submission 184019) | Soil microbial communities from Rifle, Colorado - Rifle CSP2_sed 13_1 (SPAdes) (version 2) | ecosystem: Environmental > Terrestrial > Deep subsurface > Rock core/Sediment | place: Rifle... | reverse complement strand
ACTCCCACTCCCACTCCCACCCCAACACCGATTGTCTCAACCAAATTCTTAATCAACGACCGTGTTCAGGTTAACGCAGGATCCCTTAATGTCCGCTCTTGCGCTTCTATTTCTTGCGGTACAACCGGTGTGGCGCAATCATTTGGAGCTCTAGGAACTGTGACTAATATTTCCGGACAGCCAACTTACACAGATGGCTTTTGGTGGTGGAACATCAACTACGATCTTGGTGCAGACGGATGGTCTGTTGAAGATTATTTGACGAAATACATTGCACCTTCTCCCACGCCGACGCCTACCCCAACACCTACTCCAACCCCAACACCAACACCAACACCAGCTACCACAAACATCCCTCCCGTCGTCTCTTCAATCTCAACAACTCCGGCTGACGCTGATTCTCTGACCGCAGGCGTCCAATTCTATTCGGGCACATCAGTTTCATATTCCTCTTCCGCCTCCGATGCAAATGGGAATCCTCTAACCTGGACCTGGTATTACACGATAAACGGAGGATCGAGAATCAGCTACCTATCCGGAGCGGGGACAATCCAACCGGCAGTCTTCTTGTATACGTCAGCCGGCATCACTTACAAATGGATCATCTCCGTATCGGATGGGATGGCTACTACTGAGCAGTCGTTAGACGTATCTATAATAGCCCCTTCGCCCACACCGACCCCCACCCCGCCTCCCGCAGGCGATACTACAGCCCCAATCATCTCAAATCTTCTCTTAAGCTCCCTTAGTACGACTTCAGTAAAGGCCACATGGACTACAAACGAGCTATCGGATACAGAGATACGATACGGAACATCCCAAACTTCTCTTTCTTCAATTCTTTCATCCCCAACACTTATCATCTCCCACTCGATTAATGCCACGGGTCTTCAAAGAAAGACAACTTATTACTACCAAATTTCATCCAAAGATGCTTCCGGAAACAAAGCCTCTTCTCAAGTTCTCTCGTTTAGGACCTCGGCGGGAAAGCCAGGCAAAATCAGGAACCTTACCGCCCAATCCGGTTCAGTAATCCTCTCCTGGCAAAATCCAACCGAAGACCCATTCCTAAACAGAATTGAAATATACAGATCAACTGCTGGCTACCCAGGACAAAATCAATCCTATCTCTTAGCTTCACTGCCAAAAACAAGTATCTCATATACGGATTCCCAAGTCACATTCGGCCTCAAATACTATTACTCCATATACGCAATAGACGATGAAAATATTTATTCAGACGCTTCAGAAATTGAGTTTACCGTCCCGGCTCAGCAAGTTATCCCGACTCCAACACCAACACCTTCCCCAACGCCAACCCAGACATTTACGCCGATGTCTACACCAACTCCTTCGCCCAACGGCTCAGGATCTCCGCCTCCGGCTTCGACAACTCCTGCGCCAGCCCAATCTCTATCCGAACCCCAGATACAATCCATAATTGGACTCCTTCAATCATTTGGAGCAGATCAGAAAACTATCGATAACGTTACCATTTCATTACGCGGAGGAACGCCAACTTTTGTTCAAATTCCCGCCTCAACTTCGAGCAGCGCGCAAAGTTCCAATCTCCCACCACTCACCTCCAAATACGCCATTGGACAGCGTGGAGACCACGTCAAACTGCTCCAACGATACCTCTCCCTGGACACTTCTATATATACAGGCCCCATAACCGGATACTACGGCCCGCTTACAACAGCCGCAGTCAGGAAGTTCCAGAAGAAATACGGCTTGCCCGTAACCGGAGTTGCAGGTCCGATTACGAGAGGGAAGATGAATGAGATTTATGGGAACTAGGTGAGGATTTTCCCGATGATATCGCGGTGCCCGTGGAGAAATGCCTCGGGCGCCGTTTCTTTTTTTCCTTCAAGCTTTACGCGTAGCGGAATTAAAAAACCATTTTTACACGAAATCTTAAAACCGGCGCTAGTTTTTATTACTTCGCCTGGAGATTTTTCGTTCGGATAAATTTCTGTTTTGGCTTTTAAGATGAGGAGTCGTTTTTTCTCAAAAAAAGTAAAAACCCCAGGATTAGGCGAGAGGGCCCGGATTTGCCGTAAAATTTCTTCCGGAGTACGCCCCCAATTAATATGCCCATCCTCGGTTTTAATGATTTTTGTGTATGTCGCTTTTGATTCGTCTTGTTCTTTTAGTATGATTTTGCCGGAGAGCCAATCCTCAATTGCCCTAGGAAGCATACCCGCAGCTTCGCGAAATAATTTTTCTTCGAGCGCTTCGTAATTATCTTCTGGATTAATCGGAAATTCTTTTTGTGCAATAATTGGCCCCGCGTCCACTTTTGGAACGGTGATATGGATTGTGACCCCGGTTATTTTATCTCCGGCCAAAATCGCCGTGCGCACTGGCGATGGCCCACGGTAGCGCGGCAAAAGGGAGGGATGAATGTTTATAAATCCGTGTTTTGGAATTTCCAAAGTTTTTCTAGGGATGATTTTCCCGTAATAAGCGATTACTCCCAAATCCGGCGCACCCTCGATTCCTACGATCTCGTGTCCCGCTCCATTTAATGCAGCTAAATAAAAAGGCGCGAACTTGGGATTCCCAAAAAAAACTATTTTCATGTTTCTTTCTCTTCTTTTTCTAATTCTTCCAAGTTTTTCAAATTTACGGCCGTATCTATAAAAAGTATTCCGTTTAAGTGATCGGTCTCGTGTTGCATTGCCTGCGCAAAAAGGCCGCTGGCAGAGCGACGAAATTTTTTGCCATCCTCGTTATATGCTTCTATTACTGCTCTTTTGGATCTATTAATTTCCCCGAATATTTTATCTACCGAAAGGCATCCCTCTGGAACGAAATGTTTTTCTTCGGAGATTCTAACTAGCCTCGGATTGATAAAAACAAAATGTTGCCACTTCTTGCCGGCTTTGTGTTTTCTGTCTTTTTCTCGATTAACTTTGTTTCTATCGCGTTTGGCGACTTTGGCTTCCTCGGAGATAATGAATATCCTAAGAGATTCGCCGATCTGCGGGGCGGCTAGGCCTATCCCAATATCAATGGAATGTAAGGTGTCAGACATATTTTGGATAAGTTTTTGTATTTTTTCTGATTTTATTTCATCCGGCGGGACTTCTTTTGCTTTTTGCCTTAAAGGTTTTTCTGGCTCCTGAATGACGCGTAGAATTGACATAGTTATATTATATAATTGACTCGGGGTCTACGCTAACTTGCCATATTTGAGGTAAATTTTCAAGGAGAGCGCGCAATTTATCGTCTGGCCATCCGTCATCCGCGATTTTAAGTAATATATTCCAGCGATAATACCCTTTAATTTTTTCACGGAAAGCCGGAAAGGATATTGGGTTAAAAGCTTTCAGGGCGAGCACAGCTTTTTCTCCCTCTTCTTTAAGTAAGTTCAGATTTTTATTTTCAGCCGAAATTTTTATCATCTTTACGAAGGGGGGGTAGCCGAGAGCCTTTCTCGACTCAATCTCGTCTTCATAGAAGCTTGAAATATTTCCAGAGACTGCGTCTTCAATGAGTTTATTTTCACCAAGCCGGGTTTGCAGGATAAATTTCTTTTTTGCGCGCGCTTTAAGCTCGGAGACAAGGCGGAATATAGTTTCATTGATGCGGAAATCAGGAATGGTAAATAGATTATCGAGAGAAATTACTGCTACTGTATCAAAAAAAGCGTCTGGGTATGAAAAAATAGCCTCCGTTCCGATGACGACGTTTTCAAATTGAAATACTTCTTTTCTATTTTTCTGATCGAGTCGTGTGAATTTTGTCTTTGGGAATAGGCCCTGAAACTCCTCGGCCACTTTTTCTATACCTAATCCAAAATCCTTGAGCTTCCATGAACCGCAGGATTGGCAGTGGTCTGGCACTGTTTGAATCTTGAGGCAATGGTGGCAGATAAATTTCCTTTGACCCTCGGTATTATGAAGAACGAGCGGTATTGAACAATCAGGGCACAAGAGCGGATGCGAGCAATCCAAGCAAATGGTAAAAGAGCTATATCCCTTGCGGTTCGCGAAAAGAAAAATTTTTTCCTCGAGAGAAATACCTTCTTCGATTTCCCGCGCGAGTTCGCCCGAAATCCACGAAAATTTATCCGCCTTTTTAACTTCCACGACTTTAGTTTCGACTTGGCTTTGTATTCTCCCGGTAAGAATATTTTTAGCATCAATCAACCCTTGGCTTGCTTTGTACATGGTTTCAATCCTTAAAATGTGTCCTGAGAAAAATAGTTTGATTTTTTTCTCTTCCAAAGTAAGTTCGGCGACCTGCCTAAAATCAAGCGAGAAAAAACTTTTGTCTCTCCAATACCGCGAGCCTTCGTCGTCAAGTACCAAAGTTTCAAGGTCGGGACGCTCGAAAAATAATGCTTGCGGAGTGCCTAATATTAAGACCGGATGCTCCTCCGCAAGAACTTTATTATATTCGGATAAATATTTTTTTGCCGCAAGTTCGGAAGAGAAGCAGAAAATATATTCTTCAATACCGCGCCCCAGCGCTGTTTTTAGTTTCAAAAGATTGTCTATCCTCGGACTTAGTATCATCAAGCTTTTTTTTCTCGCGAAGTGTTCCCGGACAACGCCACGCAGATAATCGGTTCTATCATCAAACGATCCCTTAATCGCGTATTTGTGATGTTCTCTTTCCTCCGGTTTTTCGTTCTGCGGCCTGAAATCTTTTGAAAATACCGCTTTCGGCAGAAGAGAGGAGAGAATAGCCCGAGGAGGAATTAGGAGATATTTTGAAAGTTTTTCCAATATTTTGAACCAATCTTCGGAGAAAAAATTTTCACAAACCACTGCCTTTATCGGTTTTAGTTTAAATACGCTTTTTTTGAGCGCTGCTTTTTCTTGGGCAACCTCGCTCGCTTTTTTGACAATGGCGAAAATTTCCTTATTGCGCAAAGATATCTTAACGAGATCCCCGCGGGACGCCGGTTCTATGCTAAAATAGGAAAGCGTTCCCGGCGCGAAGATACTCCGCGTTATAGGAATTACTTCGAGGACTTTCATGAAACTAGTATAGATGAATTGGCTAAATAAAAAAATTCACTGCGTTGGGATCAAGGGGTCGGGAATGTCCGGGCTCGCGATTTTGCTGAAGAAGGAAGGGGCGATTATAGGGGGGTCGGATGTAACCGAAGAATTTCCGTCCGAACTCGAGCTTTTAAAAAATGACATTGCCGTAAAAATATTTTCAAGAGACAATCTTGGAAAGGATACAGATTTCTTAATATATTCTTCGGCGTGGCCCGAGGATCATCCCGAACGCATTCGCGCAAAAGAATTGCATATACCGGAGATGAGCTACGCGGAAGCGCTAGGGGAATATGCCAAGGGTAAAAAAACTATTGTCGTTACCGGGACGCATGGCAAGACTACAACCACAGCGATCCTGGGGCAGATTTTTGAAGCGGCTGAATTGGATCCGAGTGTTTTGACCGGGGATATCGTAAAAGCGTGGGGAAGTTCGGTGCGCGCTGGCGGGGGAGAATATTTTATAGTCGAAGGAGATGAGTATCAGGAAAAATTTAAATATTTTTCTCCGGCTGGGATAATTATCCCAGCACTCGATTACGATCATCCAGATTATTTTAAAGATAAAGAGACCTATCAAAATTCTTTTCGGGCGTGGGTAGAAAAAAATTCAGGCGCAAAATTTGTAACAACCGAGGAGGTTAAAGATTTACTCGGAGTCCCCGCGATCTTTTCTGATGAAGAAGATGCGGATATATTCGCGAAAACAAGATTTATATTGCCCGGGGAACACTATCGCAAAAATGCGCTTCTCGCGATTAAAATGGCAAGGCTTTTTAAGGTTTCCGGTGGGAAAATTATAAGAGGCATGGATAGTTTTGAAGGAGTAGGCAGGCGCCTCGACTATTATTCCCCCGAGGATGGAAATTTTATCATTGTATATGATTACGCGCATCATCCGACCGAAATCAAGACCACTCTTAAGGCTTTGAGGGATCGGTATCCAGATCATAAAATCATCGCCGTTTTCCAGCCGCATACCTATAGCCGTACTAATGCTTTCCTTGAAGATTTTGCAAAATCCTTTGACAACGCCGACCAAGTTTTTTTCGATGAAATATACGCTTCGGTGCGCGAGAAGAAAGAAGATATTAAAATAAAAGATTTGATTGATTCGGCAAAAAAATATCACGCAAGCGCTTTCAGCTTTTCAGAGTTTGACGGCGAAAATTTTTCGGGCAAAACCCTCTTTATATTTATGGGCGCCGGAGACATTTGGAGGAGGGCCGAAGAACTTTCGAAATTATTACTCGAGCGTTAATTTAACCCCGATCAGATTTCCCGCGTCAAGGACGTATATTCCGTCCTGGCCGGAAGGAATTCCAAACTCTGGCTCTTTTCCTTTATAGATAGGTTGTATTATTCTGCCTCCGCGCGCGTCAATTTCCAACGTCCATACGCCGTTGTCGTATGAGACGATGAGCGCATCGCCCCTGCCAGGATAAAATTCAAAATCCCTTATCTTCTTATTTTGAACTAATATTTCTTCGGGCTTTGAAAAATAGTAAGGGTAAATTGTATTTTCCAGCCACGACGCTTTTAACATTCCACCATTTTCGGAATATTCAGCTCGGATAAAATTTCTACTGTCCAAACGCTCACTGATTAATTTTTTCTCCTCCTCGCTTTTTGAGGGCGGCTCGTCTCCCAAAGGAACGATTGAGGCAGTTTTTGCATTGAGGTCAAACGAAATTCTTTTGCTTTTCCCGTCAAGCGCTAAGACGGCTCCGCGCGGAAGCCAGCGGACAATTTCAAAAGTATGGGCGTATTTCACAAGCTGTCCGGTGTCGGTGAGGAATTCTCCCTTGTCGAGAAGGAACCAGCGGACAATATTCTCCGGACCCTTTTTTTCACTGAAGGCTAGTAAAGGGTTATATAGTGAAGATTCAAGCCCAAGGAAATTTCCTTGGGCGAGTACTTTCGTGTTTCCTTTTTCCGGCACCAGAAGAGCTTTGGTTTCAGCGACCAATTGCGAATGTACTTCCAGAGTTTTTTCCCATGGCAGATAATTTTCCTTTAATACGGAAACTTTATATTTCCCGGGGGAGAGATTATCAATAAAAGCCCCGCCCTGGAGAAGATTTGTTGTCTTGATTAACCTGTTATCCAAGCGTATTTCTGATCCGGTTATGTCCGATGTAACATAAAGCCCCCCAGTTTTTCTAAGCCGCCACGATTCGTCAAACCTATACCCTAGAGCATACGCGATTACAACCGGCATTAGGGCGAAGAAAGCAACAATGGAAGACCAAAAAAGTATTTTGCGTTTGAGAGTCGTTAGCATTAATAAAATATTAACTCTTATTTTTCTTGAAAAATAGCCCTAATACGGGTTAGAGTATATAAATGGCGGAGTTTGTTATAAAGGGAGGTAAAAAATTGAGGGGGGAAATTAAAGTTATGGGGGCGAAAAACTCAGCTTTGAAGATTCTCCCAGCGTCCATGCTTTTTTCAGGACCTCTAAAAGTTGAGAAAGTTCCTTTAATTGAAGATGTTTTTCTCATGATTGATTTATTGAAAAATATCGGCGCAGAAGTTAAATTGACTGAAGAAAGGATCATTAAAATCAATGTTGCAGGCCAAATTGGCAGTGATTTGAAAAAAGATATTGCTGAAAGATTCCGCGGCTCCATTGTCCTAGCCGGACCCGTTTTAGCAAGAACCGGAAGAGTAACTTTTCCATACCCGGGCGGATGCGTCATCGGTAAACGGCCGATCGACGTCTTTTTAGACGGGTGGGCAAAAATGGGGGCAAGAGTACGCAAAGGCGCTAGTGGATTTGATATTTTGGCTAAACGCCTTTTGGGAACGGATTTTACTTTCAAGAATGTAAGTGTTACGGGAACGGAAACATTGATGATGACGGCCGTTCTTGCTCGCGGGAAGACAATATTGAGAAATGCCGCACTTGAGCCGGAAATTCCAAGTTTGGCTGAGTTTTTAAATAAGTCTGGAGCAAAAATTAAAGGCGCAGGGACTCCGATAATTGAAATAATTGGTACGGACGGTAAACTTTTATCCGCCAGCAATGCATTCAAAGTGATACCGGATAGAATCGAAGCTGGAGATTTTCTGATTTTGGGAGCCATGATAGGAGAGAAAATTAAAGTAGCGGATTGCAATCCAGAACATCTTACAACTCTTATTGCGATTCTGAAATCTTTGGGCGTAAAAATTAAAATGGGGAGAGGTTGGGTTTCGGTTTCAAAGCCGAAAATACTGTCAAGTTCTGATATTAAAACAAAAGAATACCCTGGGTTTGTTACTGATTTACAGGCTCCATTTACTGTTTTAATGACTCAAGCGCACGGAGAGAGTATAATTTTTGAAACCGTTTTCGATGGACGCCTAAATTATGTTGACGATCTCAACCGTATGGGCGCTAAAATTAGTCCTCTGGATCCGCATCGAGTTCTGGTTCATGGACCTACGCCTCTTCGCGGACGCAAAATTGAAAGCCCGGATTTAAGAGCTGGCCTCGCGTTTGTTATGGCCGCATTGATTGCAAAAGGAGAGTCTATCGTTAAGAATATATACCAGATCGATAGAGGATATGAAAAAATAGAAGAACGCTTGCAAAAATTGGGCGCTAGTATACAAAGAATATAATGGCATTTTTCATAAGAAAACTTGGAATAGATTTGGGAACTGCGAATACTTTGGTTTTTGTGCCGAACGAAGGGGTTGTTTTGAACGAACCTTCGGTCGTCGCAGTTTCAGTTCCGGATAATAAAATTTTGGCGGTAGGGGATGAGGCGAAAGCGATGGTCGGAAAAACTCCCGATACGATTATTGCGTACCGACCAATGAAGGACGGAGTCATTGCCGATTATCGCGTTACGGAAGCGATGCTCCGATATTATTTAAATAAAGCTCTCGGTAAATGGAATTTATTCAAGCCCGAAGTCATGGTTTCCGTTCCGGCCGGAGTAACTTCAACCGAAAGAAGATCGGTTGTGGAAGCCGCGATGAAAGCGGGAGCAAGAGCGGCCTATATAATGAAGGAGCCGATTCTTGCGGCAATAGGGGCGGGAATACCGATTTATGAGGCGACCGGCCATATGGTAGTTGATATCGGAGGCGGGACTACGGATGCTGCGGTTATCTCTCTTGGTGGCATCGTGGCGTCCGCTTCGTTTAAAGTTGCGGGGAATAAAATTGACCAGGCAATTGCGGACTACATTAAAAAAACTTTCAATTTAGCGGTGGGAGAGAAGACTGCAGAGGAGATAAAAATTGCTATCGGTTCCGCGATTACCGTTGAAAAGGAGGACAGCTACGAAGTGAAGGGCAGAGATATCTTGACAGGGCTTCCCCGTGCTGCAAAAATCGGCACCAATGAAATTGTCAAAGCGATTGATGGAGAACTTAAGGAAATAATGAAAACCATAAAGCGCGTTTTGCAAGACACGCCTCCGGAATTAGCTTCCGATATAATTGACCAAGGCATCGTGATGACCGGCGGATCTTCTTTGTTGAGAAATTTGGACGAGCTTGTGTACAGGTCTACGGGAGTTAGGGCAAAAATAGCGGATGAACCGCTTTTATGCGTTGCCAAAGGAACGGGGATAGCTCTTGAGCACCTCGAAGTATACAAAAAGAGCATCCTTGCCAAAAGATGATTTTAGGCAGAGATATAAATCAGTTTTTTAAGAATTTTTTCAAGGGTGCGGATGCGCAGGCTTTTTTACTGATAGGCGACGACGGGAAGGCGGAGGATCTCCTGATCCGCTATCTTACCTGCGAGTTAAAAACTTTTTGTAAAAAATGCGCGGGGTGCCAAGTCGATTTATTTTTGGGCGCTCGCGTTTACGAAGGAGAATCTTTGAAAATCGAAGACGCGAGAGAAGTGCAATTCGCCGCGAGCCAGACAGCGCTTTATGGGGCTAAAATTTTCAGGATAAAAACAGGCTATATCGCGGCCGATGCCCAGGCGACGCTTTTAAAGACTATTGAGGAGCCGCATCCCAAAACCTATTTTATAATTTCTCTCGCCTCGGAGGCGTCGTTATCACTCCCGCTCTTGTCGCGCTTGACGGTATTTAAGCAATATAAGCAGAGTGAAGACGCCAGCGGATCTAAATTTAAGTTAAACCTTGAAGATGCGGGCTCAATGGCGCAAAATAGAGAAGAGGCCGAAGAGGTTTTTCGAAAGATTGAGGGATGGATGGAGTCTAAAATGAGCACGATGAATCCCGATTCTGCCGGATCTTTTTCCGGCTTCCTTGAAGATTATTTTGAGATTAAAAAAAGATTTTTTGAAAAAACATATCCTCCCAAGATGCTTCTAGAACACCTAGCTTTATCTAAATATTATTTCGATTAATGACAGGACAGAAGCCGTTTTTGATAATTGTTGTAATAGTAATCATCTTTATCGTGGGGCTATCCTTGATCCCCGTCCTTTTTAAAGCGCGCACCTCCCCCACATCTTCAGGGACTTCAGAAGGCAGAGGGAACGGAACGACTTTGTATAGAAGCGACGATGGCGGATTAAGCTGGAAGGTGTTGAATAATTTTATGGGAGGAAATATTTCAACGATTGGCTTTGACGCATCAAACCAAAAACAATTTCTAATCGAGACCGAAGCGCGAGGAGTCTGGAGGGGGGATACCGCGGGAGAAAAATTTACGCAATATCCCGGCGGAGTTGGCGAGGGAGCTCGCATATTTGATTTGGTTGAACCCGCAACCGAGAAGGAGTTTATCGCCCTCGTCCTATTTACGAACCGAGGACGAATTATCAGGTATAAGGATGAAAAGCGTTCCGAACTATTTTTCACACCTCTCGAGAAATACGCCTTTCTAAAAGGATATCGAACCAAGGCGGGATTTTTGAGGGTGATCGGATCCGACGGTGGGTTTTATGAGTCGCGAAATAACGGTGCGACATGGAGATTGGCTTCTCGTTTTCAATCTGGGCTGCTTTCGATGGTTTCGAACCCGGCTCATGAAAATCAAATCTGGGTGCTCGATCCCAGAGGCTCTTTTTATATGTCTAGCGACGGAGGCGCGAGCTGGAACGACCTTTCCGATTCGCTCAAAAATTTTTCCGGCGCAAAGGACAACCCGACAATATTCATCGATCCCCGAACGCAATATTTATACCACGGTTCGCGTTTCGGGCTCTTGCGATCGATTAATAGTGGCCTTAGCTGGGAAAAGATAAACTTAACTTTGGCCCCGGAAGTCTTGCCAATAACGGCAATAGCGATGGATCCGCACGATTCCGCGAAAATATATATCGCGGGGCAAAATCAACTGTACGCTTCCGAAGATGCCGGTGTTACATGGAGGGGGGTGCAGATTGCTTCGACGAAAGTCATTTCCTCAATATTAATTAATCCATCGAACACTAAAGAGGTTTTTATCGGCACTAAGAACTAATGGCATACGATTTTAAAAAACTGGAGGAGAGGTTGAATTCTCTAACGAACCATTTCGAATCCGAAATAGCTTCGCTTAGAACCGGCAGGGCGTCCCCGGCGCTTGTTGAAAATATAAAAGTTGACGCGTATGGATCCATAAATCCGCTCAAGAATGTTGCGTCCGTTATCGTCGAAGACGCGAAAACGCTTTTGGTCCAACCGTGGGATAAAAGTTTGATGGAGACTATTTCGAAAGCCATCGAGACGTCGAATATCGGCACACAGCCGGTTGTTGCGAAAGATTCTATTAGGATTTCCCTTCCGCCCCTCACTGAAGAAAGGAGAAAATCTTTGATCAAAGTTTTGAAGGAAAAAATGGAAGAGACTCGGATTTCGATTCGTAAAGCCCGTGATGAGGTCTGGAAAGATATTCAGGAAAAGGAGAAAGCGAAAGTCTTCTCCGAAGACGAAAAATTCCGCCTCAAGGAAGAAATGGAGAAAAAAATCAAGCAAGGAGGGGACAAACTCGACCAAATCGCTGCAAAAAAGGAAAGGGAGATAATGGATTAGGGAATGGAGTAATCTAGTAAACTATTTTATATATACGCTATAGCGCAAATACAAGATAGTTGCTTATTTAATTTTGAAGTGAGATCTGAATGATATATCTGGCGAGATAGGAGCTTCGAGATAAAATACACAGTCGTGGATGTTAAAGAAATTGATTACGAAATTGACTTCATCTCGGCATGGAAACGGATAGATAAAAACGCTTTTTTGGAATTCTAGGAAACCTAATTTTTTTAATTTTCGGCGAAGAGCGTCGCGCATTTTTTTCTTCGGCTCAGGTATATCAAAGAGTACTATACGCCATTTTTTATCCCATTTCTTTTTCGAAGGAAGTATTAATTTTGCGAAGTTATATTCCAGCGCCCGTGCGCGACCGTGATTAGTAAGTCTTATTTTTTCGATACCATTCGCCACTACTATACTTTCAATATAATTATGGAGCTTAAATCTGTGCAGAAGGGAAGTGAGCAGTTTGCGGTCGATCGAAAACCAAATCTGATCAGCTTCTTTAAACAAATCACCGCGAATTTTTCTACTGCGCACGAAGCCCAGCTGACTGCCTGTCGCCAATAATTCTAGGACTTGTTGAGCTAACTTTCCATATTTAGGCATAGGGATATTTTAAAGATAGCATATCTACGCTATAGCGAAAATAGAGAATAGTTTAAGAGTACGGAGCTGATGGAATAAAAAAGGCCAGGCATTGGATGATGTTGGCCTCTTTTTTCTCCAGTGTGTAGCGGATTCCGATCAACAAATCTGGGGACGACTAATTGGCGGTTCCTGTGTGCGATCCCTCCTTTGAAAAAAAGCTGAGATGCACAAGGCTAGCAAGAAGTTTAAGAGAAAAAAGCCGGGATGTGTATTTGCAACTTCTCTGTACCAACCCCACAACCAAATGGGGTTTAAATCTGTCATGTGAAGAAAAACCACCACTGCGTACAACTCAAGCAACGTTTTTATCATATGACCCTCCTTAATCAGACGACTTGATTTTAATACATATTAGCACTCGGGTTGTCGCTGTCAAATTAGTATTCCGTTATTTAAATAAAACTACTATAATATCGTCATTACCATGCTTTTGACGATTATCACATTTCTGGCGATATTGATTGTACTTGTGCTTTCGCACGAGTTCGGGCATTTTTTGTTTGCGAAATTGGCTAAAGTGAGGGTGGAAGAGTTTGCGTTCGGCTTTCCGCCAAGATTATTCAGCATCCAGAGGGGGGAGACGAAATATTCTTTTAATCTCTTTCCTCTCGGCGGGTACGTTAAGATTTTTGGGGAAGAAGGGGAGGAAGCCCTCGAACCGAGAAGCTTTTCATCTCAGAAATTTTCCATAAAAGTCCTAATCATAGCGGCCGGCGTATTATTCAACTTTCTGCTCGCTTATATTTTATTTACCTCAGGGTACATTATTGGAACGCCGATTCCACTTAGCGATAGCGACGCAAATGTTTCCGCCAGCATACAAATTACCGAGGTCCAACGGGGTTCTCCAGCCGAAGAGGTAGGGCTTGAGCCGGGAGACCGCATAATGTCTCTCTCCGGCCCGGATCAGGAAGGCATCGCGGCTTTTCGGGTCTCCGATGTCCAAAAATTTATTTACGACCACAAGGGGCGTGAAATTTCCATAAATTACGCGAGGTTGGGGCAAGTCTACGAAGTTAAGGCGACGCCCAGAATTGAAGTCAGGGAAGGTGAAGGAGCGCTCGGTATTGCCATGATCCGGACCGGCATCCAGAAACTTGGATTTTTTGAGTCTTTGAAAGAAGGTTTTACCACAACCGTAGATTTGACGCGAGCGACAGCCGTTGCTCTTTTTGGATTTTTTAAGGAAGTATTTTCCGGGCGCTCTTCATTTGAAGGGGTTTCCGGACCGATAGGGATCGTCAATTTAGTTGGGGATTTTTCAAGATTTGGTCTCATTTTCTTAATTCAGCTTACAGCGCTTCTATCCATCAACCTTGCTTTGATAAACATTATTCCATTTCCAGGGCTCGACGGCGGCAGGATCTTTTTTCTTTTGATTGAAAAAATCAAGGGCTCTCCTTTTCATTGGAAGATTACGCGTACTGTGCACGCGGCCGGATTTGTGGCTTTGCTGATTATGATGATTTTAGTTACCTATCATGATATCGTAAAAATTAGTTCATAGTTATGAAATTTTCGGAGCTCGGAGGCAAAACCCAAAGGAACCCGCCCAAGGACGAAGAAAGCGTCAATGCAAAATTATTAATTCAGGGTGGATTTATAAATAAGCTTGGGGCGGGAATTTATACATTTCTTCCGCTTGGGCTTAAGGTTTTAAATAAGGTAGAAAATATTGTCCGGGAAGAAATGAATGCATCCGGAGGAGTTGAACTTTTGATGCCAGCATTGCATCCCGCAGAGAATTGGAATATTACCGGAAGGTGGGACAGCTTTGACGCGCTTTTGAAAACGAAAAGCAATTTCGGAGGGGAATATGCTATTGGGCCGACGCACGAAGAGATAATTTATCCCTTGCTTAGCCATTTCATATCGTCATATAAAGATCTCCCAATATCGCTTTATCAAATCCAGACGAAATTTAGGGACGAAAAGCGCGCGAAATCCGGACTTATGCGGTGTCGCGAATTTCGAATGAAAGATTTATACAGTTTCCACGAAAACACGGAGGACCGCGATCAATACTATGAAGCTATGCGGAAGGCCTATTTGAAAATTTTTAAGCGGCTAGAGCTCGAAGTCGTTGAGACAAAAGCATCCGGCGGGACTTTTTCTGAATTATCGCAAGAATTCCAAGTCGTCGCGCCGTCCGGGGAGGATACCATTTACTATTGTTCGAAGTGCAGGATAGGAATAAACAAGGAAGTTTATTCCAGGAAAGAAAAATGCCAAGAATGCGGAGGTCCTTTGATTAAGGACAATGCTGTCGAAGTCGGCAACATATTTCCTCTCAAGAAAAAATTTGCCGAAGATTTCAAATTGACCTTTAAGGATAAAAGCGGCAAGGAGACGCTTGTCGAAGCCGGTTGCTATGGATTGGGGACTTCGAGAGTCATTGGCACTATCGCAGAAGTAAGCCACGATTCTGAAGGCATTATCTGGCCGCGCTCTATTGCGCCCTTCCTTGTCCATTTGATAGAGTTAGACGCGAAGTCGGCCAAAATTAAGGCTTTAGCCCAGAAGACGTATAAAAAGCTTTTGGATGCGGGCGTTGAGGTTTTATACGACGATAGGGACGTTTCTGCAGGCGAAAAATTCGCTGACGCCGACTTGATCGGGATCCCGTTTAGGGCCGTGATATCGGAGAAGACGGGCGGAAAGATCGAGCTGAAAGAGCGAAACTCAAAAACGATGAAGCTTGTTAAAATAGATGAGTTAATGAAAAAAATAAATGGGGATACTAGATAAATTTTTTGGATATTTTTCCCATGACATAGGAATAGATCTGGGAACGGCCAATACCCTCGTCTATATGCAAGGACGGGGGATAATTATCAATGAGCCGTCTGTCGTCGCAGTTAATCAGAAAACCGGGCAGGTTATTGCTATCGGCGAGGAAGCGAGAAGGATGGTCGGGAGAACGCCAGGGCATATTGTCGCGATACGGCCGCTTGTCGAGGGGGTGATATCGGATTTTGAAGTTACGGAAGAAATGCTTTCTTATTTTATACGAAGGGCACATTCTGATACTTCTAAATTTCTGGCACGGCCGAGAGTTGTAATTGGAATACCCTCGGGCATTACCGAGGTTGAAAGGCGGGCGGTTCATGATGCTGCAAAGAATGCGGGAGCGCGGGAAGTTTATTTGGTTGAAGAACCGATGGCGGCGGCTATCGGGGTTAGGCTCCCGATACATGAGCCAGTCGGGAACATGGTGATTGACATAGGCGGGGGAACCACGGATATCGCCGTAATTTCTTTGGGAGGAATTGTAACATCTAAAAATTTGCGCGTCGCTGGAGATAAATTTAATCAGGACATAATTAACTATGTGCGCGACGAGTTTAAGCTTCTTTTGGGTGAGCGGACTGCGGAGGATGTAAAGATGGCAATTGGATCCGCCGCAAAAGGGCCAAAAACAATGGAATCAAGTGTTCGGGGAAGAGATTTGGTAACGGGTCTTCCTCGCGAAGTCATAATTACGGATGCTGACATCAGGGAGGCGATGGCAAAATCCATACGCACTATTGCGGAAGCGACCAGGGAGGTAATTGAGAAAACCCCGCCGGAGCTTGTGTCGGACATCATGCATCGCGGCATATATTTGGTCGGAGGCGGATCTTTTTTGCGCGGGCTTGATAAAGTTTTGGAAGCCGAGACCAAGATCCCGATTATAGCTTCCGAAGATCCGCTTACCGCTGTCGTCCGGGGGTGCGGGACTATACTCGAAGACCTGGATAGTTTCCGGGAAGCTTTGGTTGAACATGAAGACGAGCTTCCGCCAACATAGTAAATTTTCCAATAAAGCTTTTGCCCTCATAATTGTGGGGATAATATTGCTAGCCGCTTTAAGGTTTTCGTCGGAGAATTTTCGTTCGTGGGCGAGAGATATGTTCGCTCCGGTTTTGTCTTTGGCTTCAAAGGTCAGATATTTCTTTGCAGATATCGGAGGCAGCAAAATATCCGAATTGGAATCGAAAAATGCAGAACTGATGCGCGAGAACTCTTCGTTTAAGGAAAAAATATTGGGATTTGAGGCAGGGGCAATAAATACGGAGAATATTCAATACATCCCAAAATATTCCTCGCTAATTTTAAGCCAAGCCCCGTCGACCCCATACGATGTACTTTTAATAAATTTGGATCCCGGATGGGATGCCAAAGTCGGGATGAAGGCCATTGCGCGAGGGGGAATTTACATTGGCCAGATTTCTGAGATGGGGACCAGATCGGCCATGATCAAACTCCTTTCTTACCCGGCGTCAGAAACGGAGGCCTGGCTTGAGCGGGCTGGGATCAATATTACTCTCGTTGGGGAGGGGGGATACAACTTAAAATTTTCCTTGCCAAAAGATGTCCAGGTCGAAGTCGGGGACAGGATTTTATCCAATACGAGCCCCCAATTTGTAGTAGGCGAGGTGGAAAAGATAAATGAAAAACCGACCAATCCTCTTAAAGAAGTCATGCTTCGCTTTCCTATTAATTTTAAAAACCTGCGTTATGTCGAGCTTGTTGATTAGATTTTTTGCATTTATGCTGTTTCTCCTTTTCGGGCTTTCTTTCGGTTGGACAGTCTTGCTGGCAGGAGTTATCTTTTTAATTGCAATCGGGAATGTATATTGGGAAAATATCCTATTGGGATTCTTATTTGATATCTTATTTAATTTTCCCTTTGGCTTTTTTACGATTATTTTTTCCGTGATTCTGTCAGCCGCCGTGCTATTGGATGATTTTTTCAAATCCGATGCAATATTCAACCGCGTCGCCCGCGGTGTCGCGGCTTCGACATCGGCCGCAATTTTATTTTTCTTCTTCTTCACTTACTCGAATTGGTCCAGTATCGGCTGGACGGCCGGAGAAAGTGCGATTGTTTTCGCGAAAATTATTATTATGACGGCCACCATGCTAATACTATTACAATTAATAGAGCCCAAACTTGCCGAGAAAAAATTTTTCCAATAAAGATCTTGAACCTGATGAAATCTTTATGGATTCAAAGAATCTTCCCGGTTTCGAGCGCGGACGCTTCGAGGGGCGGCTTGAATTCCCGATACGCTCGGATACTCTTGGTTATTTAAAAATAGCTCTCGTCATTATTTTCGGGCTCTTTATCTACAGGCTTTATGATCTGCAAGTTACGGAGGGAGGCGCTTTCAAGATCAGGGCGGAAGCCAATCATCTAAAAATATTGCCTCTGTGGCCGGAGCGCGGCAGAATTCTGGATCGCGACGGCAAAGTTTTGGCCGGGAATGATTCTGCGTTCCGTCTGATTCTGGATGCTTCCGAAATGGACGCGGGAGAGAATGCACGATTGGAAAAGCTTTTGCAACCAGACAACGAGCAGATCTTGAAGGAAATAGCCTTAAAAAAAGACAATATAATCATCGCGGATTCCTTGGATTGGCAAGCGCTAGAAACGACAAGAAAGGAATTTCATGATCTCCCGTTGCGAATTGAACTTTTTTCGTCGCGCTCCTATCCACTTGGCCCAGCCGCGTCGCATCTTGTCGGTTACCTCGGCAAATTATTGGCGGATGAAGCGGAGAAAACCAACGCATTCGAGGCGAATAAACTTGTCGGCAGAAGCGGAGTGGAAAATATTTACGAAGATTATTTGGCGGGAAGCATCGGTTCGAAACTGACCGAGGTTGATTCCGAAGGAAAAACTTTTTCCGAGGTGGTGGAAAAAATTCCTAAAGCCGGAGAAGATATTTACCTTTCGATAGATGCCGAGTTGCAGGGGAAAGTCTACGAAAATATTAAATCGGTTGTTGACGAAAGGGGGTTTCGCGGCGGAGGGGCCGTGCTCTTGGATCCAACAAACGGCGAAGTTTTGAGTTTGATTAGCTATCCCGGATTTGAGCCTGGTATTTTGACAGAAGGCAGCCCTAAAAAGGAAATCGACAAATATTTAACTTCCCCGGCGAAGCCGCTATTTGATCGCGCAATATCCGGCCTCTATTCTTCAGGGTCGATTATAAAGCCGCTCTACGCGATCGCGGCACTTGAAGAGAAAGTAATTAATCCCGAGAAGAAAATTCTATCAACGGGCAAATTGGTGGTGCCTAACCCATTCGACCCGGATCATCCTTCAATATTTTTGGACTGGAAAGAGCACGGATGGGTTGATATGCGCCATGCCATCGCGGTATCCTCCAACGTTTATTTTTATACCATCGGCGGGGGATTTGAGGATATAAAAGGGCTTGGAGTAACCAAACTCATGGAATGGCTTTCCAAGTTCGGTTTTGGGGAGAAAACAAATATCGATTTGGAAGGGGAGAAAGAGGGATTTATTCCTTCTCCGGAATGGAAAGCAGAGACAGAGAAAGACGACCCGATTTGGCGCGTCGGCGATACGTACAACCTTTCTATCGGGCAGGGAAATTTTCAAGTAACTCCTGTACAGATGGCAATTTTTACGGCGGCTATCGCCAATGGCGGGAAAATATTGGAGCCGAGAATTTTGAAAGAGGTTAAAAACGGGGATAGGGTTATCAATTCTGGCAAATCCGTTGTCCGTAAATCGGTTAATATTTCTCCGGAAAATCTCCAGGTTATCCGCGAGGGGATGAACTTATCTTCCAAAATTGGAACGGCGCAAGCCTTGGCGAATTTGAATCTGAAAATCGCGGCAAAGACCGGGACGGCGCAGATTGGGGTCGAGAAAAAGAATGTTAACTCGTGGTTTATCGGATATTTTCCGTACGACAATCCCAAAATCGCGATGGCAGTGGTTCTCGAAGGGGGAAGTTCTTCCAACCTGGTCGGAGCGACCGCAGCGACCCGGCAGATTATCGAATGGATTATTGTTTATAGGCCGGATCTCTTAAAATAGGTATAATGATAGACACTTCACAGATTAATTGAAATAGTATATATTCTAACCCTATGGATAATATCAATGAAAATGCCGAATATTTAAGCGCTTCCGGGTTTTCGCGCCTCAAAGAGGAGCTCTTGGTTCTTAAGGATAAAAGGCGCAAGGAGATAGCGG
>Ga0209751_10002214_pt1 | contig 19617 bp, 18 predicted proteins | sample RifCSP13_1_FD_184019 | JGI IMG/M metagenome (GOLD analysis project Ga0209751, IMG submission 184019) | Soil microbial communities from Rifle, Colorado - Rifle CSP2_sed 13_1 (SPAdes) (version 2) | ecosystem: Environmental > Terrestrial > Deep subsurface > Rock core/Sediment | place: Rifle... | reverse complement strand
CGACGCTTCCGCGAGCGCGCTGAGCTCCCTGACGGTTTCCTCCATCGTTACCGAAGCTTCCAGATCTCTCACACCGATGCGCAGGTATTCGCGCTGCTTGTGCCGGCGCAGCGCGGCGCAGAAATCCTCGAACGACACCGCTCCTTGGGTAGCGGCATTGATCTCCGCTAAGTTCTCGGCGGCGGTTTTTTTCTTGATCTCGATTTGGGGCAGAAAAAGATCAGGCCAGCTTTGACCCTGGCGAATCAACACCTCGCTAAGAAAACTGCTGCTGCCGAGGAGACAGATGAGATCGGGCAGATGCTGGGCCGGTATCTTAGCAATGGCTTTGGTACCGCCCGCCTCAATCAGGCTGCGTAGATGGTTCTCGGCGAGGGACGGCGAAGGACTGGACGATATCGCCTTCCGGGCGGTCGCACCGAAGCGAGCGGGCAACGGCAATTTCGCTCGACGGGCCATGGCTGTAACGTAACGGCGAATCGCGGTCGATGCAATGCCGAATACCGGCGAATCCTTCGCCCGAGCGCAACGGGAGGAATCGCCTCTAGAACCGACCCCAGCTGCGAAACTCCCGGGCGGTAATAACGATGACCGGCAGAACCGGGAGTTTCATGCTTCGATACTGTCGATACTTCTTGCGCAACTGACGAACAGCCCGTGCGTGACGCTTGCCTTTCGTCAGAATTTTCGCATTACCGTGGATTAGAACATAGGCTAGGCGCCGCCAGTTCTCATCGTAACGATCAACTACCAGGGAAACTCGCGGGTTCGCGCGAATGTTTCGCACCCGCTTCAGTTGGTTTGGTGCCACCCGTTTGGGCTTCTCGTCGATGGGAGAATAGAAGTGCTCGCCGTCAAAGACGAAGCAGACGGGGATGACATGCGGTTGTGCATGTTTATCCGCGGTTGCGAGGTGAGCAACGCGGGCGGAGCGGATAAAGGCTCCGACTTTTCGGTCTAAAGGCATGAGGATAGAGGATAGAGGATGGAAAATGGAGTTCGGATCGATCCTCCATCTTCGATCTTCCATCATCGGTTCCTATAGCTTAAACTCTCCGATGACGCTCGGCGCGAAGAGGTCTTCTACGCTCACCGGTTTTGCCAACAGACCCTGCTCGCCCATGTAGCGGATCAAGGTTTCGATCACGTGGCGGTTCGGCTCGATGCCGTAAGGCCACCAGTCGGGGCCGAAGACCTCCTTGAGCTGCTCTCTCTCCCAGGCAAGCCACGGCATCATGTAGGCATGGGAATTGGAGATATGCATGGTCTGCATCGCGCGGTCTTTGGCTTCGCAGAACGCTTTATACAAACTCCGGGCAACCCATGGGTTGCGGTCATAAACGTCTTTGCGAACCACCAGGATATGCATGATGGGGAAGATTTTACTCCGCTTATAATATTCGATTTCCACTTCCTTGTAATTGGGAAACAGGCGCTGCACTTTCCCCGAACCGTTGGCAAGACAGGAGGGACTGCGGGCCGAAATCAGCGCATCGATTTCGCCGGCTTCAAGCATGCTGTTGAGCGTCCGATCATCGGGTATCGACTGGACACTGATTTCCGACGGAAGTTCTAGTTTTACTCGTTCTTTTCGACCTGGCTCTTCCTGTCCGCCAAGAAACCACTTCATATCCTGCGCTCTCACGCCGTAGTCATCGTTAAAAAACCCTCGAATCCACACGGCCGCCGTCATCGCATACTCCGGAGTACCAACCTTCTTATCTTTGAAGTCTTGGGGTTTTTTGATTCCTGATTCGACGTTGTAGTAGACGGACGAATGCCTGAAGAAGCGAGACGGGAAAATCGGGATGCCCACAAAAGGGGAGTCTCCGCGACTGATCATGGTGATATGATTGGAGAGAGACATTTCCGAGACATCGAATTCCCGGTAGTGGCCCATGCGCCAAAACACTTCTTCGGACTGAAGGGGTATGTAGTTAAGCTTGATACCTTCCGCTTCCACGGCGCCGGTTTGCAGCGCGTGGGTGCGGTCGTAGTCACCGCAGCCCACGGTTAGAAATAATTTTTCCACGACTCCTCCTTCCTGGTCTCCGGGTCGAGGATGGAAGATGGAGGATTGAGGATCGCGTCCATCCTCGATCTTCTATCCTCCATCCTCGGTTACTTCGATTCCCAGCGCGAAAAGCGCTGAGCGATGGCGATCAGGATGACACAAATAAGAGAAATGATCAGCCCTAAGGCAGCCATAGGGCCGTACCAGCCGTCAAGATAGAAGAAATAAATCAACGGGCCCAAGGGTTCGGATCCTGGACTGTATAAGAAAATCGACGCGCTAAATTCGCGCATGAAGATGGTTACCAAAATGATCCAGCCGGCTATGACTCCGGGCCTCATGAGCGGAATGAGGACGCGCCGGAAGGTGGCGAAAAACCCGGCACCGCAAACCACCGACGCTTCTTCCAACTCCTTGTGAATCTGAATAATCGTGCTGCTCACCGCGCGCAGACCATAGGGTATGAATCGGGTAACGTACGCGAGCATGATGATCCAGATAGTGGCGTAAATGGGTATGGGAAAGTCCACATAGGCCCATAGCAACCCCAAAGCCAAAGCGGTACCCGGGAATGCCCAGGGAATGAACACGAGGCCTTCCAGAATACCCCGTCCCGCAATTTTTGTTCTAACCGTCAGATATGATGTGAGCGCCGCCAGCAACATGCAAACCGTGGCGCCGCCCAGGGAAAGGAAAAGGCTATTGCCGAAAGCCTTGTAAACCCGCTCGTTATCAAAGACTGCTTTAAAGTGTTTAACAGTGAGGTTCTGCCAGGTGTCCCAAGTCGGCACGTGGTAATAGGGCAGAAAGGAAATCAACAAGAGCACGATGATCGGAAGCAAAACCATCATGATCAGCAAAATCAGAGCGCTCGTGGAGGCTAAATATTTCCACGGACCTAAATCGATTTGGTGGGGCTTGAACGCTTTGCCCGTTACCGTGGAAAAGCTTTCCACCTGAGAGGTGAAACGGCGATAGAGATAAACGAAAAGTAGAGCGATCACGAGAATTCCGATCCCGTAGGCAGCAGCCAAATTATGATTGGTGGGAAATGAGCCCAGCGCCTCGCGCCATATCTTTGTCGTGAAGACTTCGATTCTCGCCGGCAATGCGATGATGGCAGGCGTGTCGAAGCTCTCGATCGCGCGCACGAAATTCAAGGTCCCGGCCGCCAAGATTGCCGGCCTCATTAATGGAAAGGTGATGCGTCTGGCAACACCAAACTCGCTGGAACCGAGGGTTTTTGCCGATTCTTCCAAGGATGGATCCATGCCCTTCAGGGCCGCGGAAATGATCAAGAAGGCCAAAGGAGTGAGAATTAATCCCTCGACGAAAATCAAACCGGGAATGGAGTAGATGTTGAACGGACCTTTTTCCAATCCGAGCAATTTTACCAATATGACGTTGATGAGCCCGTTGTTGGGATTAAGCAACATGACCCAGGAAATGGAAATGAGAATCGGCGGCAAGATGTTTGGAACGATCGCCGTAAGCTCGAATAACCTTCGATAGGGTGCGTTGGTGCGAATCGTGATCCAGGCTAAAGCCGAGGCCAAGACAACCGAGAGGCCCGCCGCACCGATGCCAAAGATAAACGAGTTGAGAACGAGAGGATATGCCGAGGGGTCTGAATAGGCCCGCACATAGTTTTGAAAGGTAAATTGTCCCGGAACGCCGAGTGGGGAATCGGTAAAACTGCCGTAAATTAGAAAAGTCGTCGGATAAAGACTGAGAAAGGCAAGGATTCCCGCCACCCCGAGAAAAACCCAGTTGACCGGGGTGCTGAAAAAGTGTCTGACCCGGTAAAAACCCGAAGAGGCGGGAATCGATTGCCCAAGGGTTAGTTCTTTGCCGTTCAAGTAGGAACCCTTTACTTCAAGAAAATGGCTTGGAACTCCTTCTTCTTGGCGGCAAACTCTTTTTTGTCGAGATCCACCATTTCGACGAATTGGATTTTGTCCGCGTCCGGCAGAGGCGGGTAGACACCCTTGAGATTTACGAACTCTCCTTCTTGCGCCAAGAGCTTCATGCTTTCGTCATCGAGGAAATAGTCGATGAACGCCTTGCCCGCGTTGGCGTGGGGCGCCTTATTACTAAGGGTCAGATAGTGGCCGTCCCCCATCATTTTGCCGAGGCGAACGTAATCCAAGGGTGCGCCCTCTTTGCCATAGACGTAGGCGTATTTCACGTAGGTGATGGCGATGGGCGTTTCTCCCGTGGTCACGCGCTTTGCCGCAGGCAGGAGCGATTCGACCAGGATCGGCTTTGTCGCCGCCAGGTCGCGGATGTACTTGTCGGCTTTCTCTTTGCCCATGAGCTTCCAAAGACTCGCCACCCATTGGGTCGTGGTCGTATGCTGCGTCGGATCCGGCATCACCAGTTTGCCCCGGTATTGGGGTTTTAAGAGGTCTTCGAGAGATTTCGGAGCATCCGCGGGCTTGATGACGCTCTTATTGTAAACGACGCCGATGATCACATTGCGGTATCGTGGGCCAAGGTTCGGGTCAATGGCATCTTTCGGGTAGTCCTTAGACGTGGGAGATTCATATTTGGCGAAAATCCCCTCCTTGAACATGATCTGCATCGGATTATCATTGGTCAGAATGATATCGAAGAGCGGCTTGCCGGCACGGTATTCACTGAGCGCTCTATCCATAACCTTTGTCGCTGACGCCCGCCAGTAATCTACGTCGAGGCCGGTCTTCTTTCGGTAGGCCTTATTGATCGTATCGAAAGCTCCCGACTCAAGAGAACCGTAAATGACGGCTTTCCCTTCCCTTTTTGCCGCCTCGATCATTTTGGCGCTCTGGCTGTTTGCCGGAACCACGCTCAACAGAGCCAGCGCGAAAAACGCCGCAAAGAGATATGCTTTCCTTAACATGAGATCGTTCCTCCTTTTTTTGGTAACCTTCTGTGTCTTAGACGAGAGCGGGGGCAATAGTTTCAAATTTCCCCCGTTGAGTCAAGCCGAGTTGACAGTGGTAATTGCCGGTCATATAAATCTTTTTTAGACACAAGGTGAAGGAGAACCGTGAGGCCATGGAGAAATTAGAGTTGCTGGTTAAGAACGGCGAAATCTGGACACCGGGCGGATTCGTCGAAACCGACATCGCGGTAAACGGCGGCAAGATCGTCGCGCTCGGGAAGCCGCCGGTTTTCCCGGATTCGGCTGATGTGGTCATCGACGCCAAAGGAAAGAAAGTTATTCCCGGCCTGATCGACACGCACACGCATCACCGCGATCCGGGATTTACGCACAAAGAAGATATCACTACCGCAACGATGGCCGCGGCTGCCGGCGGCGTTACTTTTTCGATCGGCATGCCCAACGTCAACCCGCCGACGACCACCGTCGAACGTTATCGCGCCTTGATCGAGCACCACAAGAAAAATGCCATCGTTGATTTTAACCACAATCCCTCAGGGACGGTGCCGGAAGAAATTCCCGGCCTCGCCAAGGAGGGGCCGCTGGCCTTCAAGATTTTCATGGTCAAGGACACCGGACGCGATTATCCCCATATGCCCGGCATCGGGATCAACAACAACGGCGAGCTTTTCAAGTGCTTCGAAACCGTCGGGCAAACCGGCTTACCCTTGATGGTGCATCCGCACGATCAAGATCTGATGGACGAGATCGAAGGGCGCTACTGGAAGCGCGAAGATCGCAGCCCTCAGGCTTACGCCAAGGCTTACCGGGAGTTTGACGGCATTATCTGGGACACCGCCATGAGCACGTTGTTTCGCATGCAAAAGGCGCTCGGCGCCAAGCTTCATGTTCTCCACATGAGCACGCCGGAAGGATTGGCGATGCTGCGCCGCGCCAAAGATGAGGGCCGGCCGTGCAGCTGCGAGGTCAATCCCTGGGCGATGTTCTTGGGGACCTGGGAGAACGTCGAGAAGCTCGGCCCATACTGCCTGGGATTCTGGGTGCCGCCGGCCCATGTGGAAGCGCTTTGGCAAGCGATCAACGACGGCACGATCGACGTGATCGGCACGGATCACGCGCCCCACACCAAAGATGAAAAGGAAAAGGGCTGGAAGGATATGTGGAGTTGTCCCGGCGGCGAGCCGCAGATCCAGGATTATCTGAGCCTGTTTCTTGACGCGGTCAATCAAGGGAAACTGTCCCTCGACACATTGGTCCGAATCTCTTCCTACAACGTGGCGAAAATTTTCAACGTCTATCCGCGCAAAGGGGTCATCCAGCCCGGCTCGGACGCCGATCTCGTGATCATCGACATGAACAAAGAAGCGGTGATCACCAACGAGACCACCTATACCAGAGTCGGCTGGACACCCTACCATGGGCGCAAGGTGAAGGGCGTGCCGATCCGCACGATCCTACGGGGCAAGACGGTCATGCAGGACGGCAAGATCACCGGGAAACTGGGGGACGGGCAGTTGGTGAAGCCGCTGTGATAAATGATAGGAATTTGCTTGGGCACTGAGAATACAACAGATGCCCCCTACAGCCAGTTTCTCTCGTCTTTGACAGCAAAAAGCGGCGACTGGAGGAAACCGATTGGTCCGAGATCACTCAATTTGGCCGGACAGAATCCAATCACGGCCTATTATGTCAATTAGAGGTCTGGCTTGCTATTCTTGCTAACTTATTTTTTTTGATGACTTGGAAGATAGCACGTCAGGATTTCGGAGGCGGTGAGGCGCCTCGCGCCTATACCCATCGCGTCTCGTGACCACGTATGTCTCGCAGGACCCGAATTCCTGACGTGAAACGTGCTGGGCGCAGCTCTCTGGTGCCGTATCGGCGCGGCGAAGCGCCGATGGAGCGCCACACGCGGCGACTCCACAGCAACTTGCACTACGAGGTACAGGTTCGTGAATGGTGCCGCAAGCACGACTTCGCCCTCCGTATTACCAACGAAGGTCACCATTGGCAGCTCACGAAAGACAAATTTATCGCCGAATGGTGGCCGTCCAGCGCCAAACTTGTCTTCAACAAGCAGTGGAACCGGGGCTGCCACTGTCATGATTATCGCCAAGCGCTAGAAATGATCGAGCGCGTTTACGTGAAGCCACAACAGGCGAAGGCGGAGACCGGCCTTGACTTTACGCGGTCCAGTCGCCAAGAATTCTCTTGAGCGGTGGCCACGGGTCCAAATACTGGGAAGAGATTTTGATCCCAGGGCGTCAGGACAATTCCGCAAGGAATACCAATCCTGTAATCAGGAGCGCCGATCTCATTGTGGCACCGCTCATTTTTTTCCCGAAGATCGACAAAGAGCTACGGAAAGCAACCAGGGCAGAAAGAAAAGATTATGAAGAAAACATCCAGTCGTAAGAGCCGGGGGGCGAGCGAAATGCGACGCGAGTACCGCTTTGATTACCGCAAAGCTCGGCCCAACCGGTTCGCGTCCATGATGAAGGGTGGATCGGTTGCAGTCGTGCTGGACCCCGATGTCGCCTCCGTCTTTCGATCCCCCGAATCGGTGAATTCTCTTTTGCGGTCGGTGATCGCAGCTTTTCCCAAGCGAACTAAGGCGCAACAAAAGTCGGCGTAACCTAGTCTCTTAGCCGAAGGTCGCGTCCAACATCGCCTGCCTACTACACAACCTGCTGAGCGACCTGGAAGGGTAGCTACTCGCAAAATGGCGGCGGCACGGTCAATGATAAATTGGGTGATCCTAAACATCTTCCAGCGATCTCCACAAATACCAGGAAGCGACCGATCTATACGGCCGCCATGCTTCGGCGACGCGCGGCAGCAGAGTCTTTGATTTCCGCTTTTTCCCGTACAGCACTCTCGCTGCGCGTTGCAAGCCCGCGTCACCGACGGCGAGCACGTCCAGCCGTTTGAGGCCGAAGAGCAGAAACATTTCTGCGGTCCAGCGGCCGATGCCGGGGACTTCGACAAGTTTTTCGATAACAGATTCGTCGTCGAGTGAGATCATTTCTTCGAACGCCAACCGGCCATTGCTTACATGCGCGGCGAGCTCACGGATATAGCGGGCTTTGGCTTGAGACAAACCAGCGCCGCGCAATTTCTCAGTCGATACCGAAAGAACTCTCTCCGTATGGAATGGCACTCCAACAATCTCTCCGACTCGCTTTTTGATCGTCGCGGCAGCTTTACTGGAAAGCTGCTGACTGATGATCGAATTCGCCAGCATGTGAAACGGTTGGAATTCGCGCTCAGCCAGCGGGCAGTGGCCGTGACGGACGATCAACCGCTTCATCACAGCATCGATTGTCGCCAGGTGGCGTTCCCCATTACGGATCGCCTTTTCGACTGAGGATCCGTAGAGCGCATTTTTGCCGCCCAGAACGAAACTATATGCAGTGTCCCTTGTCACCTCAGAACTTCCCGTTCCGCCAATTCTTTGATCTGTGCCATTGACAGCCCCAACAGCTCGCCGAACACCGCTTCGTTATCCTCGCCTGCGGAATGCGTTTCGTCCTTCGGCGTGAAACCCGATTCGGTGAGCCGCACCGACGGCCCGACGCTCGTCACCCAGCCCACCTGCGGGCGAAGGACGTCGCGGGAAAATCCGCGCTCGCGCAGATGCGGGTCGCGATAGAGATCTTCCGCCGTCTGGACGACGCCGGCGGCGATGCCGTCGCGCTGTAATGTCATCATCACCTGGTGCGGCGTGTGCTGCGTCGTCCAGGACTCGACCAGATCATCCAATTCTTTTCGGTTCGCTACGCGCGCGGCGAGATCGGCGAAACGCGGATCGGCCGCCCATTCACGACGACCGACGACTTCGCAAAAACGAATCCATTCTTCCTGCGTTTCAACCGCGATGACGCACCAGCGATCGTCACCTTTGCAGCGGTAAGAGCCGTGCGGCGCGGCGAAGGGACTGAAATTTCCTTGCGGTTCCGGCTCGCGGCCGTTGATCAAGTACTCCAGGTAAGCCGGGCCGATCATCGACGCGGCGGTCTCCGCCTGGGAGATGTCGATATATTGCCCTTTGCCCGTGCGCGCGCGGTAGTGCAGGGCGGCAACAATCGCCAGTGCACCGTACGACGGCGCGATATAGTCGGGAAAAGCGGTCTGGCAAGCGGCGCCGGGTTTTTCGACCTCCGGGTCCCGCCAGAGGTAAGTCATGCCGGAAAAAGCCATGAGGATCGGACCAAAGCTGACGAAATCGCGTCGCGGCCCGGTCTGGCCGAAGGCTTGCAAGCTCGCCATGATGATATCGGGGCGCACCTCGCGCATGCGCGGATAGTCGAGGCCCCAGCTCGCCATGACCCGCGCGCTATAATTTTCCGCCACCACGTCGGAGACGGCGATCAACCGCTTGGCGAGCGCCAAGCCTTCAGGGTGCTTCATGTTGATTGCCACGCGCTTCTTGTTGCGGTTGGCTTCGAGGTCGGACGCGGCTTGAAACCGTTGGCCGCGCTGCGGACTGCGCAGGCCTCGGCTCGCTTCGATGGAAATCACTTCGGCGCCATGCTCGGCGAGGAGAGCGGCTAACGCCGGGCCGACAATACCTGTAGGAAAGCTGATCACGCGCACGCCGGCGAAGGGTAGCGCAGTGGTTTGGCGCGGGCTCTTGCCTAGCTCGCCCAGCCACGCCGATGGACGTGAAAAATCTTCCGCGATCATGCCTTGATGCTCGCTCAACAGCGGCGCGCCCCGCGCGACGCGGCAAGGGCTTTCAGAAAACTTATACGGATCGCCGGGAAAGCGGTGCCGGCTCAGGTGAGCATGATCGACTTCGACGAGAAATTGCCGATGCTGCGTCTGCGCGTCGGCTAGAAATGAGCTGGGCGAGTTGATCGGCGAAGCCGCCAGCCGCGCCGCCTGGAATTCTTCGAAGAATCCCATTGTCGTATACTCGGAGGTGCGCGCTTCGATGATCCGGTCGAGCACGGAACGCAAGGGAAAACGGTTTTGCACGTTTTCGTACTTCGGGTCCAGCAGCTCAGGTGGATTGCCGAGCCACGCGACCAGACGCTTCCAGTGATCCGGCTGGTTGCAAAAGATGCGCGCGTAGCCGTCCTTGCATCGGTACGTTTCGGCCACCGTGGTCGCCTGGCTGTGGCCGGTGCGCTCGAGAATTTCGCCGGTCACGCTGTAACGCGTGATGATGCGCAGAAAAGGATCGGCGGCAAGAACGTCTTGCAGCGAAACATCGACATGCTCGCCGCGGCCGGTCTCGCGCCGGTTAAAAAGCGCGACGAGCGTGCCGAATGCTGCATGCACGGAACCCAAGTGGTAAGCAACATCGCAAGGACCCACAAGCGGCGCGCGCCCCGGATGGCCGCAGAGATTCATCAAGCCGCCCATGGCGAAGGCAACGAGGTTCGGCGCTTTGAAATCCCGGTAGGGACCGGAAAGGCCGAAGCCCGTGATCGATGTCATCACCAGCGAGGGATTGTGCGCTTTGAGTGCGTCGTAGCCCAAGCCGATGCTATCGAGAAAACCGACGGGCTTATCTTCGATCAATACGTCGGCATGGCACGCGAGGTCGCGCAGTGTTGCTCGTCCCTCTTCGGTATCGATATCCAGAACGATGCCATGCTTATTAGTGTGATAGGTGGCAAAGGAAAGACTCGCTTCGGCATGGGGCCGGTCATCTTTGAACGGTCCCTCGCGCCGCAGGGCATCGCCGCCCGGCGGCTCGATAAGAATCACCTCGGCGCCCAGGTTGGCGAGCAGGTGACCACAATAGCCGCCCTTGCGTCCTGTGAGGTCGAGCACGCGCAAACCGGCGAGCGCGCCAATTGGTTCCAAAATATTTTCTGCCGCAGCCACCGGTGGGTCCCTCCTTTCTTAATTCGGTTGCGTTCCAGTACGAACAGGGCGCCCAGCCTCGTCGTAGACTTCGACGGCGCCGTATTGCGCCAGCGCGCTTTTGATCTTACTCGCGTCGCCGACGGCGACCAACTGAATGGCGTCGGGGCTAAGATACTTGCGCGCCACCCGCTGCACCTCATCGGCGCTCACCGCCATGATTTTCGCCGGATAACTATCCCAATAATCGGCGGCCAGGTCATACTGCTTGCGCGCAATCGCCAGACCGAGAATCGCCGCCGGTTGTTCCAGGGACAGGGCGAAGCGGGCCGCGATCGCCCGCTTGCTCGCCGCCAATTCAGCCGCCGGAACTTTTTCCTCGCGAATGCGCCGGATCTCATTGAAAAATTCCACCAGCGCGGCGGCCGTGACTTCCGTGCGCATATTGCCGCCCGCTTGCCAGGGTCCAGGATAGCGCAGCGCAGTGAAGTTACTGTAGACGCCGTAGGTGTAGCCCTTCTCCTCGCGAAGATTCAGAAACAGTCGTCCGGCGCCGCCGCCGCCGATCACATGGTTCATCACGGTCATCGGGAGGTAATCCGGGCTGCGCCGGTCGATGGCGATATTGCCGAGCGCCACGGTCGTTTGCACCGAGCCGGGCCGGTCGACGAGAAAGATCTGGCGCGCCGCGGCGGCTACCGGAGCGCGCGGCCAAACTTCTTTGACTTGAGTTTTTTGCCAATCGGCCAACCACTTTTCCAACTTGGGAACCAGCCTGTTCGCGCTTACATCACCGGCGATGCCGAGGATCGCGTTCTGCGGACGGTAACGCTCACGATGCCACCCGACCAGCGCTTCCCGGGTGATCGCGTCGATGGACTCCGGCGTGGCTGAAACCGTGGCGGCAGGATGCTCGCCGTACACCGCACGGTTGAAGCGTTCGTTGACGAGAAAATTGGCCGCCGAACGCTGCTGGCGCAACTGCGCGCGCTGGCGCTGTTTAAGTTTTTCCAGCTCATCGACGGGGAAACTGGGATTGAACAAAATCTCGACGGCCAAGCCAAACCAGGCGTCGAAGTTGTCACTCAAGCCGGAGGCGCTGAGCACGGCATCCGGCGCGCCGAAGGAGGAGCCTGCGCCCAGAGTAGCGCCGAGACGATCGACATCCTCGGCGATTTGAATGCTCGTGCGCGACTGGGTGCCCTCGCGCAGCATCTGCGCGGCCGTGCCCGCCAGGCCGGCCAGCGCCGCCGGTTCGAACAGCGCGCCGGCGCCGCCGATGTTCAGTTGGACGGCAACCGAGGGCGAACGGTGATCTTCCAGGATCAGCACGGTCAGCCCATTTTTCAACTTGGCTTCGGTGGGCCTAGGGATTTTCACCCGGAGCATTTCTCGCGCTGCCGGCGCCCGGTTTTTGCGCTCGACTTTACCCGGTGGCGTCTCCGCCGATTCCTGCGCGGCGAGCGCGCAAGGCATAGCAAGCAAGGCTAAGAAAACCAATCGGCATAGCCGTCGTGCAAGTTTTCCGAGTACTCCTGATCGCATCATCATCGCGCCTTTAATTCTCCCCCGCCGCGCCCCACCCCAGGCTTCGGTAAGGTGGTAACGATGGTGCGGTTGCTCTCGGAAAAATAAGCGCGCGCCGCCCGCTGCAGATCGGCTTTGGTGACCTGTTCATATTTCCGCCAGACCGAATTGATCAGCTGCGGATCGTTGTAATAGACGGCGTAGTGACCGAGGGTGTTCGCGCGCGAGCGGCTGCTGTAGAGTTGCTGGGCGCGTTGCCGCTTGAGCTGCATGCGCACCTTGTCGAGCTCTGCGTCCGCCACCGCCTCGTTTTGCACACGGGCGGTCTCTTCGTACAAGAGCTTCTCCAGCGCCGCCAGATCGGTCCCCGGCCGGGCGTTGATGGTAAACCAAAAGAGCGACGGCCCGCGCCGCTCATCCGGTCCCGCCGATACGCCCAACGCCAGCTCCTTTTCCTTTACTAACTTTTGATACAGCCGCGACGACACGCCGCTCGACAACACCTGGCCCAGCATGGCGAGCGCATACCAATCCGCCGTGTTGCCGGGCGGAATTTTATAAACGATATCGATACGCGGCGCCTGGGAGAAGGCGTCTTCGATGGTGCGCCGCCGCTCGGCTTTTTGCGCCGGCTCACTGACATCGGGCGCGGGCGGCGGCGGTTGTGCCGCAATGTCTTCGAAATATTTCTTGATCAGGGCGAGGGCCGCTTCGCTCTTGAAATCGCCCACCAACGACAACACCGCGTTGTTCGGCGCATAGTAGCTGCGAAAGAACGTGGCGGCGTCTTCCACCGTTGCCGCGTTCAAGTCGTCCATGGAGCCAATGGTGGAATGTTTGTAAGCGAAGTTGTCGTAGGCCGTGTCGATGACCGTTTCATAGGTTCGCCCATAGGGGCGGTTGTCGTAGCTTTGCCGCCGTTCTTCTTGCACCGTTAGTCGCTGGTTATCGAAATTGGCCTGGGTGATGTTCGGCGAGCGCATGCGGTCCGCCTCGAGAAAAATCCCCAGCTCCAACTGGTTCGCCGGCAAAGTCTCAAAATAGTTGGTGCGGTCGGCGCTGGTGGTGCCGTTGGCGCTGCCGCCGTTGTTTTGCACCAGGATGAAATGCTCGCCCTTGCCGACGTTGGCGGAGCCCTGGAACAACATATGCTCGAAGAGATGGGCAAAGCCGGTCCGCCCCGGCCGCTCATCGCGCGAGCCGACGTTGTAAGTGACGCAGATCGAATAGGTCGGCGCGCTGTGATCCTCGGCGAGAATGACGCGTAAGCCGTTCTTGAGTTTGAATTCCTTGAAGGCGACATCGAAGGATTTTACCGAACGGTGACTCGCCGGAGCGGAGGCGGCCGATGACCCGAAAGCCGCGTTGCCGAGCCCAGCAGCGATCACGCACGCGGCCAAGAAGCATTTAGTCCGGACGGTCCAGGCTGCGAGCCTTGCCTTGATCAGGAGATTCATCGAAATTTTAGATCGCCGCGACCCAAGCTACCACCGACGGCGCACATCATATATAGCAACAGTAGCAGATTATTTGTATCCCTCGCCGGCGAAAACCTTTTCCGGTTGACATGCCCATGCGATGCGCAATAAGAATGCAGTGGCAACATTTTGAAGCTTCCGGAGGTCTTTGATGAACAGTTCTTGGGAAAAAGTCACGGTCGATAAGAGCCCGATGGGGATCTATGTGGCCCAGCCGGAGGGTGCCGGCACGTATCCGGCGGTCGTGGTGATCCAAAATCAGGATGGCGTGCGGTCATTCACGCAGGAAATGACCCGGCGGGTTGCCGAAGCGGGCTACGTCGCCGTTGCGCCCCAGCTCTATCACCGGGAAGGTGAACCCAATACGCCGGAGGAGACGGCCAATATCAAAAACTTCCGCCGCGACACCAACGTGATCAACGATATCCATGCGACGATCGATTTCCTGCGCGGTTGCGCCAACGTCGACGCCTCGCGTTTGGGTATCGTCGGCTTCTGCATGGGCGGGCGCGTGGCGTTTCTCATGGCTGCGGCGAGCAAATCCTTCAAGGCGGCCGTCGATTTCTACGGCGGCGGCGTCCACTCGCAATGGGGCAATGATCGTCCCGCGCCAGCGGAGTTGGTGGCCGATGTTTCCTGTCCCATTCAGGGCCACTTCGGCGAGTTGGACAAAAACCCGCCGCCGGATGAGATGCGCACCCTGGACGCCGAGCTAACGAGGTTAAAAAAGGAACATGAATTTTTCTTCTACGCCGAGGCGCCCCATGGTTTTAACCACAGCGGCTGGAAAGGTTACAAACCGGATCACGACAAAACTTCCTGGGCTCGGACTCTGGACTTTTTTAATAGGCATCTGAGCGGTGTGACCACCAAGAAAGTTGCGGCGGCAGGTTAACCAAAAAAATCGATGAAGCCAAAAATCGACTGCGCCCGGTTCACCTTGATAATCCTGCTCGTTGCCCTTTGGACTTCCTTCGCCGGCGCCGCGGAGCCCAAGATTATCAATGTCGGCTGGACCGGCGGCTCGGGTTGGACCGCGCTGCCCGATCGTATTGCATCCGAAAGAGGCTTTTTCGAGAAGGAGGGGCTGCGGGTTCGCCACATCCAGTTCCAGGGCACCAATCTCATGCTCAGCGCTCTGCTCGCCAATGAGCTGGATTATGTCACCATCCTACCGTTCATCGCCGGCGCGGCGACGCGCGGACTGCCGGTCAAGATCGTCGGCGCTACCACCAAGGCCAGCGGCTACGCGATCATCTCGCGGCCGGACATCGACAGCGTCAAGGCGCTCAAGGGAAAACGCATCGCCATTAACACCTTCGGCAGTTCGGCAGACTTCGCGATCTACCAACTGCTCAGCCGCAACGGCCTCGATCCGAACAAAGATGTAACGTTGCTCGCCGTCGCCGGCAGCCCGGATGCCCGTTTCGCCGCGCTGATCGGCGGCTCGGTCGACGCCACGGTCGTCAACAGTCCCTTCGAATACCGGGCCGAACAGAAAGGTTTTAAGACGCTGTTGTCCGTGCGCGAGGTGGCCGAGTTCGTCAGAATCCCAGTCGTCGGTTTGAGCACGACGCAGCGAAAAATCGACAAGGAGCCGGACGAGATCGTGCGCATGCTCAGAGGACAGCGCACCGCGATCCTGTTTCTGCAAAGCCAGCGCGAGGTCGGCATCGGGCTTCTGGAAAAATTGTTGAACATCGACCGCGCCGCCGCCGAACGCTTTTACTCGATCTATCGCGATCAGTATAACCCCGACTTGACCGTGCCCGATTCCGTCGCCGAGGAATGGATCGCCGTCGGGACCTTTCGCGCCAAGGAAAAAATCAGCGTCAAACCCCAGGTGGTTTACGACTGGTCGTTCGCCGAGCGGGCCAAGCGATGATCGCGGCGTTTTGATAAGTCTGCACAGATCGACCCAGTGAAGGTTTTGCGGCGGCATTACAACGGTGATGAAAAATCATGAGTATCAATCTTGAGATTTCCCGTCGTCAGTTTCTCAAGACCGCGGCCGCGCTCGTCATCGCGCCGCTATCCGATGCTCTAGAACTGAAATGATGTCGCCTTGGGCGCGTCGTTGCGCCGGTCAGCGGCGGCCGGTGAATCGTTGCTTTCCCGCAACACCACCCACCGTTCCGAGCCTACTTCGACGACCGCCATTCGCCCCGTTACCCGGAGTTTCTCCCCCCTGCTGGGAAGCAATTTGTCCGTGAAAACCTTAATGCTCCCGGTGTCATCCTGGATCTCGTAGTATTTGAGCACCAGAAGAGACACCGCATTCGTAACCGTTCCATAGACAGCGATTTCCTTCTTTGCATAATCGCGCGGGTGATCCAGGATATCCTTGATCTTGCTCGCCGTGACGCTATATGCGAAATCGCAAGCTAAGTTCAACAATGCCAGACAAAAAACGACGCTTCCCAGCAAAATTTTTATTTTCATAGCATGTCCAAGATCTTCGTCGGGTTGCCATTGTGCCGCAGGATTCTATGCAAAAAATGCCACTGCAACGCCGCGCGCGCCGATGAAGCAAAGCGAGAATATCGGCAGCTACGGATTAATGCAGGATATCGTAAACGGCGCCGGTCGCCGCTCCCGCTCCACCACCAATTATCGCGCCTTTCTTGGCACCGTAGCCGGTTCCTGCCCCAATCGCGGCGCCGGTACCTGCTCCGATTGCCCCTCCCGCGATCGTGCCGCATGCGGAGACGATCAAGCCGATCATCAATACGCCGAGTACCCCGGCGCTAATTTGCTTTTTCATTATCGCTCCTCCGTGAGATCTTCCGATCTGGCCGCGGTTCAAGGCGGCCAGACCGGGCCGCTGCAAACGCAAAACTCTCACATGGAATTATCTTCTCAGGTCGCGCCGAAACTCTCGACGATCTCGTCTTAACTCCGCCTTATCTCTCTGATATTCTTGCCTGTTGTTGCGAAGTTCTTGTAGGTCACGGGCGAACTCCTCCCGGGTCGCCCCGTTGCGGAGATCCTGCCGTAGTTCGCGCCTATCCTGGCGCAGTTCGCGTCGATCGTCGCGAAGTTCCTGCTTGTCGTTTTGGATCTCTCGGCGATCGTTTCTGATCTCATCCCTACGTTGTGCGTGCCACCAGCGATGCCACCAATCGCCCCAGTAAGCATGGGTAGGCGTCGCTGCGACAATCAATGATCCGGCTAATAGACCCCCTAAAACTACGGGTTTTAGTTTATTGCGCTTCATAAAGCCTCCTCGTAAAGCTTTTCAGTGCCTTAAGATTTCCCATCCTCGGGTCGGCAAGGCCATCAGAGGCCTGATACCCTCGCAACTCAACGTGTCACGCGGGTTTAGTCCCAACGGTCGAAGTCAATTTCCCTCTCAATTTCACGGATGCGTCGCCAGTCTTCGGCGATTCGACGGCGGCTCGCGCCATGAGCGCGGTCATACTCAAGCTGGCGCCTGGCCGCAGCCAGCTCTCGATAATCTCTCCGCAGCTCAGCCCGCCGCTCCCAGCCCCAGCGATGCTCGCGCTCCGGCCAGCGCCAATAGTCATGAGCTAGAGCCGGCGCCGTTGAAATCATCAGGGACCCAGTGACAAGGGCAGCAAGAACGAATCTCGTCAAAGCAGTCTTCATATTTAATTCCTCCGGTTCCTGGCGGTGGAGATCGTTGTGCGATTTCTCTATTTGAGGCCCGCAGCCCGCCGTATAACTAAAGAGGCAATGGCCGTGCCCAGAAGAAAAAAAGAGATAAATACAGCTACTTACAAGAACCTAAAATTACCGCAAAGGGTGAAAAGGTAACGCAGCGGGTAAAAATTACGCACCGTTAAAAATCGGCCTCTTAGAGGTCGATTCTCGCGCCGCTTGCTACTTTGCGTGAATACGCAAAAAAGCATTCGCTGACGAGGACTTTACCGCGCGGGGATTCGACTTCAGCGACGCGACGCGGAAGGCCAGCTTCGGCACCTCTTCTTCTAGATTCCTGATGCCGCAGTTGCCGTTAACGACCGAAATCACGTTATGAAAGTAGCGTGATGCCCCAGCGGGTCCCATCGCAATTGAGCGTCGAGATGAGTGTGTGGATCGATGAAGGGCAGGGCTGCGATCAAGCCGTCGACGTCAGCTCTCCGCTTGATATTGCGGTTAAGCCGACTATCGATGATCTTGTCGGCCACGATTTCAACATCGGCGTTAATACTCCGCAGCCCGCAACTACCAGAATTTCTCCCACCTTGTGAGCACGAGATCATACATTGGGTTCTCCTCTTGCTGTCGCCGCACCCAAGCATGGATCAATCGAGCCAATGTCAGTCGAAGCCGTCGCCCCCGGTCAAGCAATCTGAGTATCGGCAAAACCGCAAACCGCCTGTTTTCTCTGCTCGCGAGGCATTGAGATGTGTTATGCTCCCTTCAACCAATGGCAGCGAAAGCTCAAGGAGTGAGACGATGAAGATCATGGTCGTGATGGGCGAATACCCGCCCGAAGAGCGAGAGCGAAGACGAGCGGCGGTGCTCAAGTGCGCGTCGCCGGGAACCGAGATCGGCTTCGGCGTAATCAAGGCGACATTCTTCGTGCGCGCCAACGCGCAAATCAACGCGCTCGCCGCCGGGCCGCTGGTGGCGGAGTTCGCCCAGAAGGCGGCGGCCAATGGTTTCGACGCCGTGGTGCCGTTTGGCACCTTGGACGCCGGGGTTGAACTGGCACGAAATTTAGTCCGTATTCCAGTGGTCGGCGCCGGCCAATCGGTCATGCACCTCGGCGCCCAACTGAGCAACCGTCTCGGCGTGGTTGCTTATGAGACTACGAGTATTCCCTATATGCGCAAGAATTTTCACGCCTGGCGGGTTTTGGATTTCGTAGTCGGCATCCGTGCCATCGAAATTCCTCTGCTCGACAGCACGCAAAATCGCGCCGCCATGCGCGAGCGCTTTCTGCAAATGTCGCGGGATCTCGTTGAAAGGGACGATGCCGAAATCATCGTGCCGATGGGCGTAACCATGGTGCCGGTGCAGTATTCAGCCGCGGAATTTTCTCAGGAACTCGCCGTGCCGGTCCTCGACGCTTTGGCAACCAGCATTCAAACCGCTGAAATAATGGTGCGCACGGGCACCACGCACAGCTTGAAGACCTACCCCCGACGCGAAACCAGAACCACCGCTTGAGACGGCATGATCGCCTAATGAGAAGCGCCGACCAACGCAGTCGAGATACGATGCGATGAATAAAAACTACCGGATGTCATTAAGTACGGGAGCGTTTATCCCGGATTCCGCAGTTGAAGGTACAATCTCTACGGAGCGAGGTGCGAGACTGGAGTAGCGAAGGCACCGGGCTCCGCAGTATCAAAGTCATTTTTCGTGCTTGGCAATCTATTGTCAGCGGGATACGGATGCCACTCAGGGCACCACTGATCTCGACTCTCTTAGAGGCAGAGGTCCATTGCCTTCGCTACGGAAGGCTCGCACCTCGTTCCGTGCCTCAACTTTCAAACGCGGAATCCGGGTTTATTACTCGCCTTAACGATTGCTTGCTGAGCTGAGGCTCGTAGGGCACTTGGATCACGATCCCGTCTGGACCGGCGCAATAGAAAGAGGCGCTGCGAGGGCTATACGGCGCATCCCTTGCAATCCGGCGATCCGGCTCATGGCCGCACTATAGCATAATCGTGATAAATGGGTGGCGCCGACAAGGACATGCTCCCCTTGCGGCGCAACTATAAAAGCGGGATAGTTTTGTTATGAAAGAAGCGCTGTGGTGGCATAAGGAAGCAGACGGCCGCATCCTTTGTACCCTCTGCCCGCGCTTCTGTCGAATGGGCGACGGCCAGGCCGGCTTCTGCTACATCCGGAAAAACATCGGCGGCAAGCTCTATTCCCTTGGCTATGGAACCTCCACCGGCTTTGCCATCGATCCCATC